>MDSZ01254410.1_pt1 | contig 15980 bp, 15 predicted proteins | sample 811201 | NCBI WGS metagenome assembly MDSZ01 (sample SAMN05326647, study PRJNA326480) | marine metagenome | isolation source: seawater | place: Indian Ocean: North | collected 2010
ACGCCACAACTGGAAATGATGCGGTTCATGGTTCACGAGAAATCAGAACCATACAAGAGCATGCATTTCTCTATCCACTTCCGATTCATTACCGCATCTGACGGCCTAAAAACAACTCTCGGCACCAATGATGATTTTTCACCATCGATTTTTGTAAAAAATTAGTTTAGCAAAGTTGTCCGCCATGAGATAACATGAGATACATTCAGGAAATTCCATTCCCTCTCCATGCACACCGAGTAACATATGAAGACATCTGGAGCATTGTTCTACTTTTGTTGCGTGCTATTCCTGTGTGGAATCACTCATGGTTCGAAGGGCCATGCATCCTCCCCAATATTCGCATTCCAGGTGTCAGCCGTTGAGGTCTTAGGCACACAAGCTGCCGGACAAAGTTTACAATCTGGCCAGAATGCTCGGCCGACTGCCGTTCAGGCCGAGGAAGGTGACGCTGCTCAAAAAACGGACGCTGCCGCAGACTCGGCTTCCACTGCCAGCGCATTTGAAGTCCGCTATCTTATTTCTTACTTCGCCATGCTCATTTTCATTGGTGGAGGAACGTTCCTTGTCGTTCGCCCGACTGGTCGAATCAGCCAGGACGCCAAGGCTAACGACCCGAAAGAAAAAGATAAGAAAAAACAAAAAAAGTAATTCTTTTATTGTGCCGGGAGTTCACCACCCTGTTTGGGGCTCGCTTCCCACTCGCCACACCAGTCTCGCTCATCCGTTGATGGCCAGATACCGGCAAGTACGAGTTTCTCATCTTTTATCTCTGGAAGAGCAGGGGGCATTCTTTTGCATTGCCCCCACCCATTGGCTTCCTTGATCCCAGTATGGGATTTCCAAAAACGACATGACCCACATGACAACTGCAACTCGCCATCACCGGAGTCATCTCGCTCAAATTCTTCTTTTTGACTCAAAAATACCACGTGTCACAACCCTGAAGCTCCAGTCGTCTCCTGTTGACGCTGTTCTTTTTTTGCCGGGAACTCAACAACCACGAGGGTTTTCTTCTCAGAATCGTAGGCCCATTCCTGATAATAAGGGAGCATTGGTAATTGAATCCCATCCGGCTGATCCTTTCCAATGATCCTTTTCATAAACTCTTCATAATCTTTTGGCGGTCGGTCATTTTCAATCTCAAAGAACTGCATTTTCTGATCAACAGCTATCACACCAAGTTTCCCAACACTCGTTCGATAGGCATCAGAAGCAACTGTCATGCCGCCACCTGTAATTTTCGTGCTTGCCAGCTCCCCTCCATCAGCCAACGCCTTTTTCAATTCTAAGACATTCTGTGTTGTTTTATTAATGGTTTCCCGGGTCTGAACTGCTTTTTTGGGAGGGGGTGCCTCAGGGGCACATCCACACATCACTGTGCCCACACAAACAATGAGCATTTTCAAACGCACACACTCGTTCATTCCCATCTGTTTCCTCATCTTTCGCCAACATGTTGTTATCGCAACCAACACATCTCTCATTCTACAAAAAACTTGTCGCGATATGACAAGTGATACATGACAGATGACCTGGATTATACAACAAGCCTCGTATCAACACAGCATCAGCCATGCTCTTTCCCAGAAAGATGTATAACGTATTGCCCGCTACTGAAGGCACCTCCTTTTGCAGGTTGCCCAGAAATCGTCCTACATTATGTACCGATACCGTCGGCCCAAATGTTGTTGTCCGTAATTGATGAGTGTTGAATCATGAAACTGGAGTCAAGTGAATCAACGCAACTGACGCTTCTGACACCATCTCGCCTGGCATGGATTTTCCTCGACTGGGCTGCCAGTGCCTTTTCTGCCATTCTGATCACACTTGTTGTCACGTATGTAGAAAAGTTTGCATTCTCCAACGGTGAGTGGGGAGTTGCTGGGGGTGTTGTATGGGCATGGATTATCGCTACGACAATGTTCGCTTCAGCCATCATTACTCCGTGGCTATCCGCATGGGCTGACCGAAAGCATGCTCATCAAAACGCACTCCTTGGAGCCGTACTGCTTGGGAGCATCGCCTGCTTTGCTCTGGCAATGACACCGACGGACTGGCGGTTTTGTATCGCTGTGAGCATCGTGCTCGCAGGCATTGGATTTGAAATGGGTGCGGTTTTTGCAGGTAGTCTTCTGCCACGTCTCGCTTCTGGGCCAGCGGCTGATCGTCTCTCTGCAGCTGGATTTGCATGCGGCTACGCCGGAGGTGCTATTGCTTTGATTCTTGCCACATCGGTGGTCGCAACTCGAGAGTCCTTTGGTCTGTCACTTGCTGGATCACTCCGCGTGAGTTTTGCCATCATGGGCGGGTGGTGGTTTATCTTTTCTCTCCCGGCCATGTTCATTCCGATGGGACAGCACGGCACGAGAGAGCATAAAGGAACATCCACAGCAGAACTCCTAGCGTTCACACAGAATGTTCTCCTTCACCAACATGGTCGTCATCTGCGATTTGTACTCATTGGTTCAATGCTTGTGATTGGAGCTGTCCAAACAGCGATTGCACAGTTTTCGAGCGTCGCAATTGAGGAATTCCAGATGGATCCGCAAAAAGTAGTACAACTCGTACTCTTGGTACAGTTCATTGCCCTCCCAGGCGCTCTGGCTGTCGGTTGGCTTTCGACGAACTGGAACCGTCATGGTGCACTTGTCCTATGCTTGACTGGATGGGCGACCGTGCTGGTTTTGTCATGGTTCATTCAAACACAACCTCAGCTCTATGCTCTCGCAGGCCTGCTCGCACTCGTGCTTGGTGGCATTCAGAGTGTCATTCGAGCAACGGTTGCAACCTGGGCCCCTGAGGGGCATTACGGTGCAACATTCGGTCTATTCCAAGTTGGCACAAAACTCGCGGGATGTGCTGCAAGTGTCGCCTTCGGCGTTCTCTATGCCCTTTCGGGGCATCCTCGCGCTGGTCTTCTGGCGTTGTTGGTCCAGTTGCTCATTGGCTGGCTCGTCCTTCGTTATGCGATGCCAAGAACATCACGCATCGAGTAGAGACCAACCGGCTTATCAATCAAGAACGCAGCTGCTGCCAAGGCTCCCTGTGCATAGCAATCACGGCTTGTTGCACGCACCGCGACTGAAAGTGACTCACCGTCCAACCCAAAGAGAATCGTGTGCTCTCCCGGATTATCCCCTGCGCGAACAGCATGATACCCAATTTCATCAGCAGGACGAGCACCAGGGCGTCCTTCCCGACCATGCGCAGACTGTGATTGTCCCATTGCGTCTTGGACAATTGATCCGAATTTCAATGCTGTTCCACTTGGTGAATCTTCCTTATGTCGGTGATGGCATTCCATAATCTCAACATCCGCACGAACCCCACTTTGGTGAAGAAGGGAACCAGCCCGATGCACTAAATCCATCGCAATATTTACCGCAAGGCTCATGCTTGGGGCCTGAAGAACTGGAATACGTTGAGAAGCATCGCGGATCTTCTCACTGACTTCAGGCTCGAACCCAGTGGTCGCAACAACGAGCGGCACTCCTGCACGAACACATGCCTCAACAATGCCAGGGACGGCTTCTGGCAGAGAAAAATCAATCACGACATCAGCAGGGCATGTCCACGAATCACTGACACAAACACCTAACTCTTCAATGCCTGCAAGGATCCCAGCATCTGTTCCTGTCTTTGGATGCCCAGGACACTCCAATGCCGATACAAGCTTCCACGGATGGGTGTCTGTCGATGCACAGGCAATAATTCTTTGCCCCATCCGACCAGCAGCACCATGAACAACAAGACGCGATGAAGTGGACATGGAGAAATCCTTGGGAAAAGTGTCGTTGCTATAGAAAGCAGCATCTTACTGACAATGCTCTTTTGTCCTAGCCATACAGTTCAATTGCCTGAACAATTTCATCCATTCTGTTACCGACGCTCACCGCACGGTTTGCGAAGCTTGCTCGACTGACGCCTCGGCTACCAAGTACTTCATTGAAAAGCTTTTGATCCGTGGTGTGATATGCCACCGTTGCTGTTGGATCTTTCAATTGGTGCCCTGTGAGAATGCAAACAACCCGATCACTCGGGGCAATCACACCTTCTGAAAGGAGCTTTTTAGCACCAGCGACACTCGCTGCGCTTGCAGGCTCACAGCCAAGACCACCCGCGCCAACTTGAGCCTTCGCATCCAGAATCTCTTGTTCGGTGACCTGTCGTACCACTCCATCACACACCTCCAGGGCACGCAAACACTTATTGAGATTGACAGGACGATTGATCTCAATTGCACTCGCAATTGTATTAGCACGTTGCTCCTTTTGATCGAGCTCATCGTAATACAGACAGGCAGGTGTCAGATCAGCTGTACCGCCTTTCCAACGAAGTCCACGATTGTGATACAGCTCGTAGAGGGTATTGGCTCCGGCAGCATTGATGACGGCGAGACGTGGTATACGGTCAATCAATCCCACTTCATACATTTCCGCAAATGCTTTTCCAAACGCACTCGAGTTTCCAAGGTTTCCGCCAGGCACAACTATCCAATCAGGAACTTCCCAGCGAAGTGACTCAAGCACTCGATACATGATTGTCTTCTGGCCTTCGAGACGAAATGGATTGACACTGTTGACCAGATAGATGCCGAGTTCCTTTGAAACTTCCTTGACGCGAGCCATCGCGTCATCAAAGTCGCCTGCTATCTGGATCGTCAGTGCTCCGTAGTCAAGGGCCTGCGATAGTTTCCCATAGGAGATTTTACCTGAACCGATAAAGATGATACCTCGCATCAGCCGAGTCACCGCGCAATACACGGCAAGCGATGCGCTCGTATTCCCTGTGGATGCGCATGCGGCACGACGAGCACCAATCATGCGAGCATGGGTAAACGCAGCTGACATGCCGTTATCTTTGAACGACCCTGAAGGGTTGAGGCCTTCATACTCAAGGAAGAGATTACCTGGTCGCATTCCAACAAATGATCCGACACCATCAGAAGCGGCAAGAAGCGTCTGCCCCTCTCCAATAGTGACAACCTTTTCTCGTGGGGCAAACGGTAACATTTCATGAAAACGCCATACTCCACTGAAATCGATAGGATCATGTCGACGCTGCCATTTCTCCTCAAATGTCTTGAGGGATGCTGGAGGAGAGAGACGATCCCAATCGTATGTGACGTCCAAAAGATTCCCGCATGCTGGGCAACTCGTCAGCACTTGATCAATAGCGTATGTAGCAGCGCAGGCCGGAGAAATACATTTCTGAAATGCAACCTCTGTCTGAATAGCTACAGCCACGAAAACACTCCTTAAAAAGAGGCCCCGTGTCGCGGCGGCCTCAGAGTGGCCGGTGCCGGGTGGCGAGCCTGCGAAGTACTCAAAGGTAGGTCACATTGCGACAACCATCAAGCGGACTGTCTGTTTTTACATCTGAATGATTGTTCCTTTTGGATCGAAAAAACACACTGCGACTGCCAGTTTGACAGTCTTCTTGAAAAAGCCTAACCTGTGGGGCTCGTTTGAGGTTCCTCCTATCGGCACCAAACCCGGAAAGAAGCTCTCTACAAGGCGGACACGGTGATGAAAGCAACAGATCTAAAGGCATTCCGTACAACGCTTGAACACCTGAGATCTCGACTGCAAGGCGACGTTTCTACCATGGCAGATGAAGCCCTGAGAAAGACTCGCTCGGAAGCAAGTGGTGATCTGTCCACCATGCCACTTCACATGGCAGACCTTGGGACCGATGCCTACGAGCAGGAATTCACACTCACTCTCATGGCCAGTGAAGAGGAAACGCTCGAACTGATTGATCAGGCTCTTGAAAGAATTCGAACCAAAAAATTTGGTTCGTGTCTCGAATGTGGTGGTGTCATCACAAAAAAGCGGCTGAGTGCCTTACCGTACGCACAACATTGTATCCGTTGTGCTGAAAAACTGGAGACTGGCATGGGTCGTCCCATTCAGCCGCGCTGAAGGGCATTGACGCCTCCACATTCATGGCACGGAACGCCGCAACTCGGAACAATGCGCAAGGCTGGGTGCTCTACGGGAGCATCGCTATTCTCTCAGCATTCCTTGATCTGATTACCAAGAGAATCCTTTTTCAGAAACTTGGCATGCCGGGTGAATCTCCAGCCATTGTAGTCCTTCATAACATCCTCCTGTTTGAAACCAATCTCAATGAAGGAGCTCTTTTTGGGATTGGCCAGGGGATGGGCCTCATCTTTGCAGCAGTCTCAGCCGCTGCCATCATTGGTATCCTCGTCGTCATGTCACGTCCAATGACTCGTCAAGATTCATGGCTTGTCCTGGCTCTGGGGCTTGTCACAGGAGGCATTATTGGCAACCTCTATGATCGACTTGGTATTCATGGACTTCGATGGCATGCTCCACTGCAGCGAATGGGGCAACCGGTGTTAGCTGTTCGGGACTGGATTCATTTCAAACTTGATGGGATTATCGACTGGCCCATCTTTAACCTTGCTGATACATGGCTTGTGATTGGAGCTGGTCTCCTCGTTCTTGTATCCTTTCGAGTCCCCAAGCAGGATCCGTCTCATGACTCTTCCTCCCACACCTGACCTAAACTGTCGACTTGAAGCAGCCATTGCATCCGCAAAACTGGCTGCAACTGAAACACTGAAATGGTTTCAATCCTCATCGCTTATCATCTCACACAAAAAAGATCAGTCCCCCGTCACACAAGCTGATCTCGCAGCAGAATCCATTTTACGCGAACACCTGCTCGAGGCTTTTCCTCACGACTCTTTCATTGGAGAAGAATCTGGCCGGACGAAAGGAACATCTGCCTACGAGTGGGTGGTTGATCCTATTGATGGAACGAAATCATTTGTTCGAGGAGTCCCACTGTATGCAACGCTGATCGGCTGTCGTCATGATACGAATGGAGTGTTGGGCGTCATCATGATCCCAGCTCTTGATGAAATGGCCTATGCGGTGGCAGGAAGTGGAGCCTGGTATACCCGGCAGAATAGCCAGCCCAAAAAAATACACGTATCGAATGAACGGTGTCTGACTCAATCACTGCTTTGCTCGAGTGATTTTACTGCGTTTGAAGACCGCGCTGATCAGCAGCACGGCATGGAAGCTCGCCAGCAACTTGAAAAGGCGTGTGGGATCACCCGCTCATGGGGAGATGGGTACGGATATCTGCTTGTGGCAACAGGACGAGCTGAAGTCATGATTGATCCACTGCTTAATGAGTGGGATGCAGCAGCAGTAGAAACCGTCATTCATGAGGCAGGTGGCCGCTTCACAGACTGGCAGGGCCAAGCCCGTATTGATTCTGGCGACGGTGTTGCCACAAATGGCTATGTGCATCCAGAAATTCTCCGATACCTAGCATCCGGCTCCTAAGTGGCTGCTTCCATAACCCGTCTTGCAGAAACCCCTTAAAACACTATCCTTGGGGTCAAGATTTTTCTCGTATTTTTCAACTTGCATTCATTTTTTTGGAAAGACTAGTTCCGTGGCGCGTGTCTGTGAAATCTGTGGCAAAGGTTTCTCGATGGGAAACTCGGTCACCATTCGTGGTAAGGCCAAGTATCTCGGAGGCGTTGGAACCAAAATTACTGGTATCACCCGTCGAAAATTCAAACCGAACCTGCAACGGATTCGAGTCACTGTCGGCCGCGGTACAAATAAAACAATGCTTGTCTGCACCCAGTGCATCCGGAGCGGGAAAGTTGCCAAACTCATTCAACAAAAGCCGTTCAAGCTTCCTAATATTGAAAAATCGAAGCCGTCAGCAGAAGACGCAGTACCCTCTGGACCACGAGCTCGCCTGTAACAGGTCATTCGTTTACACGAGAGTAGCGTATTCGCAAGGACTTTGAGTAAAAGGTTCAAGATGTCAATTTCTCGTAACGAAGTAAAAAAAGTGGCATCACTGGCGCGGCTTGCATTAACTGATGATGAACTTGACCTGATGACGCATCAACTCGGATCAATTGTGGGTTTTGTTTCACAACTTGAAACACTGGATACTGCTCAGGTAGAGCCCTTGGCCCATCCACTCGATACAAAAAATGTATTTCGAGACGATGAGGTAAAGCCTTCTCTCTCGACACAGGAAGCGTTGCAGTCAGCTCCTCATCATGATGGAGAATGCTTCCTTGTTCCTGCAGTACTTGGTGACTCGGGAGCCGCCTAACATAATGCAGTTGATTGAGCGATCCGCTGTTGATCTTGTGGCTGCTATTCGGGCCGGTGATGTAACGGCAGTGGCGTGCACTGAGGCATTTCTTGCCCAGATAGAAACGCTGAACCCCCAAGTGAATGCATTTCTCTCCGTGGCAGGATCAGCAGCCCTCGAGCGTGCTTCCGAAATTGATGATCGAATTCGATCAGGACAACCGATTGGTCCTCTCGCCGGACTTCCCGTAGCTGTCAAGGATGCGCTTTGCACGACTGATCTTCCAACAACATGCGCGTCCAAAATGCTCTCCGAGTATCGACCGCCATATGATGCAGACACGGTTCAACGTTTGCGTGCAGCTGATGCTGTGATCATCGGCAAAACAAATATGGATGAGTTTGCCATGGGTGGGTCAAACGAAAACTCAGCCTTTGGTCCTGTCAAAAATCCATGGGATTTCAATCGTGCTCCGGGTGGATCAAGCGGAGGATCAGCTGCCTGCGTTGCAGCAAACATGAGTCCCGTATCGATCGGATCAGATACCGGGGGATCGATCCGGCAACCAGCGGGTCTCTGCGGAGTGACGGGCTTGAAGCCGACATATGGACGAGTCAGTCGGCGAGGATTAATTGCATTTGCATCAAGCCTTGATCAGATTGGACCACTGGCACGTTCTGCATCAGACTGTGCGCTTCTTCTCGAAACCATTGCGGGACATGATCCAGGTGACTCGACATCGTTAAGGGATGATGTTCCTCGGTATTCTGAACTGATCGACAAGCCTCTCAAAGGGATCCGCATTGGTCGAGTTGCGGACCACTATTCAGAAGGCCTCGATCCAGAGGTGGCAAAACATGTTGATGAAACATTTGCTGTCTTCAAGGCGGCGGGGGCAACCGTTCACGAGATTGAACTCCCTCATGCCAAGTATGGTGTCCCCACATACTATCTTGTCGCACCATGTGAGGCTTCGAGTAACCTCGCCCGTTATGATGGTGCTCATTATGGTCACCGAAGTACCGAGACGCTGACTGGTGACTTTGATTCACCACTGGTTGAAATGTACTGCCGCAGCCGCGGCGAAGGCTTTGGGCCTGAGGTCAAACGCCGTATTATGCTCGGCACCCATGCACTTTCTTCAGGATATTACGACGCATACTACGCAAAGGCACTCCGTGTTCGGCGACTCATTCGGGAAGACTACATTCGTGCATTTGAACATGTGGATCTCATTGGCGGACCGGTATCCGCGACACCTGCTTTCAAACTCGGCGAGAAGTTAAATGATCCTTTAGCGATGTACCTTGTCGATCTCTACACTGTGGCTACGAATCTTGCTGGCGTGGCAGGCATTTCATTTCCCTGCGGATTCACTGATCACCATCTTCCTGTCGGTTTTCACTTGCAAGCTCCGGCGCTGGCTGAATCACTCCTTCTTCAGGCCACACATCAATTTCAAACGCTCACCGATTGGCACACTCGACTTCCTAAGGCAATAGCTTGATTCCAAGCGCATGGCATCACACTCATCCAACAACGATCCGTATACAACCGTCATCGGTCTGGAGGTACATGTACAACTTCAGACCAAGACAAAACTGTTCTGTGGATGCCCAACGACATTTGGAGCCGCTCCAAACACGCAGGTCTGCCCAACATGCCTTGGCTTACCTGGTTCATTACCAGTCATGAATCGCCGTGCCTTTGACCTGGCACTTCGGTCAGCGTTAGCACTCAATTGCAAGATCGCTTCATTTACGAAATGGGATCGGAAAAACTATTACTATCCTGACCTCCCCAAGGGATACCAAATCAGTCAGTATGATCTTCCGTTTTCATCAGATGGCTTTCTGGAGGTCATCGACCCCAAGGGAGCCTTTTCACGACGGGTCGGTATCATTCGTGTCCATCTCGAAGAAGATGCTGGAAAGAGCATGCACGATGAGACGGCAGGAACAGCAGATAGTCGAATAGACCTGAATCGTGCGGGAACCCCACTCTGTGAGATTGTATCGGAGCCTGATCTTCGAAGCCCTCAGGAAGCACGGGCCTGGCTTAACGAACTCAAGCTACTGCTTGTCTATCTGGGGGTGAGTGACTGCAACATGCAAGAAGGGAGTCTTCGTGTTGATGCAAATGTCAACCTTCACATCCCTCAGTCTGATGGCAAGCTTTCGAAAACACCTATTGTCGAAATAAAAAACATGAATTCTTTTCGATCCGTAGAACGAGCACTCATCTATGAGTCGGCTCGGCAATGGGAAGACTGGCAGACAACCAAGGCAGAACTTGGGACCATGCCAAAACAAACCCGAGGGTGGGATGATGCAGCTGGCGTCACTCGTGCACAACGCCACAAAGAGGAGTCCAGTGACTATCGATATTTTCCAGAGCCGGATCTGGTGCCAGTGACTGTGAGCGATGATCACATCACAGCGATTCGACAAGAAATGGGGGAAGCACCAACTGCGCTCCGGACAACACTTCAAGAGCGGTGGAACATCTCTTCCTACGACGCAGATGTCCTCGTGAATCAGGGACGTGATCTTGTGGACTACTTTGAAGAACTGGCACACCTTGTGGGCGAGGGCAAAGTCGCGAGCAACTGGATGCAGCAGGATATACTTCGAACACTCAACGAGCGAGGAGAATCCATTCTCGCATTCCCTGTCCGGCCAGCGACTGTCGCAGACATTATCCGCCGTATTGCAAACGGTGATTTTGATACTAGTCGTGGTCGAGAAATATTTTCGGGCGTCCTCGCAAGTGGCAAAGAGGTCAGTGATGTCATTGCATCCATGGGAATTACTGCCGTCAATGAAGACGACCTTGTCTCATTATGCAAGGAGTTGATTGCTGCCAACCCAAAAATTGTTGCTGACGTAAAAGGCGGAAAAGAACAGGCTGCAGGTGGACTCATTGGCCAGGCAAAAAAGAAAAATCCGAACGTGAACCCAGGCAAGGTTCGGCAAACGTGTCTTGAACTCATTAAGAATATGTAGCAACCGCTCAATCGAGCATTTGTTATTCCGCAGCTGTCACTTCAACGCATCCTGAGGAAACGATAGAACAGCGAATCTATCGTTTCTAGGACAAGAGTTCGGTCACTACCCGCTGCGGTTCGACACCCGTCAGCCTTTGGTCAAGCCCTTGGAACTTGAAGGTAAACCGTTCGTGGTCGATACCCATCAGATGCAGAATCGTTGCGTTGAAATCATTAATATGGACAGGGGATTCCACCACGTTGTAGCTAAAGTCATCAGTTTTTCCCAAGGATATTCCACCGTGAACACCAGCCCCAGCCATCCACATGCAGAAGTTCCGCGGATGGTGATCACGACCATATGTCTCTTTGCTCAGTTTGCCCTGAGAATAGACCGTTCGTCCAAATTCCCCACCCCATACCACAAGCGTGTCCTCCAGAAGCCCGCGTCGCTTGAGGTCTGTAACTAATGCCGCTGTGGCTTGGTCCGTATCAAGGCATTGAGAAGCAAGATCTTTCGGCAAGTTTCTGTGCTGATCCCAGCCTCGATGGAGAATCTGTACGACGCGAACACCTCTCTCAACAAGCCGCCGCGCAAGAATTGCGGAGTGCGTGAAACTTCCTGGCTTTTTGACATCATCACCATAGAGGGAAAGCGTCTCTTCCGATTCATCGGTGAGATCCGTCAACTCAGGCACACTCGCCTGCATTCGAAAGGCCATTTCATATTGGGCCATACGAGTGTGTATCTCAGGATCTCCATAGCGTTCGTAGTTCATTGCATTCAATTTGCCAAGCCCGTCCAGCATGGCACGACGGTCCTCTGAATGAATGCCCTCGGGATTGGGAAGATACAACACTGGATCACCAGACCCACGAAGAGCAACTCCCGTAAAACGCGTGGGAAGAAAACCACTTGACCACATGCGTGTGAAGAGTGCTTGAGATGGATTGATATCGGGAAGCGGCGTAAAAACGACAAAGGCTGGAAGGTTTTCATTTTCACTGCCAAGGCCATATGACAACCAACTGCCGATACTTGCTTTTCCCGGAATCTCACTACCTGTCATGACGTATGTACATGCAGGGTCATGATTAATGGCATGTGTGTGAACGGTTTTGACAAGAGCCAAGTCATCAACAATGCCTGCAGTATGAGGAAGAAGTTCACTGTTAATCCAACGACCACACTCCCCGCGCTGCTCGAATGCAAATTTTGATGGCGCAACTGGAAATCTTTTTTGGCCACTCGTCATTGTTGAAAGTCGCTGGTCTCCTCGAACGGTTGGTGGAATATCTTTATCAAAATAATCCTGCAACACCGGCTTATAGTCCCAAAGGTCAATTTGCGACGGTCCACCATTCATATGAAGATAAATCACTCTCTTTGCTTTTGGCACATGGTGCGGAAGCCCCTCGACCGCTGGATGAACAGCACTCCGTTGGTTCGAATGAGTTGGTGGGACCGTCGCAACAGCCTGCTTTTTCTCTAGCAACGACCATGCGGCTGCCCCAACTCCGATACCTGCAGTAGTCAGAAATGCTCGACGAGCAATCTGTACCTGGTTCGCCTGGAGTATCTGGAGATGCGTAGGATTCATGCGTTTTTTCCAATCCTCAATTTCTTGTCACTGTCTCATCAAGATTCAGCATCATGTTTGAGACAAGTGTCCACGATGCCAGTTCAACAGGCGACAATTCTGCCGGGACCGGTGATTCGCCATGAGCAATTGCTTTCTTGGCCGATTCAAGATCTGTCGCATAGCGGGTTCGTGAACGCTCCAGAAAATCTGCAACAGTCTTGTGTTCATCTGCACTTGGAGGGCGAGCAAGCACAACACGGAAAAGCCACGTGATTCGCTCACGGTCATTTGCTTGAACTTCCAGAAGCGATCGTCCGGCAAGTGCTCGTGCGGCTTCAATATGCTGAATGTCATTCATCAATTGGAGCGCTTGAAGCGGAGTATTGCTTCGCTCCCGTCGGGCACAAAACTGTTCTCGATTCGGTGCATCAAAATTGACAAGTGACGGATGGGGAGCAGTACGTTTCAAAAACGTATACATGGTCCGGCGATACAAATCTTCTCCAGAACCTTGCTTGTAGTTTCTGGTATTTGAACCAGAGAACCCTACTGGCTCCCAGATATTGGGAGGCTGGTACGGATTCACACCTTTGCCGCCCTGCTTGAGCACAAGGAGTCCCGACACAGCCAGTGCATTATCTCGTATTTGTTCAGCGTCCAGCCGAAAACGTGGACCTCGTGCATACAAGCGGTTTTCAGGATCATGCTGCAGTTGTTCAGGAACAATATGACTGGCCCGGCGAAATGCTCGGCTTGTCACGATCAGCCTCACCATGTGCCGTGTGTTCCAGTCACTTGCCTGATATTCTGAAGCCAACCAGTCTAATAACTCAGGATGACTTGGTGGTGCTCCCTGAAGCCCAAAATCCCCACTCGTCTTCACCAGACCAACGCCAAAAAATTGCTGCCAAAGTCTATTCACTGCAACACGTGATGTCAGCGGTTGCTCTGGTGATATTATCCATTCAGCAAGATTAAGCCTGGTTGGCACGCTCTCATTTGCAACATGAAGTTTTGGTAAGAATGCCGGAGTCGCTCGTGTGACTTTTTCACCAGGCCTGTCATACGCACCCCGTTGCATGACAAAACTATCTCTCATCTTTGGAAGATCTGCAAACACAAAGGTCTTTGGGATCTTTTTTTCAAGCTCAACTTTTGCCTTCTCGTTATCGTCCAACTCTTTGATGGCTGTCAGAAGCGCAGCTGGCTTTTCTGACCACACTGCCTTTTTCCAATGCGTGAGAATGGCCTCCACATCTTTGGGAGTTGTTGTTTCAGCCGGGCCAGCTTTGACCAGTTTGCGAAGATTTCCTGGTATCGCATCAAGTTTGTCTTTTCCGACATGAGCCTTCCACCAAGCATCGAAAGAGCGTTTCGGATCTGTTACAGGATCACTTTCACGAACGCCCCCAACCATATCCCAACGCACATGTCCATCGAATTGTGTAAGGGCAAACCCCTTGACTGCGACTCCCGGCTTAATACCGAGAGCTTCAGCTGATACAGCGATGCGTTCCCATGTGCCTTGTTGAGGCAAGTCACCGACATGATATCGCGATGGCTTCCCACGGTCGCCCCACGGAATTGCGTCAGGATCTCCCCAGACAGCTCGATGACTCCAAGCCCCTGTGTTGAACTGAATCATGATACTTTTTGGAGGATTTGATGGATCAAGCCACACATGTGCAAACACTTCTTCATCTGCCTGTAACTCAAACGACTGAGCACCACTATCGTAGAAATCCTGACCGATACCAGTTGCTGTTCGCTCAAGACTCCGTTGCCCAGATAACACGCCCGCGTTCTCATCCCCTGTCAACCAAGATATTGTCTGAGAACCGCTACTTCGCATCACTGCACCGGGTGGAAATTCGTCATCGAGCCACACCTGCTCAATACGATCTGGCACTGGCCTTGGTCTCAGCGATGCCGGATCTGTGTAGGAAGCGTTTGACACTTCCTCAGATACGGCTTGCACCATGCCTGGATGATCATCCTCCAACTGTTTCAATTGATCTGCCTGCTCTGTTGTCGGCAGCGGCATGACAGGTGGGGTATCTATTTTATTTCCATCAAAACCTGGATCTGCAGCAGAGTTAAAAAATGCATACAGTGAATAAAATTCTTTCTGCGAAATGGGGTCAAACTTATGGTCATGGCAAACAGCACATTGACCACTTAGACCCAGGAATGCATTTGTCATTGTTGCCGTACGGTCAACCGCATACCGAAAGAGAAGTTCTTCATTGATCGAACCACCCTCACTTGTAGTCACATTACACCTCGAAAAACCTGTCGCTATCTTCTGAGGTGTCGTTGGGGACGGAAGAAGATCTCCCGCAAGCTGCCATATCGTGAACTGGTCAAAGGGCAAATTCTCATTGAATGCCGTAACCACCCAATCACGATACGCCCACATCTCACGCTCATTATCAAGGTGTAAGCCATGCGTGTCCGCATACCGCGCGACATCAAGCCAATGCCTCGCCATCTCCTCACCGTGCCTCGGACTTCGCAGCAGTCGCTCAACCTGCTTTCCATAGGCATCTACGGAACTGTCGTTGAGAAAAGCATCAAGCTCGGCTGGCGTCGGAGGAAGCCCAATCAGGGCAAATGAGAGTCGTCGGAGAAGCGTTGCCCGATCCGCTTCTTCATTCATGGTGATCGCCTCTGCCTGAATCCGAGACTCTATAAAATGATCAATGGGATTGGTTATCGAATCCTTCGAAACCTCAGGAATCATCGGCCGTTCTATGGGCTGAAAAGACCAATGCCCCTCAAACACCCCACCCTCAGCAATCCATGTACGGATTCGTACTTTCTCTTCTTGGGAAAGTGATTTATTTGAATGAGGAGGAGGCATCACAACATCCAAATCCTGTGACAGAATGCGCACGATGAGTTCGCTTGACTCCGGATCACCAGAAACAATCGCCTGCAGACCGCTTTCCAGTTTTTGTGTCGCAGCTTCGGCCGAATCAAGTCGCAGGCCGGCCTCTTGTTCACCCGGTCCATGACACGCAAAGCAGTTTTCTGAAAGAATTGGTCGAATATCTCGATCGAAGTGAACAGCAGTTTCGTCAGCGAGAAGTGTGCCGCTGGCCATGAGCATGAACTGTACGAGCAAACACGACCGAAAGATCAAGGATGTCGATTGTGCACCCACCATGTCATTCATGCCCTGAACGAGAATTGCCTGTGCCTCACAAAGATGCAACCATTCCACCAAATGGGAGCCGGCCGATCTTTCAACAATTTTAGTCTAGTAACCCTGTATCAAAAAACCCTTAACTCTCCAATTA
>MDSZ01177552.1_pt1 | contig 15979 bp, 16 predicted proteins | sample 811201 | NCBI WGS metagenome assembly MDSZ01 (sample SAMN05326647, study PRJNA326480) | marine metagenome | isolation source: seawater | place: Indian Ocean: North | collected 2010
AGTTGATAGAACATCAATGGCGAATTCTCTCGAAGTCAGGTCCCCATTCTTAGATAAAACTCTAATTCAAGAGCTCTTCCCAGCACATTATGGCACCATGGCAGATTTATTTAAAACAAAGAAAGAGTTAAAAATTCTTCTCGCAAACAAGGGTTTTAATGAATTAGTTGAGGTTAAAAAAATGGGCTTTACACCTCCTCTTGATTTGTGGATAACTTCTAAAGAATTCAAAGACAAGATGCATACAATGGTTGCGGACAAGAATTCATTAGTGAGTGAATTATTTGATATCAAGCTTTTACAATTGATGCTTAAAGATGACAATTCTATTTTAATGAATAAAACGCGTCTCTGGCACTTATTAGTACTTAACGAATGGGACAAAAGTAATTTTAGATAAAAAATGAAAATACTTCACGTAGCACCTATTAAGATTACTAGTTCCTCTGAAGTCGATTCAAGAGAGACCAAAATACAACCAGAGGGCATATCCTTTTCAGTTCCAAGCTTAGCATCAGCACAACTTAGAAATGGAGATAGGGTTGGAATCATCTCCTCCTTCTCTTCAGAGAAACCCGAAGATAGCTCTCTTTATTGGATGAGTCTTTCTTCTCAAAACATTCTTCAACTCTTTTTTGGAAAGACAGTATCAAAGATAGAAAAAGATTTTGGAAAACCGGATATTCTGAACGTACATGATATTTATAATCTGAAACAAATTATTCTATCCATCCAATTTATGTTTAAGGGTGTAAAGATATTTGTTTCGCCTAGAGGTACGTTTTCAAAAGTTGCACTATCTAGAAGCAGCTTCAAAAAATTAATATTTTTATTTTTTTATAAAATCTATGCATTATTTATACATTCATTTGTAGCATTGAATCTAGGAGAATCTAAACAAATTAAAGAAATTTTTCCAAAAAAAAACATAGTTATTCTGGCTAATGGTTTAGATTTCAACATTGATAGGGTAAAAAAATATAAAGAAATACGGAGTCAAAGAAGCACAACAGAGTTAAATATAGGGTTCTTGGGAAGATTTGATATTCACATTAAAGGCTTAGATTTATTAATCGAGTCTTATGTTAACTATCAGATTTTGGTTGAGAATATCAATATCAATCTTATTCTTCTCGGTGAACACAGAAAAAGAGAGTATGACAGTGAGAAATATTTTGACGATGCAAAATCTAGACTCAAAAACCCATCTAGGTTATTCGTAAAGGGGCCTTTTTATGGTGAAGATAAATGGGAACAGCTTTACAACTTAGATATTTTAATTCAACCTTCAAGAACTGAAGGAATGCCCAATACAGTTCTCGAGGCTATGTCTATCGGCCTTCCTTGTGCAGTTACATATCAAACTAATGTTGCCGATATTATTTCTGAAGCTAAAGCAGGTTGGTGTATGGACGCTTCTGAAAAAGAAATTTTAAATTTTCTACTTGAAGTAAATAAAATTAATAAAAGTCGATTAGAATCTCTAAGCATAAATGCTCAGAAATATGCAACGGAAAACTTAACATGGGATAAAATAGCTAAAGATGGATATTTACAATAAATAAGGAAAAAAATGAGAATTGGCATTAATGGTTATGGAAGGATAGGGAGAGTACTTCACAGAATAATATCAAAAAATACTAGCTGCGAACTAATAGCTATTAATGATATCAATCCTGATAAAAATAATATAGCTTATCTCGCTAACTATGACTCTACCTATGGCCCTTTGGAAGATAAGTTTCATATCCAAGACGGTCAATTAAAAAATAGCAAAGAAAGCATCCAAATTTTCCATGAAAATAGCATCGATAACATACAGTGGGCAGATTTAGGTGTTGAACTAGTAATCGATTCATCAGGTATTTCAGAAAATCTTCTTAAAGCAAGAAACTTAAAGGGTGTGGTGGAAAATGTAATTGTAACAAATTCACCATCTGAGGATTTAATCGATAAAACGGTTATATATGGTGTGAATCATGAAGATATTTCCCAGGAAGATTTTCTAATCTCAAGTAGTATATGTGATGCAACAGCTTTTGCACCCTTAGCAAAATTACTTGATAAAGCTTATGGAATTAAGCAGGGTTTTTTAACAACACTTCATCCTTGGTTAGGTTATCAGAATCTACTTGATGGCCCCTCAAAGTCGTATTCAGCACCAGGTGAAATATATGACGAATACGCACTTGGTCGTTCTAGCCTTATGAATTTAATTCCTAAGAATACTTCTGCTATAAGTGCAACCTATAAAGTTTTACCAGAACTAAAAGGTAAATTTCTATCTGTATCTTATAGAGTGCCAACAGCAATAGTTTCATCTGCGGACTCTACTGTAATCCTTGATAAAAAACCTTCTTTAGAGGAAGTTACTAACCTGTTGCTAGAATCAGAAAATACTTACCCCTCCATTTTTCATAATAATCATGATGCTCTGGTATCTACTGATCTTACTCGATGTGATAAATCAGTAGTAATCGACCATAGATTTTTGAGCGTGAAGGAAAATTATTTGAAGTTACTAACTTGGTACGATAACGAATGGGGTTATAGTTCGCGAGTTATCGACTTGGTGAGTTATCTCTCTGTTAGTAAAAAAAGATGAGGGCATTGATATTAGCTGCAGGCTTAGGCTCAAGGCTAAGGCCTCTGACCAATGAAATACCTAAAGCTCTAGTCGAGGTGAAAGGTCACCCTATTCTTGCACATCAAATTAACTCCCTAGTTTTGAATGGTGTGAAAGATATAACTATTGTTACGGGTTATAAGCATAAAGTTTTAGAGAAATTTCTGGAACAATTTTCAGATGTAAAATTTAAGCTAATCCATAACAATCATTATGAAAATTGCAGTAGCGCATACTCGGCTATGTTGGCTCTAGCTGGCATGGCTGATGATTATATCCATATTAATTGCGACATACTCTTTTCTGCAAGCCTTGTAGGAAAATTATTAGAAGATAAAAGAAAAAATATCTTGTGTGTAAGGGGTGATATCGAACTAACTAATTCAATGGAAAATGCAATTGGTCTGAACGGACGAATAGTGAATATGTCGTTAAAGCCTTCAAATGAAGCTAAATACAAGGCTTTTGGTATTGGTAAAATTAGCAAAGAGGGGCTGATTCAAAATATCAATTTTTATAACAGTCTTACCGATAGTGCTAAAAATAAAGAAAATTATTATGGCCTCATTAGAGTGACTCTTGGCTTTGAAGATTATTTTTATATAGAGTCGGATAAGAAAAACTTAGCCGAGGTAAATAGTATTCGAGATCTTGAGAAATGTGAATTTATTTCAGATCTAACTTAGTTGAACTTTTCTTTTAAGCTTAAAACCGTATTTTCGAAGGCCGATCTTTTGTCACTTATTTGAAGACCTAAATTTAGAATTTTGGTATTGTCACCGTACCAGTCATTTCTAATACCCTCTGTTTTATCACCATTCCAAATAACCTCTTTTTTAGCATTTAAGATTTTTTTGGCCAAATTCACCAGATCATTAATTTTGGTTCCTTCTCCACTACACAAATTATATGCCTCTCCCTCTAGACCTCTTCCCATTACTAAAACCAGCCCAGAGACAACATCAGCAATATGCAGATAATCTCTTGATTGTTTTCCATCACCTTTAAACTCTATACAATCCGATGAATCACAAAGCTTTTTAACCATATCATAAATGAAAAATCTGTTCATTTCCTCGCCAAAAACACTAAAGATTCTTACTATATTAGCTTTCAATCCAAAACTTTCTCTATAAGCATAGATTATATTTTCTGAAGAAGCTTTGATGGCGGCATAAGGAGAAGGGGGCAATATTGGACTTTCTTCGTCTAAAAAATTTTTAATCCTTGAATCATAAATAGCGCCCGATGAAGCAAAAAGAAGTTTAGTATTTACCTTTACAGCACATTCCAATAAGTTAGTTAGGCATTCTATGGAATTTTGAATTGATAAATTAGGACTTTCTAATGAATTTTCAACAGAACTCTCACCGGCTAAATAATATATTTCAATTAAATGGTACTTAGAAGCAAGATGATCAAATAACATACTTACTTCTTGTTTTTTTAATAAATCTATAAAGTAGTGGCCATCTGACTCAATATTAGATTTATACTGCTTCGATAATGTGTAAGTATTTTTTTTTGACAAACGTTCTTTTAACTTACTCCCTATAAAGCCACTAGAACCAATTATTAGTGAGCACTTTTCTTTCATTCAGAATTTTCATAGTACGAGAATTTTTTACTAGAATTTAAATTTCTCTCTTCATTCAGCATATCAGCTGAAATCATTTCCTTTACTAGCTCTTCAAAAGAAGTTTGAGGATTCCATCCAAGCTCTTTTTTTGCTTTGGAAGAATCACCCAGAAGTGATTGAACTTCAGAAGGCCTGTAATATTTTTTGTCTACACCAATAATTTCCTTACCCGTATTGGAATCTGTGCCTATTTCATTAATTCCTTTTCCACTCCATTCAATCTTTATATCAATCTCATCGGCAGCCTTTTCTATAAATTCTCTCACTGAATATTGGACACCTGTGGATATCACAAAATCATCAGGCTTGTCATGTTGCATTATTAACCATTGAGCCTCTACGAAGTCTTTAGCATGACCCCAATCTCTCAACGAATCCAGATTGCCCATAATTAATTGGTCTTGAAGACCTAATTTAATCCTAGAAAGTCCTCTTGTAATCTTTCTGGTTACAAAAGTTTCTCCTCTAACTGGAGATTCATGATTGAACAATATTCCATTTGAAGCAAACATATCATAGGAATTTCTATAATTTTTGGTAATCCAATAGGAATAAAGTTTAGAAATTGCGTAGGGCGATTGTGGGTTAAAAGGAGTAAGTTCATTTTGAGGTGTTTCTAGGACATCTCCGTATAGCTCAGAAGTCGAAGCCTGATAGAATTTACTCTCTTTGAGAGAAAGTATTCTCATGGCTTCAAGGACTCTTAGGCTGCCAATGGCATCAGCATTTGCAGTATACTCTGGTTCTTCAAAAGACACATGTACATGACTTTGAGCTGCTAAATTGTATATTTCGTCAGGTTGAACTGCTTGCATTATTCTTAGCAAACTAGAAGAGTCAGTCATGTCACCATAATGCAAGAAGAAAGGTAATTCAGTTGTAATAGGATCCTCATAGAGGTGATCAACTCTTTGAGTATTGAAAGATGATGATCTTCTTCTAATACCATGAACTTCATAACCTTTATTGAGTAAAAACTCACTTAGATAGGCCCCATCTTGCCCAGTTACACCTGTAATTAATGCTTTTTTCATTTGTAAGGGATTATAAACCTATCTGTTAGTCTTTCATCAACTTTAAATTAAGAATGTATTTGAGAATTTTAAATTTTTAAGAACATAATTAATTTAAATTCATTAGAATACACTCACTTAAGGAAGATATATGTTCTACTCATTTTTACATTCACTCTTTTATCGTTTATTAATAAAGCTTAAGAAGCTGAAAAAGAAAAAAAGTTGGTCGCAGATCCCCTATCAACAAGAAACAACGTATTTTTCTTCAGATTTTATGCTTTATGAGCCACATCTAGCAGGTGCTCAAACATTTGGAAATCTTATAACTAGTTCTAAAACCGCTTCCGAGGTACTAGAAGTATTAGAGCAACTAACTCCTGGAGAAGCATCCTTAGAATATGTTATAAACTTCTATAAAAATGGTCTTAAGGTTTACGGTGAAGATTGGAGATATGCTGATATCAACACGGCGATTTATATTTTTAGTAAGTTTCTTAATGTAGAAAATTATTTAGAAATAGGTGTAAGGAGAGGAAGATCAATGAGTGTATTTGCCTCCCAATCTACAAATGCAAATATCTACGGTTTTGATATGTGGATACCAGACTATGCCGGTTCTGAAAATCCTGGTGAGTCATTAGTTAAAACAGAGCTTTCTAAGTTTGATTTTAAAGGTAAGTTAACATTAATAGATGGAGACTCTAAAAAAACAGTCCCAAGTTTTTTTAAAGCAAATCCTGATTTATTTTTCGATTTAATAACAGTTGATGGAGATCATTCCGTTGGAGGTGCCAAGCGAGATCTGAAGAATGTTGTTGAACGATTAAAGATAGGAGGTGTTTTAGTATTTGATGATATCTCTTCTCAAGAACATCCATATTTGAATAACCTATGGCGGAGAGTCATAAAAAATGATGATAGGTTTTATACTTATGAATATGGTGATTTAGGCCTAGGTGTCGCCTTTGCCATTAGAAAATATTAATTCAAGATGCACCGTAAAAGATGCATATTAATTAGTCCTGATTTTCCGCCACCCATGGTAGGCGGATCCTTGGTTTATATGCAAACTCTCGTAGAGAATTCAAAACAAAATTTTGATATTTTAGCTGGCTTAAACAATAGTAGAAAAAATGAAGTAATCACTTCAGACCATTACATTCACAGAACTAAACTTATAGCCAATTCAAATAATCCATCTTCATCTTCTCTTGCAATTTCATATGCTTACATGTTCTTTTGGGTTTTATATAGGGTTACTCAAGGTTCATATAAAGCAATAATTGCCAATCCAGGTGTTATCGGAAACTCTTTGTTAATTGCATTGGGAATCATTTTGAGAAAAAAAGTAATCGTCATTGCTTATGGAGAAGAAATCACAGTCCCCTTAGAAGGCGGGGGCCTCAAAAATTCCTTAAAAAGAAAACTTCTGAAATTTTTTTATAAAAGGGCTACAGGAATTGTGACTGTTTGTCATTTTTGTAAAGAAATATTAGTAAATAATCTTGATGTTAATCAAGAGGATATTGATGTGATTCCTTCATGTCTGGCCGCAGGCAAAGCAAATGAAAATTCTGCTCACACTAGGGACTCCTATAAGATAATATCTGTGGGAAGATTAATTGAAAGAAAAGGCTTTCATTTGCTTATCAACTCTATTAAGAGGATTAAAAAAGATATTCCTTTCGTTTCTCTTACAATAGTCGGAGAAGGTTTTTATAGAGATAAACTTTTAAATTTGGTAAAGACAAATGATATGTCGAGTTATGTGCAGATCATAAATGATGCAGATGATGATCGGCTAAGAGAGTTATATGGTTCAGCAAATTTATTTGTATTAGCCAATCATAAATTAAGTAACGGAGATACCGAAGGTTGCCCGTCCGTATTTTCAGAGGCAATGGCTTATGGACTACCTGTAATCGGTGGGACTGGAGCGGGTGTGGATACTGCTATTATTGATGGCGAAAATGGTTTTATAGTTAATGCAATGGATGATAGCGCTCTTGACCAGGCTATTTTAACTATACTTTCAAACAAAAACTTAGCAAATGAAATGTCCATTAATGGAAGGGCCAAGCTTGAAAGAGATCATACACCCTCTGTAGTGGGTGCTGCTTTTCGGGAATCAATATACAGATTTATTCATCAGCTCCCTGCAAAGGGCTTTCAAAAAGAATTTAATATAAAATGTCCATCTCTAAATTTTAAATGATTATGAAAATACCTTTTTTTGATTATCCTCAACTTTATCTAAGAAATGAAAAAAAAATAAATGAAGTTTTTCGTGATGTTAGCTCTAGAGGAGCTTTTATCATGCAAAAAGACCTTAGAGATTTTGAAGATAGGATTGCAGATTACACAGGATCAAAATATGCCGTTGGAGTTGCCAATGCAACTGATGGTTTACAAATGGCATTAATGGCAGGAAGCAATCATTTGAACGGGGAAATCATATTCTCTTCTCATACTATGGTTGCTACTGCTTCTGCTATTCATTTCGCAGGATTCACACCCATACCTGTAGAAGCTGGTGAAGATTTAATGATTGACCCTGTGTCTATCAAAGAAGCAATCAATGAAAATACCGTTGCAATTATGCCAACCCAACTTAATGGCAGAACCTGCAATATGGATGCTATATTGGATTTGGCGGAAGTTAACTCCTTAGAGGTTTTCGAGGATGCAGCACAGGCTCTAGGTTCAAAATTTAAGTCTCAATCCGCAGGTACTTTCGGAAAGGCGTCAGCCATTAGCTTATATCCTGCAAAAATATTAGGATGTTTTGGAGATGGAGGAATCGTTCTTACCCAAGAGGAGGAAATATATAAGAAACTCTTACTATTAAGAGACCATGGTCGAGACGAAGATACAGGAGAGGTAATATCTTGGGGTATGAATAGTAGATTAGATAACCTACAAGCAGCCATTTTAAATTATTTTTTTGATAATTATGAAGAGGTAGTATCCAGAAGAAGGGAGTTGGCCCTCCAATACGAAAATGGTTTGAACCAAATAGATGAAATCATACTTCCAGAAGCCCCAAATAATGGGGATCATTTCGATGTTTTTCAGAATTATGAAATCAGAGCAGAGAATAGAGATAATTTAAAAAAATACCTTTCAGATAATGGAATAGGTACTCTTATCCAGTGGTCAGGTAAGGCTGTTCATCAATTCAAAGATTTATCATTAGATTTTAAACTCCCTTATACTGAAAAATTATTTGAAGAACTTCTCATGCTACCCATGAATATGTTCATAGATGAATCAGACATAGAATTTATTATAGAAAATATAAAAACCTTCTATCAAACTAACAAATGAATAGCTCCTCGACAAAACTGGCCAAGCAACTAAGGCTCCATGCGCTTGAGATGACCCATCTCGGGAATAGCTCTCATATTGGATCAATTCTATCTATTTGTGATATTTTGTCTGTTCTGTATGAGAATATTTTAAAAATTGATCCTAAAAATCCTCAATTAGATACTAGAGATAGGTTTATCTTAAGTAAGGGGCACGCTGGAGCTGGAGTTTACGCTTCTCTTGCGGAAAAAGGATTTTTTGACAAAAAAGAATTAAAAAAACATTATTCTGATGGTTCTTTATTTTCTGGTCATGTATCGCATAAAGGAATACCGGGTGTTGAGCTATCGACAGGATCTTTAGGACATGGATTATCTGTCGCCTGCGGTATGGCCTTTGGAGCAAAATTGGACAAAAAAGAACACAGGATAATTAACCTTATGAGCGATGGAGAGTGTGATGAAGGGTCAAATTGGGAAGCTGTAATGTTTGCAGCTCATCATCAACTTTCAAATTTGATAACAATAGTAGACTATAATAAGCTACAGAGTATCTATCCTCCTGAACAAACGCTATCGTTAGAGCCATTTCATGAGAAATGGAAGGCTTTTGGTTGGGATGTAATTGAAGTCGATGGGCACGATCATATACAACTCGAAGAAGCTTTTCTCACCTCTTCTCTAAGGCCAAAATGCATAATTGCTCATACCACAAAAGGTAAAGGGGTTTCTTTCATGGAGAATAATAATCTTTGGCATTATAGAAGTCCTCAGGGAGACGAATATGACGCTGCAAAAAAAGAAATTGAGGATCTCATCTAATGAGAGATGCTTTTGTTAAAGCCTTAACAGAACTTGCTGAGACTGATAAGAGCATTTTCTTTATCACTGCTGATCTTGGTTTTGGTGTTTTTGACAATTACGCTCAAAGATTCCCTGATCAATATCTCAATGTAGGAGTCGCCGAACAAAATATGACAGGTGTTGCTACAGGGCTAGGTCTTGAGGGGAGGAAAGTATTCACATATTCAATAGCAAATTTTGCTACTCTTCGGTGTTTAGAACAGATTAGAAATGATGCAGCTTATCATGATATTAATTTAACTGTTGTAGCCTCTGGAGGAGGTTTCACCTATGGGGGTTTAGGTATGTCTCATCACGCAACAGAAGATATTGCAATAATGAGAGCTCTACCTGGAATCACTGTTGTATCTCCTTGTACAGCTTGGGAGACTTATGAAGCCACCAAAAGTTTGACCTTAAATTCCGGAGTGGGATATCTCAGAATAGAGAAGGGAGGAATCCAAGAGCCCATAAATAAGGATGAAAAATTTGTCTTAGGTAAATCAATCCAAATGACCTCAGGTAACGATTTATCTATAATCGCTACAGGCGGAATCATTGAAGAATGCTTAAAAGCTTCCGAGGAATTAGAAAAAAAAGGAATTCAATCTAGAGTCATATCTATGCACACAGTCAAACCCTTAGACAGGATGGCCATTCTTAAAGCAATAGAGGAAACAGGTAACATAATTTGTGTAGAGGAACATAATAGATATGGTGGTCTAGGTTCAGCTGTATCAGAGGTCCTTGTTGAGAGTAATTTACCTTTTAATTATGCTTCGATATCGATAAATGATACCTATTCTGCAATAGTTGGTTCTCAAGAATATCTTAGACGCTACTATGGCCTCGATAAGAATTCCATCATGAAAAAATGTCTCGAGCTTATAGGAAGAAATCTTGATGATTAAAAGAGGGATAGATATTTTATTTTCTTTTTTTGGTATATTAATCTTAGCTCCCATCCTGATAGTTTTTTCTTTTCTTATCTGGTTTCAAGACTATAAATCGCCATTTTATATTTCAAAAAGGGTAGGCATAAATGGGCATTTATTCAATTTTATTAAGCTGAGATCTATGGTCGTAGATGCTGATTCTAGTGGAGTGGACTCTACATCAAGTAATGATTTGAGAATTACTCCGATAGGATCTACTATCAGAAACTATAAGATTGATGAAATTCCTCAGCTCCTCCATGTACTTTTTGGGAAAATGAGTTTAGTTGGACCAAGACCTAATGTAACCAGTGATGTAAATCTTTACACACAGAGAGAGAAAGAACTTTTAACAGTTCGCCCAGGAATTACAGACTTTTCTTCTATAGTTTTTTCTGACGAGGGGGATATTTTACAAGATTTTTCCGATCCAGATCTTATGTACAATCAACTAATTAGACCTTGGAAGAGTAGGTTGGGACTTTTGTATATAAAAGAAAAGAATATTCTCTTAGATTTACAATTAATATTCCTTACCATTTGTGCTATTTTCAACAGAAGTTTTGCTCTGAAGGCTATTTCGAAAATACTGATTAAACTTGGTGCTAGCGATAAGCTAATTGAAGTTTCAAGAAGAGAGACTAAGCTAAAAGCCCATCCTCCTCCAGGCACTGATGAAATAGTTATGAAAAGAAGTTAATTTACTCATGCGATTCTTTAATTTGTCTAAAGCATTAACCCTTATAAGAAGTTTTTATTTTAGATTTTATAGTGGCAATAGATCTGCACAAGGATTTAGACTCGGTAAAAACTCTACGATAATTAATCCCTTGGGCATTAAGTTAGGAAAACATATAAATATCGGTGAGAATGCAATTATAAATTGCTACATAAACGACGGTGATGTCCATTTAGATATAAAAGATAATGTATACATTGGAAGAGATGTTCAAATAAATGCTTATCATTCTGTTTTCATAGACTCAGATGTAGTCATGGCTGATAGAGTTTATATATCTGATGCCACTCATAATTATCAAGACCACGATATACCGATTATAAACCAAGGAACAAGCTACGAAGACAAAGTTGAGATAAGAAGCGGATCCTGGATTGGAATTAATAGTGTCATACTGCCAGGGGTGAAAATAGGAAAAAATGCAATCATTGCTGCTAACTCGGTAGTTTCTAAAGATGTGCCAGACTATTCGATCTATGGTGGGGTCCCGGCTAAGCTAATCAAGAAACAAATTTGAATCGAAATGTTTATAATTGAACACATATTTTAAGGCTGAGTAGCAAAGTGGTTATGCAGCGGATTGCAAATCCGTCTACGCCGGTTCGATTCCGACCTCAGCCTCCACGAATTAAATTGGTAAAATCTTTTAGCTGGATTGATAACTTAAACTATAATGTTATAACTGCCCGGGTGGTGGAATTGGTAGACACAAGGGACTTAAAATCCCTCGAAGGAAACTTCGTGCCGGTTCGAGTCCGGCCCCGGGCACCAGCTAAATGAATTTAAAGAATAGATTATTATCTTCCTCAAGAATAGCTAAACAGATATTAGTTGCATCAACCGACTTTATTTCTTTTACCTTTTCTGTATACCTGGCATCCTTAGTTAGTAACTTAGAGTTCACACAACTTGTTTTAAATGAAATATTTAGATTATTGTGGATTCCTGCATTTTCAGTATTTATATTTTACCTTTTCGGTGTTTATAGATCAGTTTTAAGGTATATTGATTTTGCACTCATTTATCTACTCTTTAAAGCAATCATTACAGCTTTTGTTTTAAATTTTGTATTTAAATTTATTTTCACTAACTATATAAATTTATTTGAGAATCTAAGAATTAACGAGAGCTTGATAAGCAATGTTGGGTGGCTTGTAGGTTTACTTTCTTCAATAGTTTTAGTTATAGCGTCAAGAATTTATGCTAATTTTCTTTTATCTTCTGGTAGCTCAGAGGAGAGAGTAGTAATTTATGGCGCTGGTTCAGCTGGTATTCAACTAGCTGAAGCTTTGAAGGTGAGTTCAGAAATGGAACCTGTAGCTTTTTTTGACTCCAATCCTGTTTTAGAGAATACCTATTTAGGAGGAGTAAAAATTCTTAATCCAAATAAGCTTCCTAAATTTATACGGAAAAAGAAAATTGATGAAGTATTAATTGCAATGCCTTCTGCTTCAAAAGAAACTCTTACAAACCTCTTGAAAGAAATTGAAGGTTATTCTATTAAGGTAAGGATATTACCGGGATTAGCTGCTCTAGCTCAAGGAAAAGTCTCAGTAGCTGAACTCAAAGAAATTGATATTTTGGATTTATTAGGAAGGTCTGAAGTAGAGCCAAACCAAACACTGATAACCAAAAATATAAAAAACAAGGTTGTTCTAATAACGGGAGCCGGTGGCTCAATAGGATCTGAGATAAGTAGACAAGTCGCAATGAACAAACCTAGGAAACTCGTTCTTCTAGATGCAAATGAATATGCCCTGTATTCCATAAAGAATGAGATTGAAAAGGTTGAAGCAGATATTGAACTTTATTCTGTATTAGGGAATGTCACTAATAAAAAAAGAATGACCGAAGTATGTAAGGTGTTTGAGGTCAGTACTGTTTATCATGCTGCTGCTTACAAACATGTTCCTATTGTTGAAGAAAATCCCTTCGAAGCAATTCATAATAATATTTTAGGAACTAAAATAATGGCAGAGGCAGCCATAGATGCAGACGTTGAGACTTTTGTTTTAGTTTCCACAGATAAGGCAGTAAGGCCAACAAATATTATGGGTGCAACTAAAAGGTTTTCTGAGTTGATATTGCAATCTTTTGCACAGACTAGTAGAACAAGGATGACCATGGTTAGATTCGGTAATGTAATTGGTTCATCAGGATCAGCAGTCCCATTATTTCAGCAGCAGATAAAGGATGGTGGTCCTGTGACAGTAACACACCCTGAAGTAACTAGGTATTTTATGTCAATTCCTGAAGCAGCAGAGTTAGTAATTCAAGCAGGAGCTATGGGTGATGGGGGAGACGTATTTGTTTTAGATATGGGCGAGCCTGTTAAGATAACAGAATTAGCTAAGAGATTGATCAATTTGAGCGGTAAAGATTTGATAGAAGAAAATAATCCACAAGGAGACATTGAGATTAAGTTCACAGGGTTGAGGCCAGGAGAAAAGCTATATGAAGAACTTTTAATAGGTGACAGTGTCCAAGAAACTGCTCATAAAAGAATTCTTAAAGCACAAGAAGACTTTTTATCTTTTGAAGTTTTAAATAGGTTTCTAGAAAGAATAGAAAAAGCAGAAGAGAAAGGAGATGTAGTTGAATTAAAAGCAGTTCTTGTAGAAGCTGTTTCTGGTTTTATTCCTGAAGAAGAAATCGTTGATCCTATTTTTCTTCATAGAAATCGTTAATTTTTAGATTGCCTTGTATACCTTGATAGATTCATTAGAAGATTTCATTTTTTTGAATGATGAGTTACTAACTAAAGATTATATTGGCGTAGATACTGAATTTAGAAGAACTACTAAATTTAATATGCGGCTAGCCTTACTTCAGATAAATGATGGAGATGAAATATATCTTATTGACGCTACTGCATTCGATGCAACTTTTGAAAGTAGTAGTTTTTTGGATGCATCTTCTGTAGTTAAGATTTTTCACTCATGCAAAGAAGACATTGAAGCTATTTATAAATGGACAAATCGTAAGATCAATAACATCTTTGATACTCAGCTGGCAAATGCTTTTTTAAATGGAGAATTTTCAATAGGGTATCAAGCCCTAGTTAGAGAAAAGCTAGGAATTGAGCTAGAAAAGTCTGAAACTAGATCAAATTGGATCAGAAGACCTCTAAGTGATTCACAACTAAAATACGCTGCTTTAGATGTTGAATATTTAATTTACCTTTACGAAGAACAAAAAAGAGAATTGATGCTTACCAATAAATTAGATTGGCTTTGCCAAGATATAGATAAACTAAAGCATTCAGTATTTAATTCTGATTTTGACAAAGCTGATTATGATAGGAGTATATCTAAATCAAGAGAAAATAATCTTTTAATGAGAATAAATGAAGCTGTTGCTTACATCGCAGAAAATGAGAAAATTAATTCAACCTTATTTTTTTCAAAGAAAGCGCAGAAAGATTTTTTACGACTTGCTTTAAACTCTGGATTACAAGAAGCCAGTTTGGAATTATCTCCCTGGAGAAAAGATCTGATAATCACTGAAATAGAGAATATACTTGAGAGATATTAATGTATTGGATTTTTTACTCTATAGCTTCTATTCTAGTAGCTTTTATACTGGCCAACACCAAAGAGCGCTATTTCTACTTAATTTTCATTACAACTTGTTGTGTATTTCTAACACCAACGACAGTAACTTTAAATGGAGAAGATCTTGCTCCAGCTATTTTTACTTATCTGTACTGTATTCTATTTGAGCAAGACTATTCTTTCAGACCTATCAGGCCATTAGTTTTGACTTTACCAACAAGCTTGATATTGCTTTATCTTCTTGGTTTTATTAAAAGAAAATTCTTTCAGCGCTCAGACTATCTAAATCAATAATTCCAATCGAATTTTTTCCTTTAATCATCCCTGCAGATTCTCCTGGATTGAAGACTAGGGTTTCATTAACTAATTCGTGTCTGAATCTATGTGTATGTCCATGCAAGACAAGATCAATATGGACATTAGAAGATAAGGTTATCTCAATGTTGTCTGGTTCATGGAATATCATTATTTTTTTATTATCAATCTCTATTGTCTTAGGAGGCGCGCTGAAATTAAAGGAGTTAACGATGGCTACTTCCTCAAGACCTCTTTCTTCTCTGTCATTATTTCCGTAAACACCTATTAGTTGTGAATTTAAATCACTAAAACTATTTAAAGATTGCACATTACAGATATCTCCAGTATGAATGACATAATCGACATTGTAAGAATTGAATAAAGAAATTATTTTTTCTATATTTTTTATGTTGTTATGAGTATCGCTAACAACACCTATTAGCATTGATTCTCTAAACTCTCTCTAGTATGTGTATTCCGCAGGCGCTTCCAAGGCCTATGACATGGGTCATACCAATCTTGGCATTTTCAACCTGTCTTTCTCCTGCCTCACCTCTTAAGTGAGTACAGACTTCATAGATATTAGCTATACCTGTAGCACCTAAGGGATGGCCTTTTGACAAGAGGCCTCCTGAAACATTTACTGGTATTCTTCCGCCTAGTTCAACTTCACCTTCATCTATCAGTCTTCCGGCTTCTCCATCTTTACACAATCCTAAATTTTCATAATGGAGCATCTCAGCAGTTGCAAAACAATCATGCAATTCAACAAGATCTATATCGCTAGAATCTAGTCCAGCCATCTCGTAGGCTTCCGCAGCCGCTTTCCGAGTGCAAGAATTTACATCTGGCATAACAAGATCTCTTTCTTGATAAGGGTCGCTAGTCATTACTGAGGCTTTAATTCTGACGGCTCTTTGCATTCCTAGCTCCTTTGCTTTCTTTTCAGAAACTAAGACAGCTGCTGCGGCTCCATCAACATTTACTGAGCACATCAACTTAGTATTTGGATAAGAGATCAT
>MDSZ01249685.1_pt1 | contig 15978 bp, 15 predicted proteins | sample 811201 | NCBI WGS metagenome assembly MDSZ01 (sample SAMN05326647, study PRJNA326480) | marine metagenome | isolation source: seawater | place: Indian Ocean: North | collected 2010
AAACTCCGCAGGAACTTCAAGGGTATGGTTCTTTCCTCCAATTTCGAAGGTATATTGTCGAACCATTGTTGGCAGGACGAAAAAACGACCATTGGGGAAATTGCTTTGGGCATACTGGTGGCTCGACCCATTTTGCAAAACCAAATATAAAGTTCCGCTAGATTCGGCTTCCATCCGGTAGTGAGATGCGCCAAGCAGAACTTTGTCCGCGGCACGTTGCAAAATACTGGGCGAATTATCATCTTCGTAGATGTGTGGCGTCATTCCATAAAAGGATGGATACATAGAATTAGTTGGAATGATAAAGGGCTGCACAAAAAAACTTCGTATGCCTAAAATTACGATGGCTGCAACTAGTAGCATTTCAACATTTTCGACCCAATTCTTTTTGTGGTAATAATTTCCTCCCGACTTTCGCAAAGCATTATCTAAGATGCGTGCTTTCTTATCGAGTTCTTGAACCGAGCAGCCTTTGTCTTGGAGAGATTCTCGTAAGCCTTGGTTTGCAATATTGAGAGCGCGTTCTTCGATGGGCGGCAATCGGTCTCTTCGGTAAAGCCAGGCTTTATTTCCTATTCTGAGAAGTTCTTTGGCCCCTTTTCGCTCTTTGCGGTTGGCTTTTCGTTCATCTTTTGAATCGGTCATAATACGATTGAATTCTGTCTTTGAATAATAGGAATTTATGCGGAGCAGAACTTTTAGTTAGAGCTTTTAAGGATTTGTACGAACGCTTCTTGAGGAATGTTTACACTGCCAATTTGTTTCATTCTCTTTTTCCCCTCTTTTTGTTTATCGAGCAATTTTCTTTTTCTTGAGATATCTCCACCATAACATTTTGCGGTTACATCCTTGCGCATTGCACTGATTGTTTCGCGGGCAATTACTTTCCCCCCTATCGTAGCTTGCAGAGCTATTTTAAAAAGTTGCCTGGGGAGGATCTCCTTAAGTTTGGAGCAGAGTGCCCTGCCCCTTGCTTCTGCTTTGTCGCGGTGGACAATTGTTGAAAATGCATCGACAGCCTCAGCATTAACCAGGATTTCCATCCGTACCAAGGATGACTCTGCATATTCATCCATGTCATAATCCATGGATCCGTATCCATGGGTTACGCTTTTTAAGCGATCATTAAAATCTACCAGGATTTCATTGAGGGGAAGATGGCAGGTGAGCATTACCCTTGTTTCATCAATTGTTTCTGTATGGTTGCAAGTTCCCCGTTTTTCAGTCACCAAGGCGAGAAGGTCACCAATTGATTGGTTGGGTGCGTGGATACGAGCGATGATGGTTGGTTCTTCGATTTTTTCAATTTCTGAGGGGTCGGGTAGATCCAATGGATTGTCCACCTCTATTATTTCACCCGTGGTCATGGTAACCCGGTAAATTACGCTTGGGTAGGTTGAGATTAAATCAAGTTCATATTCCCGCCGTAATCTCTCTTGAATGATTTCCATGTGCAGTAAGCCAAGGAATCCGCAACGAAAACCAAACCCCAATGCAACTGATGTCTCAGCCTGAAAGCTAAACGATGCATCGTTTAAACGTAATTTGCCCACACTTCTTTTAAGTTTTTCGTAATCTGAAGTATCCAAAGGGTACAATCCACTAAAAACCATTGGGCGAACTTCTTTATAGCCGGGAAGCATCTCTATTGCTGCAGATTCAGTCAGGGTCAAGGTATCTCCAATTTTAATATCTGCCACATCGCGAATACCGGTCACCACATAGCCCACTTCTCCTTCGTTTAAAGTAGGCTTGGGTGATTGAGTGGGAACAAATGTACCTAATTCTTTGACCTGGGTTTTTCTTTGATCACTCATCAAGGTCAGCCCGCTATTGATCGAAAAAGTCCCTGAAAAAACTCTCACATAACAGATCACTCCCCGATACGCATCGTACTGGCTATCAAAAATGAGTGCTCTTGGATGGGGGTGATCCGTCCATCTTGGCGAAGGTAAGCGGTGAACGACCGCTTCAAGAATTTCATCAACCCCAATCCCCGACTTTCCGCTGGCATGGATTGCATCATCCGCAGGAATAGCAAGGATTTCTTCAATTTGATTGGATACCCGCTCGATATCGGCACTGGGTAAATCGACCTTATTTATTACCGGAATTATGGTCAGTCCTTGTGCATCGGCAAGTTGAGCGTTGGCGAGGGTTTGGGCTTCCACCCCCTGTGATGCGTCAATCAATAGCAGTGCACCCTCGCATGCTGCGAGACTCCGGGAAACCTCATAGGCAAAGTCGACATGACCGGGGGTATCAATTAAATTGAATAAATAATCCTGTCCGTCTTCTGCCCGATACTTCATGGTAACAGGATGACATTTTATGGTAATGCCCCTTTCTCGTTCCAAGTCCATAGAATCAAGCAGCTGGTCCTTCATTTCCCTTTGCATGACTGTCTGGGTACGTTCAAGAAGTCGATCGGACAAGGTTGTCTTGCCGTGATCGACATGTGCGATAATACAAAAATTGCGAATCCTGTGAGTTTCCACCATTAAAAAGTTGACCACTCCGTGTTTCTCTCGACAAAACCCGAAAGAATACACTTAAGTGTAATATTCTTATTTCACAAAACTAAACAATGGACAAGAATCGACTTCATGGAGTACACACCGCATTGGTCACCCCAATGTCGGATGGTGCAGTAGCGTATGCAGACCTCGAACGTATCGTTGGCAGGCAATTAGATGGCGGGGTTTCGGGCATTGTTCCTTGCGGAACCACGGGTGAGTCCCCCACCCTATCTGAGTCCGAACACCTGCAGGTGATTCGTACCTGTATCGAAATTGCTCAGGGTAAGTCCCTGGTAATTGCCGGTACCGGGGCAAATTCCACTGCAGAGGCACTTTCTTTAACCCGGGCTGCAGATACCGCAGGGGCGGACGCTTTTTTGCTGGTTGCACCTTATTATAATAAACCAAGCCAGGAAGGTTTATATGCCCATTTTGCTGCACTTGCGGAGACTACCGAAAAACCCATTGTGCTCTATTCCATTCCATCACGATGTGGAATTGAAATTTCAACCGAGGTTATTTGCCGTCTGCGTGAGAAGTTTCCTCATATTTGTGCACTCAAAGAAGCGGGTGGCCGGTCTTCGAAAGTCTCAGATACCATAGTCTCGATAGACAATGACTTTGTTGTTTTGTCCGGTGATGATGGCCTAACGCTTCCTTTCATGGCCTGTGGTGCCAAGGGTGTGATTAGTGTGGCATCCAATTTAATACCTGAGGTGGTCTCAGATATGGTCGCTCTTGCCCTGGGTGGTGAATTTGAAAAAGCCAGAGAGATCCATCTTGCCAATTATCGTTTGTTCCTGGATTTATTTTGCGAACCCAATCCAGTACCAGTAAAGGTCCTGATGCAAATGGCGGGCATGATTGAATCTGCTGAGGTACGCTTACCTCTTTGCCCTCCTTCTTCTTCAAACTTAAATTTGTTAAAGGGAATTGCTTCGGGTCTGAATGTTTCAGAAAAACTCTTTCTATGAGCTTAAAAATTTTATTGTGTGGTGCAGGAGGCCGTATGGGTCGTGCAATTTCGGCGATCTCCGGGGATCATGGATGTACCATTTCGTATCCAGTTGATTTGGGGGATGATCCAGCCCAAGGGATCGATCATTGTGATGTGGTCATTGATTTTTCCTTGAGGGAGGCCACTTTACCACTCGCGAGACTGTCTGCCAGTTCGGGCAAACCAATGGTAATTGGTACGACGGGTCATAATGATGAAGAAAAAGCAGACATTGTATCCTTAACCTCGAAAATACCCGTGGTATGGGCTGGGAATTTCTCGACTGGGGTCAATTTATTATTTTACCTGACTGAGATCGCAGCCCGAGTATTGGATACCAGTTCTGACTTCGATCCCGAGGTTGTTGAAATGCATCACCGTTTGAAAAAAGATGCACCCAGTGGTACGGCTGATCGCTTACTCGAAATTTTAAAAAAGTCCCGTAACCTAAATGATGAGCAAATTGCTCATGGGAGAAGTGGGATTACGGGCGAGCGGCCGTCTGAGCAAATTGGATCGCATGCCCTTCGTGGTGGAGATGTAGTAGGAGATCATACTGTTTATTTTGCTGGTATTGGAGAACGCGTAGAACTGACCCATCGGGCGACAGACCGCAAGATTTTTGCCGCAGGTGCTCTCCGGGCGGCCAAATGGGTGGCTGCTCAGCCCCCCGGGCTTTTTTCGATGCAGGATGTACTTGGTCTTGTCTGATCAATAAATATGATTGCTTTTATCGAAGGAAATTTGGTCGAGTGCCAGTTGAATTTGGCAGTTATTCAAACCGGTGGAGTCGGTTACGAGGTTAATGTTCCTCTTACCACCTCTGAGCGCTTGCCTGCACTGGGAGAATCCGTGAGGTTGCATATTCAGGCAGTTTACCGGGAGGATTCCCAGACTTTATATGGTTTTATAGACCGAGAATCCCGTGATTTTTTCCGGATGATAGTGGATAAGGTTTCAGGAATTGGTCCCAAAATTGCCCTGAATTTGTTGGGCTCATTGTCCCTGCCCACATTGAAGAACTCAATTGCTCAGGGAGATGTCGGCATGCTTTCAAAAGCACAGGGCTTGGGGAAAAAAACCGCGGAGAGAATCGTGGTAGAGCTCAAAGATAAGGTGCTTCCAAAGGGCACGGTGGTCCCCTCCCCTGCATCTACTGCGAGTACGGATACGGTCAGTTCACCAGTTGCCGCGGGTGCTTCCCCTGATCTAGGTGCTTATAGTGATGCAGTTTCTGCACTGCTCACACTGGGATACAAGGCTACAGATGCTGACCAGGCAGTTCGGCGGGCAGCTGATGCACTGGGCAAGACTTGTTCCACTGAAGAGTTGATCCGCAAAGCTCTGGGGCGTTAGGGCAAGTTTTGTTTGATGTAAGCCTGTATATAATCACCAGCACTTTCTACAGCCTTTTCCAACACTTTATGGCGGGTCCATTCACAGGCAATGGCTGAAGCCAGTCTACAGCCAGTGCCGCGTACCTCTGTTCCTCCTCTGAGCCTTTGGTAGTTGTAGTTTTTTTGTGGGTTATTGTGAGAGAGCAAAATATCTGTGACCAGTCTGCTTTCCGGCAAATGCCCTCCCTTTAGTAGCACAGATTTTGCACCAAGTTCTGCACATTTTACAATTAACTCTTGAGGTTTAAGCTCAGCGGAATGATTAAGCCCAAGTAAGCATAATGCCTCCTCGAAATTTGGAGTAATTAGATCAACATTGGGTAGCAAATCCTTGACCAAGCTAATCCAACCATTGCTGGAAATAAGGTCATACCCGAGACTGGTTTTTTGAACTGGGTCCAAGATTACGCGATCACAATCTATTTTTTCAAGGAAAAGAGCTACTTCTTCGACCGAATGGGCATCCGGTAGCATTCCAATTTTAACTGCATCTAATGGTTGTTCTGCCAAACTGTTTAGTTGGCTTTTAAGGGCGACTGGGGGAATTGGGTGAATGCGTGGTGGAGAGGATGGGTTTTGTATAGTAATCGCACTAATTACGCAAAAAGCATTGCATTGAAGATCGAAAATAGTTTGCTCATCGGCTCTTAATCCAGACCCACGAGAAGAATCTGTTCCTCCAATTACTCCGATATTGTGTCCCATTTCTCTGTTTAAACGGTAAGCTCGGGAAATTCTTTTATCCATCCATCCATCCCATTGGATAAATTAAAAAGAAGTGAAAATCCCAGTGGTTCTAATGCCTGACATGCCAATTTGCTACGAACACCAGCTTTACAATAAATCACTAAATTTTTGTTTGGGTCCAGCCCCAGTGAGGATAATTTGACATTTCCACTGAGTAGATTGTTCAGGGGTTGGTGAATCGATGATTTAATATGAGCCTGCTGTCTTTCCCAATCTTCGCGGACATCCAAAATTTGCAGTTTATTATCTGCAATCATCATTTGATGGAGTTCATGCTCCGATATTTCTTGGTTTGCATTCATATGAGAAATAATTTTGTCCTGTTCCGTGCAGGATTCAATCGGTGTGGGCAATGTTGTAATCGTTCGATGTTCTTGGATTACTTTCAGGTTAAGGGTCCTGTTTGACTGATTGAGTGCGTTGTAGAGAAGCACTTTTCCGCTGAGGGGTTCCCCCAGTCCAGTTAGTACTTTGATTGCCTCAAGTGCTTGCAAACAGCCTATGATTCCTGGGAGTACTCCGAGTACACCTGCCTCGGCACAGGATGGTATGCTGGATGGGTCTGGTTGTTGGGGGAACAAGCAACGGTAGGTGGGCCCCCCGTTGAAATTGAATACACTTACCATTCCTTCAAACTGATTGATTGATCCATGCACTAAGGGTTTGTTGAATAGAACGCAGGCATCATTGATCAAATATCGGCTCGAAAAATTATCGGTACCATCAACCACTAAATCGTAGTCCTCTAGCAGGGATCGACAGTTATCTCTATCCAGTCTTTTTGGGTAGCTGGTCAGATCTATAAAAGGATTCATCCTGGCCAACTTTTTAGCCGCAATCTCTGCTTTTAGTTCTCCCTGGTCATCATGGCTGAAGAGCACTTGTCTTTGCAGGTTTGATATTTCAACGCGATCATCGTCCACAATGCCAATCTTCCCCACTCCAGCAGCCACAAGATACTGGAGGACAGAGCAGCCAAGACCACCTGCCCCCACAACTAAAACGGATGATTTTTTTAATTGTTGTTGTTTTTCAATGCCAAAGCCTTCCAGAGATATATGCCGGCGGTATTGAGCTGTCTCCCCCTGTTCCATAAGAAAAAATAATCAGCTTACTAAGGAAAATACTTCCTCGTTTTGTCCATTGCTTTGTATCAAGTTGGAGGGCGTGCTCCTGTGCTTATCGTAGGATGAGTCCCAGTCTTTCCACACCGGGTCATATCCTTTGGCTTTGAGTAAGGAGGAGATTTCATCAGGCGAGCGATCATCTGAGATGGAAAATTGCTCCAAAGATTCAATCTCATCACTGTACCCCCCAGGGTTGGTCTTTGATCCCGCACTCATTGTGGTAATGCCCAGGGGTAACAGGTTTTCCCGAAGGTCCGGGCTTTCTCTGGTGGAGAGGGTAATTTCTAATTCGTGGTTGAAAATGCGAAAAGCACAAATTAATTGAACGAGGTCACGGTCTTTTAAATCTGCGGCCAAAATATTGTCCCCTTCGTATGGCCTAATTCTCGGGAAAGACATGGAAAAGCTGGTTCTCCAGTATTTTTGCTCCAGGTAGTTCAGATGAATGCCTGCGTATAGCGCATCTGTCCTCCATTCAGGTGTGAGCCCAAATAAACAGCCAAGTCCAATCTTGTTAACCCTCGCTTGTCCAAGCCGGTCTGCGGTATCCAGACGCCATTGAAAATTTGTTTTTTTTCCTTTTAAATGATGCCTGGCATAACTTTGCTGATTGTAAGTTTCCTGATAGACCATTACTGCATGCATCCCATGTTTCATGAGGGTACGGTACGAGGATATATCCAAGGGTTGTACCTCGATCGATAGATTGGCAAAATGTGGGCGTAGTAATTCCAGAGCATGGGTCAGGTAATCAACCCCAACCTGCTTGCTTGATTCTCCCGTGACCAGCAGCACATGATTAAACCCGTGCTTTTTTAGCATACCTGCCTCCCGCAAAATTTCGAGATCGCTCAGGGTTTTTCGGGCTATTTGATTATGCATACTGAAACCACAATAATCACAGACATTGTTGCATTCATTGGATAAATACATCGGGGCAAATAGACGGATCGCCTGGCCAAACCGTTTGCGGGTGATCGCATGGCTTAATTGGGCAATATCTTCCAGGTATCGCTCCCCTGCCAGGGGGGAAAGCAGGGCGAGTAAGTCAGTTACCCCGCCTTTACCTTCACGACTTAAGGCGGTTTCGACTGCACTGGGTCCAACCTTCCTTAGACTATCAGTATGGGCAGACCAGGATTGTGTTTTGAGATATTTCGAAAAACTGAAAGACTTTGCCATCGACATACTTTATCCTAGAAACTGGGTAAGTGGAGAAGTGGCACGGGCATATTCATTGGTGTTCCCCAATCCAGATAGATGAGCGATCCGACCGGCCTCCACAGATTTCCGAAAAGCAATTCCCATACTGGGAGGGTCTTTTGCCACAGCTAATGCGGTATTCACCAAGACTGCAGATGCACCTATTTCCAAGGCCTCAGCGGCATGGGAAGGACTGCCTATGCCAGCGTCGACAACCACAGGTAGATTGGACTGCTCGATGATAATTTTAAGAAAGTCTCGACTTTTTAACCCCTGGTTGGTCCCGATGGGAGAACCAAGGGGCATAACGGCAGATGCACCGGCATCCTCTAATCGTTTGCAGAGAACAGGGTCGGCGTGGCAGTACGGTAAGATAATAAAGCCTTGTTTGGCCAATTCCTCAGTGGCTAGAAGAGTTTCCACTGGATCGGGCATCAGGTACTTTGGGTCGGGATGAATTTCCAGCTTTAACCAGTCAGTCTCGAGTGCTTCACGGGCCATTTGGGCGACAAACACAGCTTCTTTTGCATCCCTGACCCCTGAGGTGTTTGGTAGAACACGAATATTTTCTCCGGTCAAATAATCGAGTATAGAGTCATCCATGCCCTCGGGGTTTGCCCTTTTCATCGCCACGGTAACGAGTTCGGATTGGCAGTTTCGAACCGTTTGTTGCAGCACCTCACCTGAAGAAAATTTTCCCGTTCCGATAAAGAGGCGGGAATTGAATGATTCACCGGCAATTTCTAGGGCGTCATTAGTCATAATTTAGGAAATTTTTAAAGAAGATTCGAAGATTTTGCTTTTTTCAATCAAGCTAGAAACCTGATTTTGGTGTGAAGTTCCAGAAAAGAGTTCGGAGCATAATGCAATTCCTTGAAGAGCAAATTTTTCAATCAGAGAAAAATCATTGCCGGTCAGTCCTCCGATCAAAAAAACCGGAGTGGGGTGAAGAATGTCAAGAACCGAGAAAAAATCGTCATCGGATAATACAGGGTGCAATTCTTTTTTGGTTGATGATTGACGATATGGACCCAGGCCAATGTAGTCGGGTTTATCGGTAATGGATTGGCGTGCTTCTGGGATTGAATGAACTGTTTTGCCAATAATTTTTTCGGGGGAGAGCACGCGTCTGACATATTCAACCGGTGCATCATTCATCCCAAGATGTACTCCATCCGCATCGATATCGCTGACCAGTTGGTAATGATCATTTATAATCAATTGACAGTCGTGCTTTTTGGTGAGTTCGGCCGCAGGTTTTGCCTGTTCATAAAGCTCATTTGGCGAGAGAAATTTGGCTCGCAATTGAATGAGCCGAGCACCTGCATTAACAAAAATTTTGACCTGCTCAAAATGATTTAAAGAAGGATCGTCCCGAGTGATACAAATTAGGGAACTGTCATTTAATCCATTACGATTCATCCTTGGCGATAAGCCTGTGTAGTATGCCCTTTTCTTTCTCTTTTTTTGCCCAGACACTTCGTTCGATGTACTGGTATTTTTCAAATGCGGCCACAGGGTCCTTTTTTCCCCAGATCGAACCGAGTAGTGCCACCCCGTCAAAACCCAAGTTGAAAAGTTCTGGGATTTTTCGTCTCCTAATGCCGCCCAATGCAAAGACCAAAGGCTTTTGTGATTTTGATTTTTTAAAGTTGTAAAGGACACCACCCAGTTCCGGTAACTGTACTTTGGGAAGGTATCCTTTTTTTGAAATTGATTCGTATACGGGCCCAAAAAAGCAATAGTCCAATGGCTCTTCGGTATCACGAAGTTCGTCAAGTTTGTGCAGGGAGCGGCTCCGAAGACCTTGGCAATCAATTAATTTTTCTCCGGAAAAATGATGATACCCAGCAAGTTTATAATCTTTGAGCAATTCTGGAAACCGATGTAGCATAATTCTCGGATGGTATATTTCAGGAATACGATCCAGTAATTTGGCAACATCCATGGGATTGGAGTCAGGTTTGCGCAAATGAAATCTTTTTAATCCAACCTCAAACAAGTCAGATATCACTGAATACTCGCCATCGCGAATTTTTGCTCCAGAGATTAGAATGGCAAGGGGTGATTCTTTCATCCGCCCTGGGTTGCTTTTATGAGCAGTATTCGGTCTCCCTCCATAAGCACAGTATCTTTTAGTTGTGTTTTGGGGATAATGGTATCGTTCACTGCAAATGCCCAACCTCTGACTTCAAGTAGACCCATTTCCTCTGTCAGGCTGGCCAAATCTTTTTCCTCGGCAATTTCTTTTGGTTGGTCATTAACAAAAACTTTCATGATTTGGTTGAAGAATCAGTGTAAATTTCAGCCCCTGAACTCAGAAATTCCTTGGCTTTCTGGGCCATACCCTCCTTGATTGCATCTGCTTCATTGTCCAAGCCCTGTTCATCGGCAAATCGACGCACATCATCCGATATTTTCATTGAGCAAAAGTGGGGCCCGCACATGGAGCAGAAATGGGCGGTTTTTGCATTGTCCTGAGGCAAAGTTTGATCATGGAAATCTTTTGCCTTTTCCGGATCCAATGAGAGATTGAACTGATCCTCCCAACGAAATTCAAATCTTGCTTTAGACAGTGCATTGTCCCGGTACTGAGCCCCCGGGTGCCCTTTGGCAAGGTCAGCAGCATGGGCGGCGAGTTTGTAAGTAATCACACCTTCACGGACATCCTGCCTGTCGGGTAAACCCAAGTGCTCCTTCGGTGTTACATAACATAGCATAGCACAGCCATACCATCCTATCATGGCTGCACCAATACCGCTGGTTATGTGGTCGTATCCAGGTGCCACATCAGTGGTTAAAGGCCCAAGAGTGTAAAAAGGGGCTTCGTGACACCAGTCCAACTGCTTGTCCATATTTTCTTTGATCATGTGCATAGGTACATGACCGGGACCTTCATTCATTACCTGTACTCCCTTGTTCCAAGCACGGGTAGTTAATTCTCCCTGCGTTTTAAGTTCAGCGAACTGGGCTTGGTCGTTTGCATCTGCTATCGATCCAGGTCGCAAACCGTCACCGATGGAGAAGGAAACATCATAAGCTGCCATAATTTCACAGATGTCGTCCCATTTCTCGTAGAGAAAATTTTCCTGGTGATGGGCAAGGCACCATTTGGCCATGATTGATCCGCCCCGGCTGACAATACCAGTCATTCGATTACGAGTCATGGGCACATAACGAAGGAGGACACCTGCATGAATGGTAAAATAGTCTACGCCCTGCTCAGCTTGTTCAATCAAAGTATCGCGAAAAATTTCCCAGTTCAATTCTTCCGGTTTACCTCCTACTTTTTCGAGTGCCTGATAGATGGGGACAGTGCCAACTGGAACCGGACAATTTCGTAGAATCCACTCCCGGGTACGGTGTATATTCTTTCCGGTAGACAGGTCCATCAGCGTGTCAGTGCCCCACTTGGTTGCCCAACGCATTTTTTCCACTTCCTCCTCGATGGACGATGCCACAGCGGAATTTCCAATATTGGCATTTATTTTGACCAGAAAATTTCTGCCAATTGCCATTGGCTCAAGCTCTGGGTGATTGATGTTAGCGGGAATAATTGCCCGCCCACGGGCTACTTCATCGCGGACAAACTCTGGGGTTATCTCACCAGGTATAGATGCACCAAATGAATTGCCAAGGTGTTGGTGATTGAGCGAGTTACTAAGTTCTTCAGGAGATGTACTCAGGGTTTCGGCCAGAGTTTGTAGTTTCATATTCTCTCGAATTGCCACAAACTCCATCTCAGGAGTAATGATTCCTTGTTTGGCGTAGTGCAGTTGAGTCACGGGAACTCCCCCTTTTGATTTAAGAACAGAAATTTCTGAGCGATCAAAATCTGGGAGTTCCTGAGATCTTTCCTGAGTCCTTTGGTCGTGCCGTTCTGAAAGGAAGCCGTTGTCGTTTGGTTTGACACTCCTCCCAGTTATTGTCTCAACATCTCCCCGGTTTTTGATCCACTCATGCCTGAGTTTTGGAAGACCTTTTTCCACATCGCCATGGAACTCGCTGTCTCCCCATGGTCCCGAAGTATCGTACACACGGATTGGCTCATTTTTTTCAGTGTTTCCATCTGGTAATTTTGTGTCTGAAAGATTGATTTCCCTCATTGGTACATTGAGATCGTGCGATATCCCTTTGAGGTATACTCTGCGGGAGTTGGGAAAAAGAGAGTTAGGTTGGTTGGATTCTTCGACTTTTTGGATCATGATGGAATTATATGGGTCGCAATCTTCACCGAAGAAAAGTTTTCCCTACGGCTTGGTATGCATCAGGTTCAAAGGGTCGCTGGTGGGATAGATCCAACTTCTCAGCCCATCATCCTTGGGCTCCCCTAAACTGCTTTAATTCAAATCAACAAAGTCTGAAAAAGCAACCACACAAATCAATGGAAAGAGGGGGAGTATATTTAAGGATTTGCTTCATACTTACCATCAGGTCTTTTAATAATGAGTCCTCTGATTTCTAGCATGGTTAGAGCTGGGACTATCTTGGATAGCTGAATCTTGGTTGTTTTTTGTAATCCATCACTATCCAAAACCTCACCGGCTGAGAGTGAGTGCATAAGGATTTGCTCTTCCTGATCAAGATAAGAAAGATCTTTTTTCTCTGGTGTTACTTTTGTATTAGATTGAACTTCTGAATGATTCAACATGGGCGATAGTTCCTCTATAATATCGTTTGGATTGCGGACCAGGGTTGCTCCATCTCTTAACAAATCCAAGCATCCCTGAGATTCAGGTTGATCGACTCTTCCCGGCAGTGCAAAAACAGTCCTGCCCTGTTCGGCCGCAAACCTTGCAGTGATCATGCTGCCGCCGGACTTTGCAGATTCAATGACCAAAACGCCTAAAGAAATTCCAGCGACCAATCGGTTTCTCATCGGGAAAGTTCTGCGGTCCGCCCTTCTTCCCAGTTGGAATTCTGAAAGTATGGCACCAGAACTTTGAATCTTTCGGTAAAGCTCAAGGTTTTCTGGAGGATAAATCACATCAAGTCCGCTCCCTAAAAAGGCCATGGTCTTTCCTCCGGCCTCAAGTGCCCCCATATGTGCCTCACTGTCCACTCCTCTTGCCATTCCGGAAACTATACAAAAGCCTGCCTGGGCTAACTCGGAGGCAAATTGTCGGGCCAGTTTTTTTCCGTAAATCGAGGGGCCCCTTGTACCTACTATTGAAATGCAAGGTTGTTTAGGAATTTCCCCTAAACAATAAAGTCCGATTGGAGGATCTGTAAGTTGGTTAAGGAATTTTGGAAGTTCGTCGGTGTGAACGAATCTGGCCGACATTTTTTCCATCTTTTCTTTTTCCTTTTTTAACCAGCCAGAGTTTAAAAGTTTTTGCATTGATTCGACCACTTGGTTTCCTACTCCTTTTACCTGTCTAAGTTCGGCTTGATTGGCAGAGAGGATTTGCCAGGGGTCTTTGCTAAATCTTTCGATCAGTCGGTTAAGGATTACTGGGCCTACACCAGGAACGCAATTCAAGACCATTCGGCCATCCCTTTCTTTTCCTTTATCTAATTGAGACACTGTAGAGTGATCAAGTCAGGGTTTTCCTAACTTACAACCTAAAAGAAAAAATCAAATGATCTTAAAACTCAACTCATCCTCTTGCGAAAATCAAAGATACCTGCAAAAGCTTAGTAATAAGCTTGTTTATGAAAGAAGGTATTGTTGATTTATCGGCCAAAACCAAGGAGGAGCCCTGGTGTTCTCATTGTTCTGGTTTCACTGATTACAAAAGGAAATGGACTGCGTATCAGCGGGCCGACCTCAATGGCGGTATCTACCCAGAAAACGATGATGTCCCCCATTGTGTATCATGTGGATCAATGATGCACTTTTTAAGTTCATCCAGGCTTCTGGTTTGGGGTTGCCGCTTTATTGGAAGCACAATTTTTGTTTTAATCACCCTGGTGTGCTTTTTTCTTTTTGATTATTCCTTAGGCGTGACAACTCTTTGGGGGACAGGAATAGTTGCTGCAATTTTGCTGTCTAAACTCCCGATAAAATCGAGAAAAGCACTGACCAGTTATGACCTCTATGTGGAGAAGCAAAAGCTATTGAATTTGGAAAAAAAGCTGTAGCCGTTCCGACCCTAAGTATCAGCGTGCGAAGAATTCAATTTTTGTAAATTTTTTCATCCCATTGATACGGGCTTTTAAGATACCATTCTTCACCGTTTGGTTGGATACCGTATTTTGGACGAGATTTTGATCACTTCCATCCGTTCGATTAATCTCCTGAGTGGTGATTTTGGCAGTGTACTTTTGTCCTTCCCGTATACCTTCTCCTCGGAAATCGAAGGTTGAGTCATCATTGTTATAGTACTTGCCATTTTGTATAGTTGAAGGAATGGAGATATCCGCCCAACCCTTCCCGTTTGCTCCACTGGAATAAATCAAGACAATAAACTTTTTAGCTGTGCGGTTATAGGAAGAGATTCGATATTGCTCGTTTCCTGTCATTCCTATTCCAAGAACTTTAATATCGTTTCCACTTTCCCCGGCGATTGCATGACGGATGACTTCATCTTTTCCTCCGGATATCTGGGAGTACCACTTCCAGATATAATAATGCAAATGATTCGGATCTCCCGGGTTGATGTAATTTTGCTCAGTAAAAGGAAGTCCATTTGGGGGCATTTCAGCGACCATAAAATTATCATCGCTCGAACCTCTTAAATTTATTTTGCGGGTTATTATCCCAGGTCCGCCATCATTCGCAGGCACTACCCAATCTGGTTTCAGTTGTTTAACTCTTCCGTTATAATCTACGCGTTTAACTAGCCCCATCGACCATCGGCTCGAGTTGTCGCACCAAGGCATATTGACCGTGTTTAATCCGCGTTCAAGCAACTTTCCAAATATTGTGACCGACTTATCATATGCATCTTTCTCATCCTTGACTCCGTCTCCATTGACATCGTGGTTGTTACTGGATCCATCCCAAACGATCCATGATTCAGAGGATAGGATTTTTTTGGAAGTAAATCCCCGGGCATCCAGTTTGTTTCTTACCAAATCGTATTGTCCCCAGACATGAGGGATAATTTTACCATCCATCATCCCATAACCATTAAAGTGGTCTGAAACATTCATGTTCAACGCGTCTATTTCTTCCATCATTTCTGCAGATGCAATCATTTGGTTATAATAATCATCCACTGCAACTGCCCCTTTGCCACCTTTTAGTCCTTCCATCGCACCGCATCCTTCGCAGGGTGATGTTCCGGATGTGGAAATGACAACGGGTAGTTCTGGTTCCTCCTGGTATACTTTTCGTATCGCACGCGCTCCATCCCGGAATATTTCGTTGATAATAAACTCGGAATCTCCTCCTTTCATCATACCCTGAAGGTTTACTTCGTGATATAACTGATATGCATCCACCCTCCCCTTAAAAAATTTGGCGATACGGGTGACAAATTCAGCATGAAGACCAGGTTTGGGTCGCCATGCCCCACCCTTTCCAGATTCCGAAGCCCAGCTGGGAGTGTGCCACATGACAAACTCTACTTTTACGCCTCTTTGGTTACAAAGGTTTACCGCATTTTCAATCGCTCTTAATTGGCCAGACATATGATTTTCGTAATCAGTGTTTTCTTGCAGCGGTTCAACTGCATGCCAGCTTACCCAAAACTGTGCATAACTACTGTGCTCGGACAAAATCGGACGGTTGGCGTCGTAGAGCTCACAACCAGGGAGACCAAATGGCTGCCAACGAACACCCACATGCATGTGGTCAGTCGTCCAAAAATAAGACTTATCACTTAAAGGTTGGCTTTTTTCGGAGATATCACTGGCCAGTCCCGAGAGAAAAGACTGGCTTAGTACAGTAAGTACAATGCCTACAATGACGGAGGAAAATAAATATTTCATTCAAATGAAGTTTTAAAGTTAGCTGAACAAATCTAAAAAGATTAAGAAAAATAATCGTGGAAGAAATAGGGGATGGAGTCAGAAAAAAGAACTTATCTGAGCATCCCTGC
>MDSZ01213935.1_pt1 | contig 15974 bp, 12 predicted proteins | sample 811201 | NCBI WGS metagenome assembly MDSZ01 (sample SAMN05326647, study PRJNA326480) | marine metagenome | isolation source: seawater | place: Indian Ocean: North | collected 2010
TATAGGGTGATGATAAGGTACACACAATTCTTCAGAACCCCACTCTAATACTTCGGGGTTCTCATCTAACCATCTCATTACATTTCTTTCCCACAATGACCTGTAAATAACATTATCAATATCACCAATGTATTTTTCTGGGTTTTTGAAGGTTGTAAATTTTCCTTTATAAGCCATTAAAACCTTATTAAATAGTATACGAGGTATTTATTGAATGTCATTTGGATTTGAAACTCTTAAATTTCCAAACAATGTAGGTTCAGATCAGGTTCCTAATTACGTTAGGTTTGTTCCTAGTGTTATGAAATATGGTGGTACTGAAAGTTTAAGACAAGGAACTAATGCAGTAGGTGCTCCTGATCCTACTGCATTAGGTCAAGTAGCTACTAGCGTATTTCCTGGCTCACCTGTATCTGGTATTGGAGCTCTTGCAGGTAACCTTTCAGCAGGTCTTAACAATATACAACAAGGGGTGCAAGGAGTTAGTCAAACAATAGGAAGTGTTACTAATGCAGCACAATCCGCTGCTTCTTTATTTCAAAATAACCCTAGCGTTGCAGGTGCATTGAAAGCAGGTAGTAGTTTAATAAGCAAAGTATTTGACATAACTGGTAAACATTTAAGTTTTGGATTATCAGTTAACCCGGACAAGTTACATGCTGTAGGAAGTATAAATTTGTATTTACCTCAAAATTTAGAAACTAATTCATCAGTAGATTACGAAACTGCTGCTTTAGGTGGTGTAGGTATTGCTGCAGTAGAAGCAAGTAGACAAGAAGCCTTAGATGCTTCAAGCGCATTAGGGCAATTACTTCCTGGAGCAATTCAAGATTTAGTATCATCTGGTAATAGAAGAGCAGCTATTGGTATTGCAACAAATAGAGTTACTAATAATTTTTCCTTTCAAGTATTCAATAGTGTTTTACATAGACAATTCGCTTATGAGTTTAGAATGATGGCTAAAGATGAAAATGAATCTTTAGTAATTAAAAATATATGTGATAAATTTTTATACTTCATGCTACCTGCTAGGGATAATGCAGGTAAAATTGGTATGTATGAAATTCCTTGTCAATGGAATATTGAATATCAAAGAATGGGAGAAAGACTAAAATTCCATCAACAGCCCAAAAACTGTTTTTTACAAAGTGTAGATGTAGGTTATGGAGGAGATGCAGGTAACTCTACTTATAACGATGGAGCACCTATGGATGTAACTTTAAGATTACAATTTATAGAAATTGAACCATTGTATAGAGCAGGTAGTTCTTTTACAAAGAGACCAGCTAGTTTAGAAGCAGACAATGGCGGACCTCCTCCAGGTAACAATGAATACCCAGTGGGTGCTGGAATGAATGAAGGACAATGAGTTACTTTAGTAAATTTAATTATGTTAATTATTATTTTCCTGATAACAAAAACAGGTTGTTTAAAAACTTATCAACTAGATTAGATCTTTTAGATAAAGTAAAAAATGATGATACTGTTTTTACTAACTATTATGTTAAAGATGGTGAAACACCTGATATAGTTAGTTTTAAAGAATATGAAAGATCTGATTATCATTGGTGTATTTTACTAGTAAACAATATAGTAAACATCTATAGTCAATGGCCAAAAACTAATCAACAGTTAGAAGATTATTTAGTAGAAAAATATAAGAGTCAAAAAACTCAATCAGGAACTACTGTAACTTTATCTAGAACTGCAACTTTAGAGTTTATTAATTTTGTTGGTTTGCCAGCAACTAACTATGAAGATTCTGATGGTACACATGGAGTAATATACAGACCTAGACATTTTGTAGATTCTAACGATGATATCTATAATTACGATTCAATTATAGGAGAATATAAAGATGCTTTTGGTAGACCAGCTATAAGACCTACACTAACTCCTGTATCATATTTTACACATGAATTTAATATTAATGAGCAAAATAGAAATATAGTTTTACCTTCCTCTAATTTAATACAACAAATGGAAAGAGAATTAAGAGTTCTCTTAAGCGAGTAAGTCATGTCATTAGATTTTCAATTCTTTCCTGGTAGAGTAGATGTTGGAAATGTAATTATCAGTAATGGTAATGACAAAGCTGATATTACTGAACTTTTTAAAGAGCTTAATATTAATACAAATGTTAATAGTATATCTGCAGTAGCTGAGTTTGTTATTTTAGATGCTAATAACTTTTTTCATAGTTGGAGACCAAACGCAGGTGATGATATTAGTATCGAAATAAGTTACAGTGACGAGACTAAAATTTTTGGTTTTAAAATATTAAGTATAAACAATTTAAGTAATTTTGACAGTCAAAGAGCTTATACTTTAAATTGTGTTTCTCATTTTTATTATAAAGCTATGCACTTTGGAGTAAGAGGGGCATATTCAGGAACTACATCAAGTATAGCCAAAGGTTTATTTTTAGAAAATTTAGATAACGATAAAGAAACTTTTAACGTGTGGGAAGAAAGTTCAGGTTCTCAAAAGATTGTAGTACCAGAATGGAGTTTAGCTTATACTATGGAATGGTTAGCTAGAAGATCTAAATGGACTGATGATATAGTTAGAATGAAATTCTTTCAAGATTCTAATATGAAATATAACTTTATGCCTATTGAATCTGCTTTAAAAAGATTTAAGGAGCCAGCATTTAAGTATACTTATAATCTTGTAGCCTCTACATTAGGTGAAGAACAAAAACCTAATTCCGCTGATACTATAAGAGCAGTTAAAGATCTTACTATGGATAACTCTCTTTTTAATATAAAAAGAGCTTATGATAATGGAAAAATTGCAGGTACAAGATACGCACCTGATATAGTAAACAAAAGTTATGACCCAATAGGTTTTAATTATTTCGAATTGTTTAATAAAGAAAATTACTTAAACAGTTTACCTAATTTTAATAGTTATAATTATGAAGGTATAAGTCAATATGATGTAAATGCTTCCCTTACACAACCAGATGTTTCAGAGTTTAATAAAGTTAGTGATGCTAGTAATATTAGAAGAAGCTCTGTTGATATGTCTCAATCTATTAGTATAGAAGTAGTTGGAAATCAACTGATAGATATAGGACAAGTAATTGAATTAGAAATAAGTTCTCCCGAACCGGTTTCAGATAGTAGAGAAGATGTAATTGATAAAAGATTTTCAGGTAATTATTATGTAGTTTCAAAAAGAGATGTATATAATGAAGATGTTCATAAAATGGCTTTAGGGCTTGTTAAAGAATCACAAATAGGAGCGTAAATGATTTATTCAGGAGAAATGTATTGGTTTATTGGAGCTGTAGAAGATAGGGTAGATCCAGAAGAATTAGGTAGAGTAAAAGTAAGATGTTTTGGTATTCATACTGACGATAAAAATATTTTACCTACATATGATCTACCTTGGGCTTCTATGATGTTGCCTGCTAACTCTGCTGGAACCGGTACTGTAGGACAATCAGCTACAGGTATAGTACAAGGAGCTTGGGTTGTTGGATTCTTTACTGATGGAAAAAATATGCAACAACCTTTAATTATGGGTGTGTTACCTAGTATACCATATGAGAAAGAAGATAAGACTAAAGGTTTTATAGATCCAGACTCTGTTAATCCTCTTAATAATGAGTTTAACAATGATCAACCTATTTCAGCAACCTCTAATTATGTACAACACCCTTCTTATTTTGCTAGAGAAGATCTTAGACAACTAGATGTTGAAACTGCAGTTCCACCAAAAATGTCTACTGCAGCTATAGATTTACCTGATAGTTATTATGATAGATTAGTTTGGTCAACACCCGAAACACATCAAGGAAAAGTACCAGGTTATCCTTTCAATAAAGTATTATCTGGAGAATCAGGGCATACTATAGAGGTAGATGATACACCTGATAATCCAAGATTAGCTCAATATCATACTTCTGGAACTAATTATGAAATAAATGGAGATGGTGAGAAGTACGAAACTATAGTAGGAGATAATTATCAGATAGTACTAAAAGGAAATAATTTATATGTAAAAGGAAATATGAATATTACTGTTGAAGGAAATTTGAAGCAGTTAGTAAAAGGTAATTATCATTTAGAAGTTGAAGGTGAGGTAACTGAGAACTTTAAATCTTCTAGATCAACTAAGATAAAAAATTCAGAGTTTAAAGAAACTCAACTAGACTTTGTCAGTAATGTAGGAGAAGATTATACTCAGAGAATAGGTGGTATGGAGCAAAGAATAGTAGATTCTGATATGAGGACTACTATTACAGGTAAAGAAGAAAGAATGGTAAAGGGAGATTTTGATAGAGTAATTATTGGTAATACTACCACTGTAACTAAAGAAAATGAAAATAAAACTGTTACAGGTACTCTTGATATCTTATCTTTAAAAGATTTAACTATAGAAACAGCAGCTAATATGACTACTGATGTAGATTTAAACAAAACCGTAAAAGTAGGACAGAATGTAGATGAAGATGTTTCTGGTAATCAAACAACAACTATTACCGGTAACTTAGATGTAGATGCAAATAGGATAGATTTGAACTAATGACAGCAGGTATTACAAGATCAGGAACTGATAGTCATGCAGGACATGCTAGTCCTACTCCTAGCCCTTTTCACCAAACTTCATACACCGGTGGTTCAGATAATGTATTTGTAAACGGTGATAATGCTATAAGAGGAGAAAATACAGATTCAACTACTTGTGGTGATCCTGCTGTTGGAGGATCTTCAACAGTATTTGTAAATGGTAAAAAAGTACACAGAAAAGGTGACTCTACTGGTGGTCATGATTCATGGGTTGCTAATTCCTCTGCAGGAGGTTCTGACAATGTGTTTGCCGGAGATTAAAGATGGCTTGTAATATAAAAAATGAAGCTGTAAAAGCTCAAAGAGATATTTTTAAAACTATAAAAGAATCTGCTAAATTTAAAAAAGCAGAAGGTAAGTTAAATGAAATTTTAACTAAAGGTATTGACGTAAATGAGTTAATGGCACAACAAAAAACTGATGGTAAGAAAAATTTTATTACAAGAACAACAAGAGGGACAAAGACTGATACTGTACCTTTACCTATAGATTATATTAAAGTAGAAGAAGTTAAAGTTAAAAAAGAAGGTACTAATTTTTTCTATAATCAAAGAAAATTTGATGTTACTGAAGAAGAAGGTGAACCTATCGTAAAGACTAAACAAGTATATAAAGAAATAAAAGTAACTTATCAAATAGAAGATACAGCTGAAAAAAGAGACTTACAAACTGATACGGTTAAATTACAAAAATTAGCTGATGCAATAAAGTCAGGGGATGATAAAGGAGCTTTAAAACTATTTGAAGATGAAGCTAAGAAAGTTTCAACCGCTTTTGATGGTGTATATAATGGTATTCATCAAATAATAGATAAAATAAGATCTGATGCAAAAATTCCTCTTCCAACTTCTGAAGCAGTTGTAATAGTAGATAAAACAAAAAAACATACAGGTTCTAATGTTATTAACTTAGAAGACCCGATAAGTGTTACTAAAGTAAAAGCAAGAAAAGCTAACACTAATTTTTTCTTTAACGTTTCTCAATACAAATTTATAAAAGAAAATAGCGCGGTTTTAGTTACTAATAGCTATGAAGAGTATATAGTTGAGTATAGAGGTAAGGGAAGCTCTACTGCAGCTAGTGCAGGAAATTTATTAGGAAAGCTACCATCTAAAGATTCTATTGTATCGGACTTAACTGAAGGATTAGGTCAAATAAATCAAACTATAGGAGATGTTACCGCACAAATTAACAATGCAGCAGGTAAATTTGGAAAAGATATTTCAGGGTTAATAAGCGCAGGTAGTTCTGGTTCTTTGATTCAAAATGCTATTGCTAATGCTCAGAATAAACCAACACCATTTACTGTAGATAAAAAAGTAAGAGGTAAAAATACTAATGCTATAAATTTAGAAGGTATATCTGGAGGTGAAAGTGGTGTAGTAGAAGTTTTAACTAGAAGAGAAGATCAATCATTTTTTAGTACATTGCAAAAAGGAGATATATCTGGATGGAGATTAGAAGGAGAAGACTTATTTATATTTGAACCAAGAGCAGAAGTAAAATGTACATATAAACAAGAAGTAGACCCTCCGGCTAATTCAGGTGTTCCAGCTATTAGTAACGATCCAGATATTCCTAAATTAGATCCATGTAAAGATATACCAGCTTTATCAGTAAAGATTCAAGAAGAGATTAGAAAAGATCAAAATACAGGGCAAACAGAAGTTGTTACTATAAAAAATAGAGAGTCAAAACCTCCTACAAGAAAAACTCCAACTATTAAACCTGAACCTTCAACTAATGTCGCTGAATCTCCTACTATAGTTGATGCTCAAGCTGCACCTACTGCCAATAATATAACTGGTTTAGATATCTCTAGAGTTGATGCTAACTCTGGTGCTATAGATGTATTTGCTAGAACTTCAAGAATGACCGGTGATTATTGGAACAAAAAGTCTAAAAACTTTTTAGATAAATTAAAGAAAGCACTAAAAGATCCTTTGTTTGTATCTTTTAAGAAAAAAAGAAATGCTAAAGGGTTAAAATCTACTCCAAAATTTTTAGAAGAATATAGAGGTCTTCCTGATGGACCAACTGAAGAGGAAGCAATAGCAGCAGAATATGCTCTTCAAACTTTCGTTGGTTATAAGTCTTTTTCTTCTCATTTAGTTTACTATAAAGCTGCAGTTGCTGCTAGTAGTTTTGAACAAGCTGGAAAAATGACAACAGAAAAATATGAAGGTATAAGAGATGCATTTTTAAATTATGAAGGTGTAGTTCCAGCCGATGATAAAAATAACAAATCTGGAGCTGAAGTAAGATTTAAAGTTACAACAGAAGAAGACAAAAGATTTTTTCAATCAGTAAGAAACATTCATAAAGAAAATAGAAAAGTACTTAGAACAGCTGCAGTATATGCAGGTGAGTTAGATATATCGCAGTTAAACGCATAAATAATAAAAGGAGTTTTTATAATGGTTTCAACTATCATAAGTACAGCTTTAGGATTTGGTACATCGTTTATTCCTAAGCTATTAGATACAGTTCAAGACGGTAAAGATAAAAAACATGAGTTGGAGGTTATGAAACTCCAAATAGAAAGAGAAGAAAAGTTACAATCTCAAAAAGCAGAAGCTATGCTTTTACAAGCTGAAATTCAAAGAGAGACAGCTTTGTTAGATCATGATGCTAAGTCAGCTGAGCATGCTGCAACTTGGGTTAATAATATGAGATCATCTGTTAGACCTATTATTACTTATCTTTTCTTTGCATTATTTTTCTTTGTTGAAGGAGTTGCTGTTTATGTCATACTTCGTGACGGTGGCGATGTTACAACTATCGCTGAAACCTTATGGTCAGAAGAAACGCAAGCAATCTTTGCTGCAATCATTGCTTTCTGGTTTGGGTCTAGAGCGGTCAAAAAATGAACGTAAGTGACAAATGTGTCAATATGATCAAACACCATGAAGGTTTTGTAAGAAAACCTTATCAAGACCCAATAGGATTATGGACTGTAGGTGTTGGTCATTTGATAGGTGATGGTAAAACTCTTCCTAAGGAATGGAAAGGTAAGGTGCTCACAGATGAAGAAGTCGATGAATTGCTTTATGAAGATCTGGAGCGTTTTGAAATTGGTGTTGAAAGACTCTCGAAAGTCAGTCTTTCGCAGGGTCAATTTGACGCTTTGGTGTCTTTTTCATTTAACGTGGGTCTTGGAAACTTTCAATCGTCTACACTCAGAGCGAAACTCAACAGGAGTGACTATGAAGGCGCGGCGAACGAATTTTGGAAGTGGAGAAGAGCAGGAGGTAGAATCCTCCCAGGGTTAGTTAAAAGAAGAGCTGACGAAAAAGCTTTGTTTATTAGCTAGTATCCATTTCATACCAAGTAGAGCCATTATAAAATACAAAGTAAGGTGTTGTACCACCTTTAGACTTAGGATCCCATCCTACTCCATCTGCTCTAGCAATAGTACCAGCTTGTAATCCCATTCTACCTAGCATATCAGAATCAGGTTCAGAACTAAGTGTAGGAAGATGCATGACATCTGTAAACTTTCTAGCTGTCATAATTTGTATTGTTGAGTCAGTTTCTGGATTATTATAGAAAGTTTTATGAGTTTCCTCATTATGTAATAGTCTTTCTCCTGCTGTACCATCAACAGTTAAATCACTATCCATAATCCATTGTGGAGGTGAATAATTTTGATCATCATAAAGATAAACATTACCACCACTACTTGAAGTAAATTCAGTATTAGGATTAACATAATGTAAGTAAGAACCTTCATCAGGTACAAATATTAATGTATCCCAATAAGAACCTAATTGGCTATGAGCACTAAAGCCGTATGAGACAGGTCCTCTAAATTTTAAAGTATCTGAATCTGAAGATAAGTCAAAAGTTATTTCCGTATCAGAATCAATAGTTGTTGTGTTCATTTGAGAACAATATGCAACAATTGAGTCACCTTTTCTTCTTACTTGAACTCTTGTACCGTTAGGATGAGCCGCCCAGTTAGTTCCACCAATAGGAATACCAGTACTTGCAGTACCTAATGAACTGCCGTTTACTAGCATTCTAACATCATCTTGATTGTAGTTATATACTAACGCCCAAGTAACATTACCAAAATTTTGGCCTGTCATTGGAAAACCACCGGCAGTTCTTAAAACTGTCAATGTATGCTCTCTATATCCTGGTTGGCCAAATATACCTTCTGTAACAAAACCAATAATAAAACCAATTGTATCATCATCGGTATTAGAATAACCAGAGTAAGGAGCGTTAAATGTAGCTTCTAATCTATAATCATCATAAGTATCTGGAGAAACAAAACCTGCATAAGTAGTTGAGTTAATAGTAGTATGTATAGTATCAGTAGCAGGGTCATAAGCCCATCCTGAACTAGCATCAGAAGCTAAGGCTGGATAATTAAAAGTGGAACCACCACTGTTGTAAGCATGAGAAAATCTATACCATGTATTAAACACTTCTTGTTTAGTTACTACATCATTTAAACCTCTAGCTAGTTCTGCAGCTGTATCTACAACTTTAGTGCTTGTGTAAACTAATTTATTTTTAGTTTCTGTAAAGTTAGAATTATTAATTGTAGTAACAGTATCTCTAACTATTATATCAGTCATCTTTTCAGCTGGACCGCCATCATAGTTTCCGTAAGCATATTGAACACCAATATTAGGATTCATTTTTCTAACTGTGGCAGATTTAGTTGATGTAAGATTATTTGAAGAATCCATATAATATTTTGAGGATACTGCAGTTGTATTAGTGCTTCCATCACCTATTGTCCGAATCCATATAGCTCCGTCTTCATCTCTACCCATTACAAATCTAACATAATAAGTAGCACCATAATAGCCAGCTGTTACACCAGGGACTGTAAAAGTAGCACCACCTGTACCTTCCCACCAGCCTTGAATATAAACCGCACCAGATGTAGCACCAGCTCCGTTAGCAAAGTAAGGATAAAAACCTCCAGAACCAGGTTCCGTTTTAGTCCAAATATAAGCAGGGCTTCCAGGCATTGAATCTACATAAGTATTACTTGCTTCTAAATTAGCATTAGTTGGTAACATTAAAAATCCGTGATACCCATAACCATTTATGTTAAATCTAATTTCAGTAGCACCAGTAAAACCACCAGGCTTTGTAGTATTTGCTTCGGTAAATTGATTCGTACCAGGAGCAGACCACATGTCAATCATGTTTCCATATGTAGCATCTCTTGAAGTCCAGTTAAGATTTGTTCCATGTGCATCAGCAAAATAGCTATCTAGTTCTGAATCATATGTTATTGTAAATTCAGAATCAGGTGCATCTATAATTGAATAAACCTCTCCTCTATTTCCAATAGGAAATGCGTTCTCTGATTTTACATGAGTTTCTCTTAATATATCGTTGACTTTTTCTGAGTCAATCATCCAGGCATCTCTAGAATCAGTAACTTCTCTAACAAATTTATCCGAATCAAAATTCATATGAACCCGGCCGTGTATAATTAAGTTTTTAGCGTCAGGTAAAACAACTCTAAGATCACTATCTGTATCTAATGTTACATCTGAATCATTACCAAAAACTACACCACCTACTTCTTTACCATCACCATCTTCTGCTAACTTATAAGACTTTGTTGAATCGGTTAGCATTGTAGTAAAGTTTTGTTGTGAATATACTCTTTCACTAGTTCCTATATTACCTGTATTGTCTCCGTCCATAGGTAACACTTGTCTTGCTCTAAGTATATCTACTTGTGCATGAGGTATTTCAGAATTAGAAATAATATCAGCTAATTCATTTTGTTGATCACTATCTTCAGTTAAAGAGGTCATAAAATGATCACCAAATTCATTTCTTATTTCTGAATCTGTCTCTAATACTGCGCTTATTATTTCTGTTAACTCTCTAGCTCTATCTGAATCACCTCCAGGTGTTAAACCTGATAAAGCAGTTATAGCTGTCTTTAAAATTTCTTGTCTAATATCTGAATCTGATTGCATTCTGTTACTATACATTTCAACTTTACGTCTAGCAAGATCAGAATCTTCTTCAACTGCTCGTAAAAATTGATGAGCAAATTTATTAGAAATATCAGAATCATCTCTAACAATATCAAATACTCTAGATACTAACTTATATCTTTCGTAAGCATCATATGTAATCCATCTGTTAAAATGAGATTTTAAGAATGAGTATATGCTCACATGTCTTAATTTACCATCTGAGTCTGATACTGGTACAGTATAATATTTTCTTGTAAAACCGTTAGTAATGGTATCACTATCATTATTGATACCACCGTTTAAAGATTGAGCATATAGCCATCTTCTTAAAGGTGCATACACTTTAGCTGTAGCGCTGTTTCTAGTTATAGCACCCCAAGTATTATTACCATCTCCATCTGAATCCTGTCTAAAGTCATCAGAATCAAAATAAGAAAGTATACCGTTATCTTGTATATCTTTATAGATTTGAATAGCATAATCAAATACACTATCATTCATACTATCAGAGTCAAAAGGTGCATAACCGTTTTTATCTAATAGTTCTACTATCTTACATTTAGTAATAAGCGAGTAAAAAGAATATAAATCGAATCTTTGTGATTGGTTTCTATAATGGAACTTACCTGGCATTATTTCACCTACGACAGATCAAACTTAAGCCATTGACTACCATTCCAAAATACTGGATAAGGCGTTGAGCCACCTATACTTTTTGGGTCCCAATTAGTACCGTCTGCAACTGCTATAGTTCCAGGTCTTAATCCTTCTCTACCTAACTCATCTGAATCTGGCGGGCTAGCTAATCTTTCCATTACTATTACATCTGAAAAAGATCTTGCTGTTCCTATCTCATGAATTTGACTACCACTATTGAAAAAAGTTTTCTTAGTGTTAGGGTTATGAACTATTCTACCTTGATTGATACCACTATTAATAGACATATCGCTATCAATAGTCCAAGACTTATTTCCAGCACCATCAGAATCTAAAACATAAGCAGAACCACCTATTGGAGGTGACTGTGCATCTAAGTCCCAAATAATATCATTTTTTTCGTGTTCTCTAAATCTAGATAAAGCTTCTGATAATTCATTAGGTGATATATAATAATTTTGTCTATTAGTACCTACTGTAACTATAGGTCCATTTACTAATGTATTAGTGTTGTCAGAATCAATGTAATAAATGTTACCTCTCTGTCCTTGAGGAAATGCATTTACAGATACATTAGAAGTGTTAGATATAATACTTTCTACTATATCAGAATCAATAAGAAATTCAAATTCAGAGTCAATATTTTCTATAAGTAAACTTCTAAATTTTTCTGAGTCAATTGGAAGGATAGTAATACCATTTACTATGAGATTAGAACCGTTCCATCTAAGTTGTTCAGATGTAGTTAAAGTTCCATCAGAGTCAGAAACATAAACAATACCATGCTGATCTAAACCTCTTACTTTGACTGTGTTAGCTTGAACTGTTGTAAAGTTACCAAGAGCCCATCTCTGATCTGAATCACCTATGTTTCCTGTATCATCACTGTCATAAGGAAGTACTTGTCTAGCATAAATTATATCAGTATTAAGTTCTGAAAAGTTAACATCACCTAGAATATTCATTAAAATAGTTTGTTGATCAGAATCATTTCTTATTGAAGTTAAGAAATGGTCTCCAAACTCATTTCTAATTTCAGAATCAGTTGCTAGTACAGCACTAACTATTTCTACAAGTTCTCTTGCTCTATCAGAATCATTTTGTAACGCTGTTATAGTAGTTCTTAATATTTCGTTTCTAACTTCTGAATCAGTTTGTAAAACATTACTTACTACTTCTACCATTCTTCTTTGAAGATCAGAATCTTCTTCTATAGCCCGCATTATTTGATCTGCATAGTTATATCTTTGATCTGAATCTTCATTTAGATTGTCGATCATTCTAGAAGTAATTTTACGTCTTTCATATGGATCAAATCTTAACCATCTATCAAAATGTGACTTTAAGAATGTATAAATGTTAACATGTCTTACAGTACCTTCTGAATCAGATAAAGGTAAAGTATAATACTTTCTATTAAAACCATTTGTAATTAAATCAACTGTATTGTTTATACCTTCATCAGAATCTAAGGAATATAAAAATCTTTTTAGAGGTTTGTATACTTTTGTTACTGCTTCTGTTCTGGATATGGCAGTCCAGTTATTACTACCGGAACCATCTGAATCATCTCTAAACGAATCAGAATCAAAATAGGATAATAAACCACCATAATCTTGAATATCTTTATATAGATATGCAGCGTATTCCCATACACTTTTAACTATTGAATCTGAATCATAAGGAGTGTTACCATCTTTATCTAGCAACTCTTCTACATGCGCTTTTTTTATATACGCATAGAAAGAATTCACATCAAATCGTTTAGAATTGTTACCGTGGCTTTTTCTTCCAGACATGTTATCCTACAGGTTATCTATCATATACTTATTTATCTAGAATAAATAAAACATGGCACTACTACAAACGTATGAAAAGAAAAACCAATTTAAAGATTTTGACTTGTCTTTCAGTCTTAATCCAATTACGGGTGATCTAGGCACTAAAACAGATGCTAACGCTATTAATCAAAGTCTTAAGAACCTTGTAAACACAAATTTTTATGAGAGACCTTTTCAACCTTTGTTGGGTTGTAATATTAGAGCTCTACTATTTGAATTAGCTGATCCTATAACAAAGAATGACTTAAAAATTAACATTCAACAAGTTATAAGTAATTATGAACCTAGAATAGCTATTCAAGAGTTAAGAGTAGATGACTTAAGTGATCAAAATGCATACAATATAAGAATAGTATATAGAATACTTAAGTCAAATACTATAAACACATTTGACACAATACTAAAAAGGCTTAGATAATGGATCAAAGACCAGTAGTAAGCGATTTAGATTTTAAATCTATAAAGAATGATCTAGTAAATTATTTTTCCGAAAGACCTGAATTTGCTGATTATGAGTTTTCAGGATCTAGTTTAAACCTGTTAATGGATATTCTTGCATATAATACTCATTACAATGCTTTAACAGCTAATTTTCAACTTAATGAATCCTTTATTGATACTTCTCTTATTAGAAGTAATGTAGTATCTCTTGCTAAATCTTTAAATTATGTTCCAAGGTCAGCAAGAAGTGCAGAAACTAAAATTACAGTAAGAGTACCAAGAACTGGTACAGAAGGTTTTTATGTTATACCAGCAGGTTCTTATTTTACAGCTTCTGCAGGAAACACTAAATACAACTTCTTTACTATTCAAGATTATACTGTTAATTTTGCTTCTGGTGAAACTACTAATACTATAGAGATGGAAGTATACGAAGGTAAGATTTTTAATCAAAGATTTGTTTTTAACAACACTACAGAAGAATTTCAAAGCTTTGATTTACAAGTCACTAATATTGACACAAGAACATTAACAGTTAATGTAAACGGTTTAAAATATAAACAAATTACTCCAGAGACTGAAGGAAGTGTAGCTGCAGATAGAAATACTAGAGTTTATTTTGTAGAAGAATCATTAACAGGATCTCATAAAATTATTTTTGGTAATAATGCTATTGGTAATAAACCAGAAATAGGTAGCGTTATTTTTGCTACATTTGTAAAATCATCTGGTGAGTTAGCTAACGGAGCTAGATCATTTGCTGTAAATATACCCGGTAGATCAGATATTACAATAGACGGAACTCCAGATCCAGCTCAAGGTGGTCAAGGACCAGAAACAATTCAATCTATAAAAGACAATGCTCCTCATTGGTTTCAATCTCAGTTTAGAGCAGTAACAGAAAACGATTATAAAACTTTCTTAATAAACAAATTTGCTGATATACAATCTATTAATGTTTATGGTGGAGAAAAAGTTAATGAACCTGGTAAAGTGTTTATAGCTATAAAACCTAAATCTGGAGATAAGTTAACTAATGCTACTAAAGACACATTACTTTCTGAAGTATTAAACAAATCAAGTGTTGTTACTATAAGACCTACTTTTGTTGATCCTGAAATACTTAAAGTAGTTTTTAAAACTGTAGCAATATATGATGAATCAAACTTAACTACTAATAGAAACACTCTCAAAGCTAAAATAGTTTCTCTTATAGAAAACTTAAACAATGCTTATGTAGGTGACTTTTTATCTGATTTTAGAGAGTCATATTTTTCCAGAGAAATTGAAGAGTTAGACCCTTCAATTGAAAGCTCTAATACAAGAATAACATTAAAAATTACTACTACAGCAGAAGGTGGTATCTTAGACAAGTATAAATTAAATTTTGCTAATAAATTATACCACCCTACTGATGGATTTAACAGCGCTAACGGTGGTGTATTTACATCAAGTCTTTTCTTTAGAGAAGGACAAACAAATAGATCAGGGTTTGATGATGACGGTTTTGGCAATATAAGATTATTTGATTTTATTGATGATGAAAAAGTAACAGTCGAACCCAACTCAGGTTCTATAGATTATGAAACTGGAATTGTAGAATTACAAGATTTTGACCCTCAAGATGGAGTTATAGATTTTACTGCTATACCTGACTCTTTTGATGTTCAAGCAACTGAAAATATTATTTTACAGACTGATCCAGACAACTCAAGTGTAGATGTAATAGAAAAAAATGAAACTAGTTTAATAAAGAACTTGAACTTATCACGTAGTATCTAATGGATAAAATTGTAAAACCATTTGTAAGTCAAAACCTACCAGAGTTTATAGCCTCTGATAACCCTACCTTTAAACTTTTTATTGAAGCATATTATGAGTACTTAGAAAAAAGAAACGATTCAGATTCTTCAAACGTTAAAGAGTTGTTTCGATCTATAGATAATCCTGCAGCTATAGTAAACAACTCCACTGCTTATAAAGATATAGATACTACTTTAGATGGTTTTCTTAAGTATTTTAAAAATGAAGTCTTACCTATTGCTGTAGAAACTTCTGCTGTTAAGGATAGATTTTTAGTTAAAAAAATTAGAGATGTATATCTATCAAAAGGTTCACCTAAATCTTTTGAACTTTTATTTCGTATGCTTTACAATGAAGATATAGATATCTATGAAACTAGAGATAATATTATCGAAGCTTCTGAAGGTAAATATCTTTCTTTTCCTCTGGCTACATTTAAAGTTGTTAACTATAGCGAAAAATTAAAAGATCTAAACTTTGTATTATCAAGTCTATCTCATTCTGATGATAGTGACTTTGCAAATGATTCTGAAGTAGCTACTGTATTAAGCGGTCAAATTTTAGGAAAGACAGGTGATAGTGATAATGCTTTTGTTATTTCTTGTCAATTGAACTTCTCTTATGATATAGATGATACACAAACTTATAGAATCACTGATCCAGATGATAGTAGAATTTTTATAGAA
>MDSZ01058763.1_pt1 | contig 15971 bp, 12 predicted proteins | sample 811201 | NCBI WGS metagenome assembly MDSZ01 (sample SAMN05326647, study PRJNA326480) | marine metagenome | isolation source: seawater | place: Indian Ocean: North | collected 2010
CAGAAGTATTGTAGAAACCGATTCTGTGATTCCTACTATCTTGAACAATTCCATATTCAACCCTCAACCATAGGTCGGCTCGAACCACAAGATGGGCAAAGTTGGTCATCACTATCTCCATAATCATGCTTACAAGCAGGACAAGTGGAGGCCAATTGCAAGCTTCCCATCGCTTCAATCTCTTCACCTTGTAATGAGAGATATCCGCTGCTGATGTTTCCAACAGTATATCTTCCAGCACCACCGATTCTAACCAACAAATCTGGCGGCAAAGTAACCGTTCCAGTTTCATCGATAATCAGTTCACGGTCCTTGCTCAAGTCCTCAACATCAACGCTTGCTCCATGCTCGGCAACGAATCGACCATCTCGTAATTCGAGAGAACGATTTGCAAATGCTGCTACTTCCTTTGAGTGAGTAACAATCAGGAAAGAGACACCATCATTTTCGTGTAGATCTTTGAACAATGCCAATACTTCCCTGCTGGTAACCGGGTCAAGAGCTCCTGTCGGTTCGTCAGCCAAAATCAAACGAGGTTGAGTAATCAATGCTCGAGCGATAGCGACTCTCTGCTGTTCACCACCACTAAGCCTAGCAGGTATCGCACGAATACGATGTCCCATACCCAACCTAGTTAGCATCGCATCTGCAAGAGCTAACGCCTTTCTTGATGGCACGCCTTGATGACGTAATGGTTGGGCTACATTGTCACGAGCGTTTAGATCTGGCAACAAGTTACCTTCTTGGAAGATAAACGAGACTGTCTTCTGACGAAGTTCAACCAATTCCTGACCTGTCAGCCGAGTCATATTTTTCCCATCCAAACTCACTGAACCAGCACTCGGTTTCATCAAACCTCCAAGACACTTCATCAGAGTCGATTTACCAGAACCTGAGGGCCCTACGACCGCAATTGCTTCTCCTGCTTTCATGTTGATGTGCAGACCGCGTAGTGCCACTACGTTACCGTCTTCAGCCTTTGATTCATAGACATGGTAGAGTCCTTCAGCTTGCAAAATTGTATCGCTCATCTTCACTCCCCCTTCAATACGCTAGCTAAGTCAGCAGTCAAGGCCCGACGGGTAGTCACCAATAGAGCAACTACTACTGCAGAGAACACCGCCAAGGAAACCAGAATAATCTGAGTCCATGGATAAACCAATGTTCTTTCAATAGTCGTACTCGAACCAATGAATATTTGGAATATGAATCCGAAGACATCAAAGAATCCATTGAACGAAAGCGCTAGGCCAACACCTAGGATGATTCCAAGAGCCATTGACACGATTACAATCGACAAAATCTCGAATAGAACGAGTCTGATAATCTGGTTAGGAGATGCCCCGATTGCTTGCAATACCGCTAGTTCCTTTTGTCTCTGGTTCAGAACTAAAGACAAGAAGACGAAACTAGAGGCAACCGCCGCTACACTAGCAACTACGAACTGCAATGAAAGCAAACCTGGTGTTCCGAAAATCAGACCACCGTTTCTTTCGACTTCTTTGTGAGCACTCGACCAATCTACCGCTGATGAAACACTAGCATCAGCCTCAATTTGTGATGCCAATGATTCAAGATTTTCTCCGGATACTCCGTCTACACGAACAATCCATGTGGTTGAAGTGTAATTGTCTGCAAACGAATCTGAAACTAATTCACGCCATTTTGCTTCGCCAATTACCAAAGTATTCTCGATTGTGGCTGTACTGACTCCAGGAATATATTCGTGAACACCCATGTAGTACATGTCAGCTGAATAAGGAGTAACTATGATTCTAACCGTTGTATCTGCGAGGAACAAATCTGAAGCGAGTGGAGGTGGAATCTCTGAAGGACCTGAAACACATGCTGTATCATTTCCTGCAGAGCCATCTGGACATGTTGAGTTTGTCATGATTGACGAATTCAAATCGAAGAATCCGAACGCACCTGCTAGGTTAGCATCGGTGAAATCAGCACCATCTAGTGAACCTCCACCGAAGTTTACAATCACAGTATTCTCAAGGTTAGCACCAGTAAGGTCAGCATCACTCAGGTCCACATTCACTAATATCGACTCACTTAGATTGACACCAGAAAGATCTGCGCCAGAGAAATTGGTACCTGAAAGGTCGACTCTTCCAAGATTACGTTCATTCAAATCTTGACCTGAAAGGTTGAGACCTGACCAATCTCCATCCATCAACAGTGTGTATGAATTGAATAGAACCAGAGGATCGCTTTCCGCTGAACCTCCAGATGTGAAATTAAACTCAATCTTCTCCCAAATGAATGTGATTGTTTCCGATTTTTCATCACCTTCCTTTAGCAATACGTCATCCAATTTATTCTCATCTCCACCGCGGTCCGAACCAGGCAAATCGAGCGAGTAGGCTGCATCTGGACCTGCAGTAAATCCACCGTTTTCGTAAGCGGATATTGCATCAGTAATATCTGTACCCGGAAGTGCTTGTTCACTCCACTTCAACACCTCATCATTGTTATCGAACAATACGAATGTTTGCAAGCTATCGCCTCCCTTTGAATCTGATAATGTAAATTCAGGAACCGAGGTAGCCACTGGGGTTACTTCGACATTCGAATATTTGTTTACAATAGCTAAAACATCTTCTTCAGCCACATTTTGTTCCATTGTGATCTGTAAGTCAGAACCTACGGTAGCATCCACAGTTTTCTCATCGACTAATGTACCAGCATAACCCTGGACTGCGGCCAAGGTTACAATAGACAAGGTCAGAATCATAATGACTGCTAATCTGTTAACCGATTCTGCTGAACCCGAGCCCTTTAGACCACGCTTAACGTCCTTTAACAATGGAGTTCGTCCAAATATCAACTGCATTATCTGTGGGCCTTTAGCACCAATTCTACCTAGTAATAATGCTCCACCAATCCACAGGGCGAATGGCCCGAATATTGCAATCAATCCTTCGATAAAGAAGTTTGAAATTATTCCATCTTCACTACCATTCATTTCAAGCCAAGCATCTGTAACTGCAATCATACCAAATAGGAATGCAACCCAATGCAACCAACGCTTTGGTTCTGATTTCGTGGTAGTTTTCTTGACTCCTTCTTCGATTTCAAGCTCGATGAAATCACGAGCACGGCTTCGACCGAATAGAATTGCAAGACCTAGCGTAGTAATTGCTGTGAATAGGGTTTCACCAACTCCCAAAGTTGGAGTAACATCGAAATCACCGGTTCGGAACTCCATGAATCCGACCGCTGACAGCACGATTGGTACCGCCAATAACGCTAGCAAATAACCAACTAACCATGCAACAGATGACATAACAAACAATTCGAGTAATACCATGCCTTGCAGGCTCTTTGCATCAGCTCCAATAACCCGATGTATACTTACTTCTCTACGTCTTTGTTCAAGCGACAATACCAATCCGTAAATCAATACAGCAATGGAAAGGAAAACGATTGGAATCATAATGATATAATCAAAAATTTGGATTAAGCCCAGGAAGATATCCAAGAATGTGATAGTACCAGCAATAATATCGGTGTAGTACAATTCAACCTCTTGATCGGTATAAGTTCCATCTTGAACTCGAGTTCCTAAATCCTCTAACCATTCTTCAGCATCAGCTGTAGATGATGTTGGGAGAGCGGTTCGATCAACTGTAACCCCTAGGTACATGTGATCATTATCCATCAAAATAGCACGTTGAGATTCATCTAGAACTTCCCAGGTGGTAAAGATTGGATTGAAAGGTAGAGTCGGGTTACCAAATGCCCAAGGTTCGTAAATTCCCATGACGGTTAGATTCTCAACTGTCATCCACATTCTGCAGTAGATCATCTCATTATTTTCAGGGGTTATTTCACCGTCACAATTTTCCTCAGTAATCGTTCCTTCAATCAATGTAGATTCATCGACAACATATGCAAAGGTAAGGGTATCCAATTCATCTCCAACCTTCACTTGAGCTTCACTTGCAATGTCAGACGGAAGGATGATTCCTCGTGTCATATTTTCAGGGCTTGGCCATTCACCTAGGCCTGGAATAATATTCGCTCCCAGACGATCTGCTAACTCTCCATCGAAAGCTTCGGGTCCAAGGAAACGAATCGCTCTCATATCAGAAATTGGTGGTCCATTTGCATCTGCTTCTGGATAATCGAATGTTACATTGTTCCAGTATGGATTGGCGTCATCTGTAATCGAACGCATCTCCAATGGTTGAGCAACTACGAATTCTCGATTGAAGAATCCACCGCTATGTATGCCTTGACGACCTAAGACAAGAGTACAGTCATTGAATTCTGAGAACTCTTCTAACAATTCATCACAGACACTGGTCATCGTAGTCGTGTTGTTTGACCAACCAGATGTATTCTCAATTGGAGTACGAGCATACTCAATCTTTGCATCGAATGGCTCTGATTCCAAAGACTCTTCAAAGAAAAGTTGAGATAAACCAACACCATAAGCAAGAACCGTAGTGATAACAAGTGATGCAAGGAAAACTCCTGCTATGACTGCAAGACCTCTTTCCTTACCTCTCCAGGCGCCCTGACCTGCTAATCGCAAACGACTTGGTAACTCGACCATGCGATGACGAAGGCGACTGATTCTGCTTCTTCCAATCGCGAAATCTTTGGAATCTAACTCCAAGTTCTCGATTTCAATTCCTTCCTCGGAGGTCATTCTTCTTCACCTCCATCATCAGAATCTAGTCCCCAGGCTGAACGAATATCTGAGGCCTCAGTCTTTCCATCCTTCAGCAACAGCATCCTATCCGCATTTGATGCTAAGTCAGGGTCGTGAGTTACCATGAGAATCGAAATTGGATTGTCAACATCATGGCAGAGGTCTTTGAATAGAGCCAGAACCTCTTTGCCACTAGCGATATCGAGATTTCCCGTAGGTTCATCCGCTAGGAGTAACGGACGGTTTCCTGCAATAGCACGTGCGATTGCAACACGCTGTTGTTGGCCACCTGAAAGCTGATCGGGTATGTGGTGCATCCTGTCGCCAAGTCCAACCTTTTCTAACGAATCAATTGCAGCTTTCTCTGCTTCAGAAGATGACATTCCTGAGAGTTCAAGAGCCATTGCAACATTATCCACTGCAGTTAGATTATCTAACAAATGGAAGTCTTGGAATATCCATCCAACCTTTTCCCTACGAACATCTACTACATTGCTTGGTTTCTTCAAACCATATTTGCGATCCTGTAATTCAATCTCTCCAGAATCCGCCCCTAGCAGACCTCCAATGATATTGAGAAGTGTAGATTTGCCACATCCAGATGGGCCCATAAGAGCGACCATTTCACCTTGGACAATTTCAATATCTACTCCTTTCAGGACTTCTAATCTATTTGAGCCAGAGCCAAATCCCTTCTTCAAATCTGAAATTGTTAGTAAAGTCAAGGCCACACCCTAATTTAGTGCGGTGAAAATTGGTATTTATATTCACGTTTATTTCTAGTCAAAATAGAAACAAACCGCTTTACTTACCTAGAAGTCTTTCTTTGGAACCATGAAAATAGTGAGAGGTTAATTCCGCTTCTGTAGTTCTGCTTGGTCATTACTTCGTCGATCCAGGTTTCGAGTTCTAGGTCCATACTTCTCCCTCAGTGTAAAATGTAAACTGGGTACTATAATGGGCTTTGGGTGTAAATACTACACTAGGTGTTATGAAAACAACCTAGGATTCTAGCTTATCTAATCGCCTATTCATTACCGCCTTCCACAAAGGCGGAATCACTGCCAACCAAAGACACGCGTAGTATCCAGAAGGCAACTGCGGAGCGCCATCTTGTGCTCTCAAATCCCACAAAGGCAGGCTCGCTTTGAGATGGTGTGCTGGATGAAGAGGTAGTTCTAACAATGTCCAGCGACTCCAAGTCGATCTGCTCTCCCATGAATGCATCATTGTATGTCTTTCACCAACTTCTCTTCGCAAACCATAGTGTTGCATGTAATTCACATATTCAAGAAGGATAATCGCAACTGCAGCTTGAACTAAGAATGCCTGTGCTGCTGCAGGTGACCAATACCAGATTCCTCCAACCAAGACGGTTTGAATCAATACCCCATGTGTTATCGGATTTGTCAAGAGGTTGCGGCCTTTTTCTGAATGAGTTCGGTATGCCGAGATCAGTTGTCGAGGTAAAGTCTGAGCGATGTGAATCCACAATCCACGTCCTCTTGGAGACGACGCTGGATCTTTTTCAGTTGCATAATTTCGATGATGGCCATGATTGTGTTCAGTTGTGAAATGCATGTAGAGTACCATCAACAGATTCAAGCGAGCTAATCTCCAAATCATCGAACCCTTACGTCTATGTCCAGATTCGTGCGCATTTACAATCCCGCTTATCCCACTAACAATTCCTACGGATAATCCCCCTGTAACGACTTGTAGAGTCAGGCCATCGATGTCCGCTCTCCAAAGTAAAGTTGCGATTGCAGCGACCATCAACAATGAATGCAAATAGAGAAAACCGTTCCATATCGTTTCATTGACTTGCTTCCTGGTAGGAACTCTATCCGGCATTATCATGTCAATGAATGGACCTAGGCCTACTGCGAAAACAAATCCTGCCCCCATCCACCAGCCACCATACATTATCGAAGAGATGGTGACAATGGGTAAAATGAAACCGAGTAGATGCGGAAACCATGTCTCCTCTTGTTCATCCATAAACCTCGCAGAACACACTTGTTCATCAAGCGTGGGGTTGAAAGCCCAATGACCAGTCGGAGATTCGATGGATGAGGCTCTGAAGGCCAAGCTGCAAAAGCAGCGATATCATATCGTGGGTGAACACGGTGGGGTGAAAGTCTGTCATTGGACTAAGGAATCACTACTACGTGATCGTCAGTGTTACAAAGGGAAATTTTACGGCGTTGCAAGCCACAATTGTATGCAAATGTCACCGGTTGTAGACCAGTGCAATCTAGCATGTACCTACTGTTGGAGAGAGCCGCATATGGATACTCTTGAACTATCAGATCAAGATCCTCTGGAAATGCTGTACGAATCCGTAAAGGCTCAACGTAGGCTTCTATCTGGCTTCGGAGGAAACCCGAAAGTACCACGTGAGAAATTCTTGGATGCACAGAATCCTAAGCATGTCGCTATTTCACTAAACGGTGAACCTACTCTGTATACCCGACTTTCAGAATACATGGAATTGTGTCATTCACATGGGATGACAACCATGCTAGTAACCAACGGAACATTGCCCAAGGTACTGGAAAAATTGGATACGTTGCCGACTCAGTTGTATGTTTCAGTAGATGCGCCCAATAAGCAAGTGTTTGATGAGATTTGTAAGCCAAAATGGAATGCTGCTGCATGGGATAAATTCGAGCAAACTATCGATTTACTTCCAAGCCTGGACACGCGAATTGTCTGTAGACATACGCTCATCAAAGGACGTAACATGAGCCCTGAACACATCCCTCAATATGCCGCACTGGATAACCGGGCTGACCCTGATTGGATCGAATGTAAAGGGTACGTCCATGTTGGTAATTCAAGAGAAAATTTGACTGCAGAAAATATGCCATTCCATGAAGACATCCTTGAGTTTTCTAATGCCCTAGCTCCATTGACAGACCGTCGTCTATTGGATGACTCGCCCCCTAGCCGGGTTGCTCTTGTAGGACGCGAAATAGTACCTCTCCCTATACCGGAAGCCACTATGTTCTTCCCTGAAGACCTCGGGATTGCTCCACCGGTAAAGCACCTCAAGGTGGCTCAGTGATGTCAATGCGCAAAGTACTCCTCGCAAGGGGTGGGGCGTTATCCCCCTTCTCTGGCTTAGGCGGGAGACATGCTGCTTTACGAGCTAGTCTCGAATCGGAAATGATCGAGGATTATACTCTAGCCGGAGTACACGAAAATCCAACGTCAGGCGGAGCGATTAGACGGGTTTGGAGACGTTGGTTCTCTGGTCCTTCAAAGGTCGCAAAAGCATCTCAAGATGTCGATTTGGTCCATATTACAGACCAAGAGCAAGCCGGTCTTGTACCGGCGGATTCACGGGCAGTTGTTACCGTTCACGACCTATTCCATCTGTTCCCTAATGAGAGGTATGGAGTAACTGTTGGTGACCAAAAACCCGGATTTTTCCGAAGAAAGGACTTGGTTCGAGTTAAGGATGGTCTCAAGCGAGCTAAGTTGTTGATTTGTATATCCAAAGATACTCAACAAGAATGTGAAATGCGGTTCCCCGGAGTACCAACAGCATGGGTACCTCATGCTGTTGATTTAGATGATTATTCCACTCCTAGAGAGCGCCCTAGTTGGATGAAAGACGGTGTAAATCTAATTGTCTTGGGAAGTGAAGAACCACGAAAGAGAATGGAATTCGCAATTCAAGTATGTGCGGGGATGAATGTTACTCTGCATAAATTAGGAGCTGAATCTTCACCTCGAGCTCGAACAAGACTTGAGACACTTGCAAAAGATACCGGGTGCAATCTTAACTGGATTGGAAGAATAGAGCAAGATGAATTGATTGCTGCACTTCAACACGCAGATGCATTACTATTCCCTTCGATTGCTGAAGGATTTGGACTTCCTCCTCTCGAAGCTTACGCATCCGGGACTGTGGCCTTGGTTGCCGACGCTCCAGCACACAATGAAATTCCACTAGAGCACCACATTTTGCCTCCAGATGATGTTGAAATGTGGAAAACTGCTATCCAAGAATTGGAAGATGAAAGTGAAGTTGTCAGAGCGAGAGCTGCTGAATTCTCCGAAGAAAAGTGGTTAGAACGTATGAAATCCGCTTACGATTCTGTGTTCTAGGCAATAGAAATTCTCTCCGCTTAATTCATTGAGGGGTTTTGATTGGCGAGTAATATGCAGCCTGTTCAAAGTGTGGCCATTATTGGTGCCGGAAATATGGGAAGTGGTATTGCTCAAAAGACCGCACAAGAGGAATTTGATGTGCAAATGGTCGATCGAGAGGAGCAATGGGTTGAGCGTGGTCAATCGATAATTTCCAACTTCCTTGATGAAGCTGTGGAGAGGAGAATTTTCTCCCCAGAACAAGTCGAGGCGATCAAGGGCAGAATTACTGGTGTAATCGGTACAGAAAATACCGCTTCTGACACCGATTTGGTTATCGAAGCGGTGTTCGAAGATTTTGATATCAAAACTACAGTATTCAACACTTTGAATGACGTGTGTGACGAGAATACAATCCTAGCCTCAAACACTTCATCTCTATCGGTCAATGAATTGGCAAAGGCCTCGGGGAGGCCAGATAGATTCGTTGGCTTGCATTTCTTCTACCACCCCGCAAAGAATCGTTTGGTTGAGGTTATTCCTGGTAAAGATACCAGCGCTGAAACCATCGCTAGAACAGTCCAATACTGTCGAGGATTAGGTAAAGTGGTGATTCTATGTGCAGATAGACCTGGATTTGTAGTAAACAGATTCTTTGTACCATGGCTCAATGAGGCATGCCTATTGTTGCAAGAGGGTGTTGCTAGTGCTGCTGCAATAGATGCTGTTGCCATGAAAGCATTCAGAATCGGCATGGGACCATTTGCATTGATGAACTTGACCGGACCTCCAATCGCACTACACTCCACCGACTATCTTGCTGAACAACTAGACACTCCTCGATATGTTGGAGCAGAAAATCTTCGTGAGATGGTTGAAGCAGGAAACATGTGGGAAATCGGTGACGATGTAGAGTGCAGCGAAGAGGCTGCTGAAACTATCAGAATCAGACTACTTGGACAAGTATTCGCTGTAGCTGGTCAAATTGTCGATGAAGAGATTTGTTCTCTAGAAGACGTTGACCGTGGAGCAAAAGTTGGTCTAAGGTGGGCGCGCGGTCCTTTCGAATTAGCCAACAGACTAGGAATTGATGAAGCAAAATCCATGGCTGAAGATTATTGTGAATTAGCAAATTTCCCAGTTCCAGAAATTTGGAAGCGGGACTCACCGTTTGAATTCAACTATGTCGATCTCAATGTTTCGGGAGAGGTTGCTACGATTACCATCAATCGACCTGAAGCGATGAATGCTCTGAATGAAACTGTAGTCGGCCAATTGGGTTCCGCCCTCGATGCAGCAAATGCAGACGATTCAGTCAGCACAATTGTGCTAGACGGTGCGGGCAAGGCATTTGTTGCAGGAGCTGACGTCAAATTCTTTGTCGACAAGATTCGAGCGGATTCATTCCCTGACATCTATGATTTCACTGCAGACGGGCACGTTGTACTAGACAAATTAGAATCTTCTAACAAGACTACAATCGCTCTGACTACTGGACTAGCCTTGGGTGGCGGATTAGAGCTTGCTCTATCATGCGACTACAGAATTGGTACTCGAAAGACACAGTTTAGATTCCCAGAGACAAGTATTGGCATATTCCCAGGCCTTGGTGGAACCCAAAGACCTGCTAGAATTTGTGGTATACCTGCTGCCCGATGGGCGGTATTGGCTGGAAATTTCATGAATGCTAGAACCGCCACAGACCTCGGTTTAGTTACTCACTTGGTTGATGTAACCAATGTGGATGCAACAATTGCAGACATTGCAGTTGCTGGTAAACCTGCCAACAAGTATCCAGGAATGCCTGCAAATCCAGATTCTAAAGTTGCCAATTTTGCTAATGCATTCTTCAGCGATGATAATCTTTCCACATTGCTATCCGGAGAATGTCCCGATGGATTTGATTCTGAAGATCGTAACGTTTCACGCCAACTAAAGTCACTCTCTAGGTGCGCTCCTATCGCACTAAAGATGGCTAGTGATCTAATCAACGCTGCAGGTCAAACCGAATTACAGTCGGGTCTCGGAATGGAACTCAATGGATTGGAAGCGATATTTTCTACCGATGATGCGCTTGAAGGATTGTCCGCTCTAATCGAAGGAAGAAAACCAACATATCGTAACCAATGATGGTGTAGTCCTTACACTATGTTTTATTTTGGACACCCCATCGCAAGTTCATGCCTGAGCCCCCACTGAAGTTACCTGCCGATGTCCTTGGTAATGTTGAGTCATTAATTGAGGATACTATCGACAATGGACGTCAGATTCGTGACAGCTTGGCTGCACATTCCAATAGAGGGCCTTGGAATACCGATTGGGAAGTCGAAGCTGCGGTCGAAGCATTGCACGTATTTGGGAGCCGATGGACTATCGAAATTCTAGCCGCACTATACATTGCAGGACCACGAAGATTCAATCAATTGAAAGTTCTACTATCTGGAATTTCTAGTAGGACTCTGTCTGACAAACTTCGATTTTTGACCGATGAGAAATTGGTTATTCGACAAGTGGACAATGGCCCACCAGTAAAGGTTGCATACGTTCTTTCTGAGCATGGCATTACTTGTGGAAGATTGCTATCTCCACTTGTAGCTCACCTCAAAATTACCAATGGTTCGGTCCTTGCAAGAAATTGATTCAGGGAACCGAATCCGTTACAAGTGAGTAGCGCACGATTTGATTCATGGCACTAATCCGTCAGTGGATTACTCAGCGCCCGTGGCTCGCTGCGGGATTAGCTGGAGTTACTGGCGGCTTTGCGGGCATATCGGCTTCGATGGCTGCAATCGGCCTAGCACGTGGAGGGGTGAAAACTAGAATTCGCGACCTCGAACATCCTTTGAGGCGACGAATTCTCAATACTCTCGAGAAAAACCCAGGCCTATGTTATCGTGAACTGCAAAGTCACCTTTCAGCCGCAAATGGAACTCTTCGACATCACCTCGATGTATTGCAAACTAGGAAAGCGATCACGATTATTTCTGTAAATGGCCGTTCTTGTCATTTTGCTGGCGCACCTTCGCAAATTGAAGCATTGAGAGGAATAAATGTCGGCGAACATGAGGCTGCCAGAAGGATGCCAATTGGCTTGTCCTTGGTGCAAAGAAACATCATTGACGATATTCGATCTAATGGAATCCCACGCTCGCAAGCAGCGCTTGCAAGAAGGATTGGACGAACACGTGCTACAGTTCATTCTGCAATCAAAGTTCTACGTCGCAGAGGTATTTTGCGCGAAGATAGAATTGAACTGGCTACTCACTTGGTTGAAGATGATGACTGGACTTGTACCAGCAATATCGACTATGAGTGGTCCGATGACCGACGCTGATTCAACAATCGTCTCTCCAGCGGCGTTTAATGCGCATTGTTCAAGACCTCTCGTCGTTCGGTGAGAGGCATGTTCGATCTTAGGCTCGATGAGATCTCTCTTCCATCGACCAAGAAAGACCGTGAGAAACTGATTTCATGGTTGATCGATACATTGTGCCTTCATCGAAGACGTGGCGAAGCGATGGCGGACGACGGTACATTCTCACCAATCCATCGCATTCTGTCCGAGTACTTACTCGCAGAACCAAGCCGAGGCTTTGAAACAAGAGAGTTAGCTGAAGATCTTGGCCTCACTCCTGCCGCAATTCATCATCATTTCACAAGACTCATCTCTGCTGGATTAGTATCTTCTACATCAGGAAAGAGTTGGAGGTCATACCATCTCTTTGGTGGAAGCATACCGAAAGCGATGGACAACATGTGTTCAAGGGCGCGCAAAATTCATTCGCAGAGACTCGAAATATTGGACTCGGTTTGGATACGAGGAAAGGATGTAGCAATGGAAATCGAATTGCCCGCAGACCCTAGGCCAGATGGCTCACTAAGAATTAGAGAGTGGTCTCCAATTAATGAGAATGAATCCGAACTCTCCAGATTCATGGCCGATGGTGGACTACTAGGAGAACGCCCTGGAGATGAAATCAAATCGGATTCAATCTCGGTTCAGTTATTCCAAATGCTGCTAAATTCGGCTCCACCGATTTCGATCGATGAAGCCGCTAAAGAGCTCAATGCGCCAAAGCCAAGAGTTGGAAGAATACTAGAGCGATTCAGAGCAACCGGAATGGTAGAACGTGTACCACGTACCGATAGATTGGCTGCAGTACTGTGGTCGGCAATGAGTACACAATACATGCGTAGGGGTGAAGATTGGATGCTAAAGAAAGGAGGGTTCGAAAGATTGAACGCTCCCAATTCGCTATTATCCGCTCTAAAGAAGGGGAAGTTAGACCCGGAAAAGGTTGCAAAGGAACTCAAGGGAATGGATGCTAGAGAGCAGATGTTACTGCTGAATCTTCTAGGTGGTAGATTACCACTAGGGCATCGTCTGGTCGGAGAATCTGTTGATTCGATGAAGCGGAAATCGATGGACGACCTCGAAAGAATACTACGCAGAATTGAGAAGGTAGGGAATACCCTATCCGAAGTGATTAGTTAGTCGCTAAAAAATCGCTAGTAGCTTGTGCAAATTCTTCTCTTGTAACCTTGCCATGCATAATCGACCTGATGCTCTTTGCGCCTGGTAAACCCTTGGTAAATGAAACAGCGTGGCCTCGCAGTGACTTTATCTCAAGACCTGTAGTCTCTTTGGCCAATTCGATATATCGGTCCCAACACCACCTTCTGGTCGCAAATTGTTTACCGGTATCTGTGAGTTCATTCCAATCTCCTTCGTTAGCTTTGATCCAAGGTAAATCGTCCTCAGCCATCCATCCTAGACCTACTTTCATTTCAGCAAACACGGACGGTCTTCCAATTGCACCACGACCAATCATCAAACCTGCAGCATGAGTTCTTTCGAGACATGCAGCCGCTGTATTGTGATCGACGACATCTCCATTTGCAATAACAGGTGTTTCTACCGACTGAACTACTTCAGCGATATAATCCCAATCTGCTTCACCAGAGTATCTCTGACGTAATGTTCGTCCGTGTACGCACAAACGCTGAATCCCGACATCTTCGAGGCGCTGACAAATTTCTTTGGCGTTGAAATCACCAGAACCTGTGCCTAGACGCATTTTGGCTGTCACAGGCGTATCTACTCTATTCACAATCGTCTCACACATCGAAACCAAGTCATCTGGTTGACCCATGAGTGCCGCACCAGCGCAAATTTTGGTCACCTTTGGTGCAGGGCAACCAAAGTTGAGATCGATTATATCCGCATCTGGAGCTAACATTTCTGCTGCTCTAGCCATATCTTCAGAAACCCCTCCGAAAATTTGTGGAATGAACGGTGATTCTGCATCACACGTTTCCATACGACGCCATGAGACTGCAGCCTCTCTAGACAAAGCAGTAGAATTTGTGAACTCTGTAATGGTGAAATCTGCACCACATTCACGAGCTAACAAGCGGAATGGAAGGTCGGTTACACCCGCCATTGGCGCTAGAAACAATGGCCTAGGCTCGCCATTCCATTCATCAGGACGTGGTGCGATGAACTCGCTCATCTAACTCACCCTCTTCAGAGGGAGCAAACCTCAGAAGGTGGATTCCCACTCTTCGAGGTCCTGAGCTTCTGCCCATGCCTCATCGGTTGTCTCTCCACGTAGCTTTAGGACTTCACGTGCAAGTACCCAGTATAGTAGAGCGAGAGAGCGGCGACCCTTGTTGTTAGCAGGAAGAGCCAAATCCACATTTCGAAGGTTGTTGTTGGCGTCACAGATTCCAACGATTGGCAATCCACTGTTGACCGCTTCACGAAGTGCTTGCTGGTCAGCAGCTGGATCGGTTACAAACAACATATCTGGCTCTACATAGGAACGTAGAGCAGGATTGGTTAGGCTACCTGGAATGAAACGGCCAACGCTTGCATTAGCACCGATTGCTTCAGCGAATAGGCGTGCTGGTCTCTGTCCATATTGGCGAGCGCTTACAACCATGACATTTGCAGCATTGTAACGGTTTACAAATTGTGCAATTGCACGAATTCTAGCATCGGTAATTCCGATGTCGATGAGGTATAGGCCATCGGAGCGAACCTCCTGAATGAATTGTGCCATATCGGCACTCTTCTGTTGGGTACCAATGTGTACCGCGTGGGTCTCGTAAGTTTCACGATCGATTAGCAGTTCAGTCATTGTATAGACCTCAGCGTCTCGGCCACATGCCCCCCCTAAATAACCGCTTCGTAAGCCGACAACGATAGTTGAATCCGTAGTACAGCCCTTTTGAAGTACAACATGGCGGGACAATCTTCAATTCATAGACCTCACTGGATAAAGCCCAGTGGTGTGATTATGAGTACTGTGAACGCCGCCGAAAATTTAGTTGTCGCTGAAGAAAGCGATGACGGTTTCTGGCGGAACACCAAAGGTGAACCGTTACACGTCTCTGCAAGTGACCTTGAGCGCCATACTTACTGTCCACTTTCATGGTCGTTAGCGCGTGATGGTAAATCGGGAAGGGGAGAAGCGATTCAACTCGGTCGAGAAAAGCACGCCGAAATTCATAGTAAAATTGAGAATTTCAAAATTAAGCAAACTGAGTTGCGAAGAGCCCTGGTTGTTTGGTCATGGTGGTTTACAATCATCATCCTGTTTATTGGAGATGCTGTGATTTTCAGTTCGATAGATGATCTCAACTTGCCACCAGATGAAATGGCTAGATTCCTCGCTGTGTTGGCTTCTGTCTGGTTGTTTATTGCCATAATTGCAATCTATCTTCCTTGGCGAAGTTGGATTAAGTTACCAACTGCTGAACAGAAGAGTAAACTTGATTTTGAAATCGATGAAGAAGTTGTAATTCCATACACAATACAGCCTATGGGTTTCATTGGTGGATGGGCAGAAGGTGGCAAAATTGAAGCTGGTCTATTGATGGGTTCAATCATTTGTGGCTTACATGCCATCGGTTTGATTTGGGCAGAGGATAAACAACAAGCCGGATTCATTTTGATTGCAATGGCTATGCTATGGACCCTATTTGCTTCATGGCAATTACAAAGAGCGCTACTCGCTGACAATGCTCTCAAAATCGCTAGTGAAGATGCAGGAATCGATAGAGATACAGACATAGCTTATTCAGATGATGAATCTACTGCTGGTCTTCTCGTTGACGAAGGAACCGGACTAAGAGGAAGACCGGACCAAATCGTAATTGTAGACGGAGAATTCATTCCTGTAGAACAAAAGACTGG
>MDSZ01009918.1_pt1 | contig 15969 bp, 9 predicted proteins | sample 811201 | NCBI WGS metagenome assembly MDSZ01 (sample SAMN05326647, study PRJNA326480) | marine metagenome | isolation source: seawater | place: Indian Ocean: North | collected 2010
ATTAAAACCAATATAATAGATCTACTACTCACAGAACAAGGAGAAAGAGTAAATTTACCCACATATGGGGTAGGATTAAAAAATTTGCTATTTGAAAATGATGTAGACCCTGAAGTAATAAAGGGTACAATAGAAAATCAAATGAGACAATTCCTAAATACAGTAAACTTAATAGACGTACAAGCAGGAACCTCAGAAGATATGCATACTTTATTTATACGTATAGCTTATTCTTTTGCGGGCAGAGATGAAGACTTAGCAGAATTATTAGAATTACAATTCTCAGACAGCGCTGGAGGGGGAGGGGTTTAATAAAATTAAAAAAAGATGGCTTATAACAAAGTAACAAATAAAATACAAGATAAAGAAGTAAAATATTTAAGCAAAGACTATAATTCATTTAAAAGTCAACTTATAGAATTTACTCGAAACTACTTCCCTAATAACTTTAATGATTTTAGTGAGGGAAACCCAGGTATGATGTTTTTAGAAATGGCTTCATATGTAGGTGATGTTCTATCTTTCTATACAGATACTCAAATCCAAGAAAATTTTTTATCATTAGCACAAGATAAAGAAAGCTTATATAATATGGCTTATGCTATGGGCTATAAGCCAAAAATGACTAATGCTGCTAATGTTCTTTTAGATATATCTCATTTAGTCCCCGCAAAATTAGATGGCACAGAATATGTGCCTGATTATGATTATTCTTTAAATGTAAAAGCTAATTCTACTTTTACTTCTGTTGAAGGGGGATCTATATTTTATTTAACTGAAGATGCTAATTTTGATTATTCTTCTTCTTTTAGTCCTGTTGTAGCAAGTATTTATAGTTATGATGAAACTAATAACCCTGAATATTATTTACTTACTAAAAGATGTAAAGCAATTTCAGGAACTACAAAAACTGAAACCTTTGAAATAGGAGCTGCTACAAGATTTAAAACCCTATCTTTATTTGATAATAATATAATATCTATAGAATCTGTAACCGATTCTGATGGCAATGAATGGCATGAAGTTCCTTATTTAGCACAAGATACTAAATTTGAAGAAATAACAAATACAGGAGCTAATGATCCTGAATTACACCAATACAGCTATGAAACTCCTTATTTACTAAAATTAAAAAAAGTACCCCGAAGGTTTGTAACAAGAATAAAACCTAATGGATTAATGGAACTTCAGTTTGGAGCAGGAGTTAGTGATAAAGCTGATGAACAAATTATACCTAATCCAGATAATATAGGATTGGGTATAAATGAAGGTAGAAGCAAATTAGATTATGCTTATGACCCTTCAAACTTTATGTATACAAAAGCATATGGACAAGCCCCTTCAAACACCACAATAACTGTAAAATATTTAGTGGGTGGGGGTTTAAAATCAAATGTAAATAGCAATACTATTATAAAGATAGGGAGTCTTATTCGTGACTTTAAACCTAATATAAATGCATCTATGAGAGACTTTGTAGTTTCGTCTCTATCTGTTAATAATAAAGAGGCAGCTGTAGGAGGAGGAGCAGGAGATTCTTTAGAAGATATTAAATTAAACACTATAGCCAGTTTTTCAACACAACAAAGAACTGTAACTAAAGAAGATTATATTATAAGAGCTTTATCTATGCCTTCTCATCTAGGGGGTATTGCTAAGGCCTATATAACAAAAGATGATCAAATATCTCCTTTAACTTCAAGTCCTAATAGAATACCTAATCCTTTAGCATTAAATTTATATACTTTAGGATATGATAGGAAGAAAAATTTAAAAAATTTAAACTTAGCTACCAAACAAAATCTTCTAAATTATTTAGAACAATTTAGAATGTTAACAGATGCAATTAATATTAAAAATGCTTTTGTAATCAATTTTGGTTTAACATTTGAAATTACAGTTTTAAAGAATTATAACAACCAAGAAATTTTATTGAAATGCGTTTCAGAACTACAAGATTATTTTAAAATAGATAATTGGCAAATCAATCAACCTATTATAATAAATGATGTTAGAAATATAATAGGAGCTGTAAGAGGAGTACAAACAGTAGAAAATGTTTTATTTGAAAATAAAAATGGAGAATCTTTAGGATATTCAAAATATAGATATCCTTTTAAAGCAGCAACTAGGAATGAAGTTATTTATCCTTCTTTAGATCCTAGTATATTTGAATTAAAATTCCCTAACCAAGACATTAAAGGACGAGTAACAACATACTAATATGGCATATTATTTTATATTTCCCGAAACCGACACGACATTATATAGTCATCCCGATAGAGACCACTTAAATACTGGCCGGGATGAAATTTTAGAAATAGTTAAAGAAAGAGGTTCAACAAATAACTTTTATTATCCTTCTAGAGCTTTATTAAAATTTAAAAATGAAGATATAAAAGATGTAATTAGAGAAAAAATCAGTCATGAAACATTTAATTCTAATGTGGTTGTAAATTTACAACTTATGGCTGCTACTCCTCAAAATGTGAACCAAACTATAAATTTAGAAACATTTGCTGTATCATCGTCATGGGATGAAGGTACTGGAAGATTTTCAAACCTACCTACAAGTTCAAATGGTGCTAGTTGGGTATATAGAAACAATACAACCATTCAAACAGCATGGACTGATGGAAAAACAGAATTATCTATAATTGAATTTGATTCGAGACTTACATCGGATGCCGGGGTTTTTACCTCAAGTCTACAAAACGATTCTTTTGGGGGATCAGGATCTATATACATTACGGATGCTGAGGGTACTACAAGTACTTTAACTTTTTCAAGTAGTGTAGCAGGTAATACATTAGCAGAGGCTACTACAGGTATTTCGGGTACTTTATACCCTATAATGGTAGATGTAGATCCTCCTGCCACTTTTTCATCTTCAGCTAATCAATTAGCCATAGATACGGCTAGAACAATAAATACTATACCAGGATTTTCAGCATCTTATACAGATAACCTCACATATGTTTTTGCTTCATCTTCAGGAGATACAGTAAATACGACTACAACTTTTCAAAGACTTCCTGGAGTAGATGCAGCAATTGCCGCTGGTTATAATATATTATATGTAACCGCTTCTGTAGATCCCGCGAGAGATGGTGTTAGCACAGCATGGGCTGCTGGGACCACAGGATCTCTTAATGAATCCCTATGGAACGGAACTATGGCGAGTAGAGGAGGGGGGAATTGGTATACAGGAAGTGAGTTTTATTCAACACAACAGTTTTTAGTAGGAGATTCTTTAGATCTAGACATGGATGTAACTAAAATAGTTAAAAAATGGAGTGAAAGTCTATTTAACGATAGTACCTACCCTACAGGAGTTTCAAATAATGGTTTTATTATTAAATCTCCAGATTCTGTTGAAGAATCTATTTCTTCAAGCTTTGGTGCTATACAGTTCTTTTCTGTAGACACACATACAATATATCCACCAAAACTAACATTTAAATGGGATGATTCTAGTTTTATAGATGCTGCTACAGGTAGTGCTAAATCAGCAGATGATGAATTAAGTGTTAATTTATATAACAATAAAGAAGAATATAATCAAAATGATGTTGCTAGATTTAGAGTCCATATAAGAGACAAATATCCTACAAGACAATTTGCTTCGTCTTCTAACTATTTAAATATTAATTATTTTCCTACATCTTCTCATTACAGCATAAGAGACGCTTATACAGAACAAGAAATTATTCCTTTTGATCATAATTATACAAAATTAAGCGCGGATGAAAAAGGAATGTATTTTAATATATATATGAAAGGTTTACAACCAGAAAGATATTATCGTGTTTTATTTAGGTTTATTGATGCAGAAGGATTTTCAAAAGTATATGATAATGATTATTATTTTAAAGTTGTTAGATAATGGCAGAATATACACCAGAAAATACACCGAGTACAGAAGGAGCACCTTCTGATAACAAAAACAAAGGTATAAAATTTACAAAAAATATTGTAAGTAATCAAGAGGTAGTTGATAAAATGGATCTTGGTTTTAGTGAACTAGCTGAATCTAGTGTTCCTGTAGATGAAGAATCTATTTTAAATGACTATGATAATGTTTTTTATAACATGAAAGTTTCAGGGGACCATTCTCATAAAGCCTTAGTAAATAAAATATATGACCATGTTAATTATGCTTGGGTTACAAATATGGATAGAAAAATTATTCGAAAATCTGATGAAGTAGTAGAAAAAGAAAATGAATTAATGGCTGCTGAAAACCCAGGTGTAAACAACCCCCCGGGTCAGATATATGAAGATGGCTCTTATTTAATAGCAGGAGAAAATGGAGTTAAATATCCCGAAATGGATACTGTTTATATTATGCAGGAAGGAAGAAAAAGAGCTATTGCATCTGCGGATATTTTTAGATTTGTAATCAGAAGAGCTGCTGGATTACCTGAGGATTTTTCAGGAAAATATTATGTATCTTTTACAGAAATAAATAACATACCTGACGGGCCAACTATTCATACTCTTGCTGATTTAAACATAAAAGGAGATGATTTAAAGGTAGATTTACCCCCTATATTAGGAGCATCTGCTTTTGTTGATGTTCAATTTTATTGTGCTGGTAATGAAGTATCAGACTATTCAAATAGTGCTAAAATAATTGCTGATGTAAATAATATAGAAGAAATGCAATTTTACCTTGATAATGATCCTTGCATTATAAAATATATTGATGATCAATATGTAAATGATGAATATGGCCCAACAGTAGCTACAAAAATTTTTGAAAGAGGAGAAACCGTTACATTAAGATTACTTAGACGATCTACTAATGCTTTAAATAATGTACCTAGTGATATGGACCAGTATTATCAAGAAGGTCTTGATATACAATATAATAATAATTCATTTATTAATTATATAAGACAATGGGGGCCTGGTCAATTATATGATACTGTAGTTTATGCTTCAGGTAGAATTAAAAGCAAACAAGTTCCTTTTGCTGAAACCCTCCAAATATCCCAGGATAATTTAAGTTGGGAAATATTTAATGGATTACCTACTGAAAACACAGGGATATGGGCTAAAAACCCTGATATTACCTTAATAACAGCAGAAGGATATACAGGTCAAGAACTTAGTGATTATGGGACTAGAATGATATATAAACAATCAGGTCTTTGGGGTGCCTTAGGTCAAGCTTCTGATCTTCAATCAGATGTGTTTGATAAACCAGATAGTCCTTACTACCATACAACTTTTTATGGTCAACCAATAGTTAGATATGATAATGATTGGTGTATAATATGGTACACATATAAAAGTGCGGGTAAAAGATTTAGACTTTATAGACTAAATGATAGATCAGCTTTCGGTAAGAAAAGACAAAGATTAGAAGATTCTATGGGTCTTCATATGGACCTTTCTGGAAATGATATTTTAGGAATAAGATGGGATACTTTACATAAAGATAGAGTTCGTTATCCTGGATTACAAGAATATCAAACAAAAGAATGGAATGGATTAGGTAATTATTTTAACCCAACAAACGGGGGGAATAATTATAAAAAAGTAAGTGCTAACACATTTGGACAATAATTATGGGTGGCGAATCTTCAAAAAAAATACTAACAATACAAAAAAGAAAAACTGTTGAGAGATTACTCCCTGCAATTGCAAAGAAAATTCCTCTTCATAGACTTGGAAAACTTTCAAAAAAATGGAGTAAACATGTTATATTAAAAAAACAATTTTATAGTATAAAAGATATCAATTCAACTATAAATAGAGAGTTTGAAGAATTCTTTATTAGCACTATAACCCCTGAAGAATTTCATAGTTTAATAGACATATACTTTTTTGAATTATCTAGAAAAACTCACAGACATATATTAGATAATAGCATGCAGTATGCTTATCCTTCGGGGTATAAAAACCCAAGACAAAAAGAATATGATAGACTAGTAGCCCAAAAAAGATCATTACAAAAAGAAATAGATTCTGTAGTAAAAGAACATTTCTTTTTAAAAAACGATACATTTATAATTTCAACTAATACTCCTACCACAGATGCTTCAAGTGGTGCTATTTATATAATGCAATCAGGAAAAAAAAGATGGATAAGAAGTAATGACGTTTATGTAAATTTAAAAAGTAGAAAAAGAGGGGGTGATCAAGAGGACCAAAACTTTTTAGTTTATGTAGATGATGAATGTTTAGCGGGGATTCCTTCGGGACCCGACATACAGTCTTTAGATGATGCTAATTTAGATCCTTTTATAATTAATATTTATCCTGTAACACCAGATGAATATGATTATGGTGAGACAAAAGAAAGATACCCTTTAGCTGAAGCAACAGAAAATGAACATAGAGAAAACAGAACATAAGACATGGCTGATAAAATAAATTATAATACAAATAAATCCTTAACTACCCAGCAACAAGAAGAAATAAAACAATCTTCTATTGGGGTTAAGGAAACAGATAGCTTAATAATTCCTAAAATTATTTCAAAAAACCTAGATAGAACCTTTGGTAGACCAGATGATTTTATAGAAATGCATATCTATAATAAAGACAACACTTTATTACAATCTGATTATAACTTTACAGAATATGAGGTCCCTACAAATAATGCTCATGCACCCTACACAAACCATATCACAATAAACCCTCATAAAGTTCTTTATAAATTAGGATACCTTACAGGTCAATATAAACTAAAATTTAATGTACTTAAAAACAAAGTATATAATACAGAAGACTACCCTTTTTTATTAACCCAAGTTTCAAATAATAAAAGAGAATTAAGATGTATTGGGGATAATATACCTAATAAACAATTAGATAGAAATATAAATAATTTTATATCGGATTTAGAATCTTCTGTGTATTTCAAAGAATTTTCACTTAATTTTGGTAGAGATAATATGGTTCCTTGTATTAACATAATGTTAAACAAGACCCCAGACAAACATGAGTTTTATGTAAAAACTTTATCACCCCTTAGAGATAATAAACTAACAGTTAGATCCAAATTTAAAATTGTAGAAGAAATTGCAAGTCCTTTTACAATGAATGTTGATTTAGGAACTCCTATAATTCAAGAAACAGGGATTAATTTATCAGGACCTAATTTCCAAGTAGATATTAAACAAAATAGTTCTATTCCTTCAGGTTTTAAAACATATGATGAACTATTAAATTATGAAGTAACATCTTCTTATCAACAATTATTAAGTAGATTAGAAGATGACGGGCTTAATTTAGATATAGATTACACATATATTAAACCCGTTTCGGGAGCATATTCAACAGAAAGAAATTATCATTTTGAAGGATTTACTCATTTTGGTAGAGCTACAGAAAGATTAAAAAACTTTAACTATAAATTAGAATTAATAGAGAACTATGATAGTCAATTAAATGATATATATAATATAACAGGAGATACTTCTTCTTCATTCGCTGTAGTAGAAGATAAAAATAATATAAGTGATAAACGACAAGATATAATAAAAAACTTTGATGGGTATGAGCAGTTTTTATATTTTACTTCTGGTAGTGACTATACATGGCCTAAATATACTAATACTAAACCTTATCAACTTTATTCTATATCTTCTTCTGAAGCAAAAACATGGTTGGGACATGAAAATTCCTCTTTCAATTATTATGGGGGGCAATTATTATCCGCTTCTTTATTTGACAGACAAAATCCTTATAATTTAAATAAAGCAATCCCTAACCACATTAAAGATGATGATAATAATAATCTTTATGTAACTTTTGTAGATATGGTTGGTCAACATTTTGACCATATATGGACTTATATAAAAGAAATCTCAGAAATATATAATACACATAATTATAGAGGTATTTCAAAAAATCTAGTATACCATCAGTTAAAAAGTTTTGGGATAGATACTTTTGATCAATTTGAAAATTCAGATTTAATAGGTTATATTTTAGGAGGCGGTGGTTCAGGAAGTCAAGATTTTTATAATGTAAACCATTTTTATAATTATGCTGATGGTCACCCATCAAGTTCTTTAGGTTTAGATTTAGCTGTTTCTTCTTCTGAGACCTTAGTTACAGCATCAAATAGCCCCTCAATTCCAAAAGAAAGTATTACAAAAGAAATATGGAAAAGATTATATCATAATGCTCCTTATCTTTTAAAAACCAAAGGTACAGAAAGAGGATTAAGAGCACTAATGAGTTGTTATGGTGTTCCTTCTACTATTTTAAATGTAAAAGAATATGGTGGTTCTACTACAGCAACAGGGCATCTAAAAGACATAGATATGTCAGAATATTATAAAACTTTTACATATGAAAAAGCATCATTAGCTTATTCAGGTGTAGCAGGGGGCGCAAGTAATAACTATATGTATGCTATTCAGTGGTCTGCTTCTGCAGCAACTCACCCTGAATTTGCAGGTGATCCCCACCCTTTTACTGAATATCAAGAAGAACATAAAACAGTTGAATTTAGAGTAAAACCCTTAAGAGAAGAAGGTAGTAATTATCATTTATTTAGTTTAACTGGATCATGGGACAATACAACAGGAGCCCCCTACCCCACAGCTGATAATCACTTAATATTAGATAACTATACAGGAAACGATATATCTTCTTCAGGTGATTACACCCAATATGGTAGATTACAGTACTATATAGGTAACGATTTAGAACTTTCAACTAACTATTTCCCTATATATGATGGTGATTTTTGGAATATTTTTATACAAGCAAATAAAGCCTCTATGGGTAGAACTACCGTAAAATTTGGAGCATATAAAGCTAATTTTAATAAAAATATCCATAAATATATAAAAGAAGGATCTAATTTAGGATCAGGTAATTCTTATGTTTATTGTTGGGGTGCAAGATCAACTACATCATTAGGAGGTAATGGTGCTAAATATGCTTATTTTGGTGGTCTGCCCGCACATGATAATGCTGAATATGATCCTGTAGATCAATTAAAATTTTCAGGTTCTCTACAAGAAATCAGATTCCACTGGGGTGAATTATTAACAGATAATACCTTAAAAAAACACGCTTTAGAACCATTTATGTATAGTGGTAATACTATTTCTTCTTCTTGGGAAAATTTAGTATACAGAGCACCTTTAGGAAGCAATGATTTAGAATTATATGAAGAAGCTACTCCACAAAATAAAAGATATCTTGGTTCTCCTGGTAGAAATCCTATTTCTGAAAGATGGGAAGAAGTAGTAGAATACCATTATTTACCTACTCCTGATACTGTGGGTATTTCAACAACAAGTGAAAAAGTTAGAATAGATGAAGGAACAGTAGACGAAAACATATTATCTCCTTATGTAAAAGGAGAAACATCAACTCTTGATAGACAACCTCAAGATTTTGAAGATTTAGGTGTATTTTTCTCTCCTGTAGAAGAAATAAACGAAGATATACTTTATACTTTAGGAAGCTTTAGAATGGATGATTATATAGGTTCACCTTTACCATCAGCTCAAACTTCTTCTAAATATGAAGATTTAAAAAATATAAAAGATTTATATTATAGAAAAGTAGATAGAAGATTCAACTACTGGGATTATATAAAACTTATTCAAGGTGTAGATCATACTCTTTTTAAAATTATAGAAAATTTTGTACCTGCTAGAGCAAATCTAAAAACAGGTCTTGTAATAGAACCTTCCTTTTTAGAAAGAAATAAAATAGCAAGAACTTTACCTATAAGATCTGATGCCCAAACAATGATAACCGGTTCACACCAAACATTAGAAATAACCCTAAAAAGTCAAATGTATAACATAAGATCTTCAAGTGCTCAAGATTTTGGACAAGTAGGATTAAACAATAACATTATTGGCCAACACGATCCTGGTTCATATGTAGCTTATCATAGTAACCCTTCTCCAATATCTTCTAGTAAGGGACATAGACAAGATTTAGGAACAAACACTACAATAGCAGTATATGATGATTACATGGATCCTTCAAGAAGAGACTCTAATGAAGAAAATAATATGGATTGTCAAGCACCTATAACACCGTTTGACTCAACAACAGGAAAACCTACAGGATATATAGCACATAAATCTTCAGTCTTTTTAGGAAATGCCATTTCTGGTAGAAAATCTAATAGGTATTATACGTACCCTGAATATAGATTATATTCATCAAGTACATCAAACCAATATTTAATACCCGGTGATGATTAATATATTAAAGTTATAAAATATGCCTTTATACTATCCAGGAACTTCAAACCCCGTATCTCACAGCTTTAGCGATGCCGCTTTTGGTGCAGAATTTGATGATGCCTTATTAGACCAAGCATCATGGAAAAATTCTAGATATGAAGGTGCTAGACTAAAAGCTCTTAAAATCAATAAATTCACATCTACTGACCCACAAATAGATACTCTTAATACAGCTAGTAGTGATTATTTAGGACAATATGTAACTGCATCAAACGGGGAATCAGTATATGGAGGAGATGATTCTTATCAAAACCTTCCAGTAATTACTAATAGAACAACTGCTTTATATATAGCAAATACTGTTATTGGGGGGACAGAAGATTCTCAATTTGCTACTATTAAAAAACACTCTTATGTAGGTATAAATAAAATATTACTTATACGTCCTGAAGATGAATCTGTTCAGATTATAGACAAACAAATAGAACCTTATGAGGAGTTTCATAGATTTATAACAACCGATTTTCCCGCTGGTTCTAAAGCAAAAGCAAAAATTATAGATGAATCTATAGCTACTAATTTACAACCAAATTATAGAGTAAGGATGAATAAAGGATACTTACTCAAATCATTTGATTTTCAACATGGTGGGGAGTATTCGGGTTCTGTAGAACACAAACATCATTGTCTTGTTGAAAATAACTCAATGTATCTTTATAGACAAGGTAATATACAAAGACATATCGAAACAGGATCTGTAATAGCTGGAGCACCTGAACTTACTATGCCTAATGTATTAAAATTTAGATATGGAACTATTGAAATGCATAATGTAGCATCAAATTCAGGAAGTCATAGATTATTTGCTGTTGAAACAGACCCGGATGGAAATGAGGTATACTCATGTGATAGAATAGGTCCCTCATTCGCTTCTTCTTCTATAATACTCAATAAATTTACAGAACAATTTTATAGCGGGAGTGAAGGTGTTATCAAACATAATTCTTTTGGGTTGCCTGTGGTATCAAATCCTGGTGCTACTTTTGAAACCCCTGTTAAAATTCCTAATGTATTAGATGCTACATCATTTGCAACCGCTAGTAGATTTATAGGAATAGATAGTTTAGATTTTTTAAGACACCATAATTTTAGTGCTTCAACAGAACAAGAAAAAACAGAATTACATATTACGTTTTTTGAAGGAACAAAAGATTTTGCTCCTGGATTTCATGATGAAAGAAGTATAGGTACTTTTGAAATAGACCCTAATAGATCAGTAGAAAGAGGTGACCATTGCAATAGTGGTTTACTTAAAGACCATGAAATTAACCTTAAAGGCCATGAAGATGGTAGATTTATACCTACTACTAGTACATTTAATGATGATATGAATTCAGCTTTTGCTATGTGGACTGGTTCGGGTGGTACGGGAGAGACTACTGGTGATTCTTACTATAATTCAAACCCTAATGGTACTTTAACAAATGAAGCAATAAACAACCAATATGGTTGTGTTTATCCTGGACAATACCACATTTGGTCTGCCCCTTCTGCTAACCAACTCCCACACGGAATAGGTAGACATCTTATTACAGATATGAATGTTTACGTTCAAGGAGGAGCTTTAGGAGAAATTGGGGTAGAAGGAGAACAATCAGGTAGTACTTCTACGTATGCTGAAACACAAATAGCTTATATGGAAGAAGACAATTATTATTCAGGTTCATTTAGTTATGATATATCTTTCTTAGATAAAGACCATACTTTAATAATGGATATTGATAAAGAGGCTGAATTGTTTGATGGGATAGGAGAAAAAGGTCTAGTAATTATACCTGAACATACTATACCAGAAGTATCATTTAATGTGGAGTATTATTTACAAAAAGCAGGAATTATAGACAGCACTACAAATGTAACCCAAAATGTATCACCTAATACTCAAACAGAACAATAAAGAAAATGACAATTTTTTTAAAAAAATATATATTTATAATAAAACAATAAAACAATGGGATATTTAGATAACAGTTCAATTACTGTAGACGCAATTTTAACAAAAAGGGGTCGTGAATTATTAGCACAAAGCCATAGAATGAACCCCCAAGATATAAATAATAGATTTAGAATTACACAATTTGCCTTGGGTGATGATGAAATAGATTATTCATTATTTAATGAAAACCATCCTAATGGTACTCAATATTCATCAGAAGCAATTGAAAATATGCCTTTAATTGAAGCTATACCTAATGGTGCTAATTCGTTAAATTCAAAACTTATTACTTTAACTAGAGGGGCTAATGCTATTCCTTACATAGACCACGCTTATGGTTCTACAGGAATTACATTAACACAAGGTGGCCAAGTTACAATAGAGGTTACTACTTATAATCTAAATGGAAGTAATGCTTCATCTTCAGAGGAATATATATGGACAATTTTAGATAGTAGATTAAGAGACACATGGTCTGGTACAGGAGCAACATCAATAGCTACTGCTGCTGACATAAGTGAGTTTTCTACTATAGCTCATTCTCAATCTGTTAGAGGTACAAAAGTGATTTTAAAAGCTACAACAAGTAATGCTTTATTTAGTTCTACTATTACTTCTAGAACAACATCAGTTATTGTAGAAGGAGTAACTTCAGGAGCCATTAAGACAATTCCTATTACTATTAATTCAACAACAGGATAAAATTAAAAGATAATGTATACAAGATTTACAGATAATGACATAGTTACTAGACAAGCTCAAGAATTAGTAACTTCAACATGGAGCAATAATACTAATAACTTAACAACAGCTTATACTTCTTCAACACAAGCGGTTTTTACTTCACCTACAAGTTCAGGTCATTTTTATATAGATATTTATGATAAACCATATGAAACTGGAACTACCTATACAGCAGATGCTACAGCAGAAGTCCAATATTCAATAGCTTTTGGTCATAGAGCAGGTTCAGGTTCTCCTGATTTCACCAATGATACAGGTTCTTTTGGTTTAAGTTCAACAAGAACAACTTATAACCAATACAGACAATTACACTTTAATGATGATACTAAATTCTTTAAATTTGGTGATCATACACCAGATAGTATTTATATAATTAATATTAATAGAGCCAGATATAAACAAAGATTAACTTTAGGATCTTTAAATTTAAAAATCTCAGGTACCAACTCGGATACAGCAGTAGCTCAATCTTGGATTGACCTTACAGACGATAGTGTTACTAATACTACAGCAGCAGGTACTTCAGTTAGTTTAGGTCCTTATTGGAATTTAGTATCAGGATCTAATGGTGTAGTAGGAGATGCTACTGCTACTACTCAATTAAAAGATAGTGCTTCTTATGGATTCTTTTATCCTGAAGCAGGTCTTATAATAATGAATGGAGAAGCTTTTGGGGAATCATTATCACCTAGAGCTGCTGGTTCGGGTTTACCTACTAATACAGATAGGTTCCACCAAGTAATGGCTCGACATATTTCATCTTATGGAAATACAGTTTCAGTAGGTTCTGTGGCTCAATGGACAGGATCTTTTATAGTAGATTCTACTGAAGAAATAAATTCAGAGTTTTATTTCTGTAGAGCTCGAAATGACCAATTTAATTACACTAATAATGAATCGTTTGTAGATGCTAGTAAAAATATTAGATTTGAAACAATGAAACTTAATCCTAAAGTATTTATTACAACTGTAGGGTTATTTAATGATGCTTTTGAATGTTTAGCAATTGCAAAATTAAGTCAACCAGTCGCTAAAGATTTTACAAAAGAAGCCCTTATTAGAGTAAAATTAGATTACTAAAATGTTTTTGAATGGGTGCTTCATATGTTTATAAAAGATTTTCATCATTAGATACTGCAATAACCCCTTTTAATGCTCACAAACAATATAATTTTAGTTCTGCTTCAGCTGCTAGCAATCAAGTAAAGCATTTTAATACAAGTTATACTTCAGAATCTGTTTCCATATGGAGTGGTAATAGTGGTAGTAATGATACCATTAATAATATAAAATATAATCAACTAGATCATTTATTCTATAGAAATCATTTAAAGAATTTTGGTACTAAAAAAGATCCAATACATTATTTAAAACAACAAAGGGTTTTATATGAAAAAGCTAATATAATATCCATACCTGTAGGGTTATATGGTGCTGAAATAAGGAAAAATTCATTTTACTTAAAAACCAATAATAAAGAAATCATAGATGATGGGTATGGAAATTTAATAATAAGTGGAACTAATACATCTAATTACCCTAATGACCCCCAACAAAATGTTTTTAGATTAGATCCTATTAAAGCCCATAAAAAATACGATTTAAGGGTTTGGGATGATTATGCAGTAGTAGAAGTAGCAAGTTATGGGTCTCATACTAATTTAACTAAAAAATTTTATAGACAAGGATTAATTAATCCAGACGCAGGTATGTATTACACTAGTGATAATCAAAAATACCCGTTGGCTTATTATTCAAGTGATGAAGATGATAGTTATTTTTTTAATGAATTATCATATAATAACATGATATTTGAAAAAAACCCTACCATAAATGTAGGAGGTTCTTCTAATTACATGTTAAATCCTAGATTATGGTTTACATCTGCAACATCTTCTTATATAGAATCCCCCCATAACCCTAGATTTAATTTTAACCATAGTCAAGACTATGCTATATCTTTTTGGTTTGTTCCAGAACAAACAGGATCAGGTGTTGATTTATATTCAAATACAGAAAAAAGATATATAATATCTAAAAGTACAACAAAAACCCAAATTACATCAGTAATAGGGGTTGACACTGAAAGTACATCTTCTCTTAAAGAATATACAAATGCGGGACCCCAATATCCTTTTGAAATATATCATGTAAGTACTTCTCTTTACTTTAAAAGATCAGATGGAAATATAGAATCTACTGTAAGGGCTGAAGTTACAGGGAGTGGTGGAACTTTTGGTGGAGGATGGGTTGTATGTCAGGTAACAGGATCCACAATGGAAATGCATTTTAATGGTACCAAAGTATCATCAACTACTAGTAATTTAATATCTCCTATAAGAAACAAAGCTAACCTTTGGATAGGTTCAAAAGGCAAACCAAATACATCTATGTTAGATGATACAGGGGTTAGTAATAACAGAACATATAATGGGGGGCTATCACATATTAATATATACTCTAGAGCTTTTAACCAAACCCAAATAGCCAATATGTCTGAAAGTATAAATAATTCTCCTTATATAGGAAATATATTTTATCAAAGTGGGTTTGCTACAATTACACACCCTAAATATGGTAATTTACTATCAGGATCTACAGGAGTTGGTACTATTGATACTCTTCAATTTCAAGGCTCTCATTTAATATTTGAACATGAATATCAATGTACTGTACAAGAACACGAATACAACTTTACAACAAATACTTCAGCTTTAAATCAAAGTTCAAAAAACCCTTATTTATTTGAAGGATTTGTATCAAGTTCTTATTTTAAACCACATGTCACTACAATAGGTTTATATAATGATGCTTATGAGTTATTAGCGGTTGCTAAATTAGGTCAACCTCTAAAAATGTCAGACGAAACAGATACTACATTTATAGTTCGTTTTGACGAATAAATTTAAAAATATGAAATGGTTATATAAAAATAAAGAAATCAATGAGATTTCTGATCTACCAAACAATGCCTTTGGTTTTGTTTATCAAACAACTCACTTACCAACAAATAAAAAATACATTGGTAAAAAATCTTTAATATATAAT
>MDSZ01154802.1_pt1 | contig 15968 bp, 7 predicted proteins | sample 811201 | NCBI WGS metagenome assembly MDSZ01 (sample SAMN05326647, study PRJNA326480) | marine metagenome | isolation source: seawater | place: Indian Ocean: North | collected 2010
TATGTCGTCGTCTCACACATTTGTACGACGACGACTCCTTTTGTGAGGTGTTCTCGAATTTGTGTCTCGCATACGACGCGAAAAAAGAGAGGCACGCGTATCACCGGAAGAAGAAGAAGAAGACAAAGAAGAAGAAGACGACGACGACGACGAGAGACAGAGACAAAAAAAAATGATGTGGCGAGGAGGAGGAGGAGGAGGAGGCGCTTTTTTGCGCGCACCACAACCACCAAAACGTTACTCCTCCTTTGGTCGTGGTGTTGGCCAAAATCATCATCGCTTTGACGACTCGTGGTCGTCGTCGTCTTTGAAAAAAAGGAGGGCACGCGGTGGTGGTGGTGTTGGTGGTTTTAAAGGTGGTCGGATGAAATCGGCCGGGGATGGCATCGACGGCGTCTCCACGGACGAAGAAAAAGTCGTCGTTCGATTTTGGCACCATTTTGGATCGTCGAGAAAATGCGCGGAGAAACGAGCAGCGAAGGGAACGCCGCACTTAAAAAAAGAAGAGGACAACAACAACGTGTTTCGAAACCCAAACGAACTGGAAAATCGAGTCAGACGACTCCATAAATACCTCGGACGGACGACCGTGGATCTTCCGATGACCGCGGCAAACTGTCCAGAAATATTAGAAGTCGACGCAGAAACCGTGGTGAAACGATTGATGTTCTTGTTCCAAGCCGTGCCGGCGTTCAACGGATCGAAAGTGAGCAAACACGCGGCGTTACTCGTGTTGGAGAAGGAAGAAGTGGAGAGACGAGTGAACGCGGTGGTCGCCTTGGAAGAGAAGAAATGGGTCGGCGGTGGAGTAGATAAGGAGTACGCGAAAGAGTGCGCGAAGGAAAGGATGGGACGCAATCCGTCCGTTTTGTTGTTAGATTCGGTCACCGCGCAATGTAATCTCGAAGAGAAGACGGTGACGCATCGGTAAACAACAACAATAAAAACGACGACGACGACGACATTTGACGACGAGTTTAGTTTAGGTATGCACGAAGCAATAGTGTATCATAAGTAGTAGTAGTAGTAGTAGTAATAATAATAGTAATAGTAGTAATAGTAATAAGTTGGGGGTACCACCATACCTACTTTCTCGGATGAAGCGCGCGCGAAGAATCTCACGAATCAAACAATCGTAACTTTCCAGTCACGCGGTCTAACACCTCGTTTTCGCACGGACCAACTGCCATGACCGTCTCCGTCCCGTATGCCACTTCCGTCCTCCCCGCATCTTCGACAACAAAGTATGGAATTCGTTTCATGCTAAAACTCGCTCGTAAATCCTCCAACGTTTCCGTGTTCGCGATGGACAAACACACCTTCTTTTGACCTTCGTCTATCCACGATTTCAGATTTTTCTGCACCGACGGACTCGATCGATATTCTTCGCTGATTAATCTCTGGAACAATCCAACGGCAGCGTGCGAACACTGCGCGGCGACTTTCCCTGAACTCATGTTCAAATCCTCGCGGATTAACAACACCATTTTTTGTTCCTTCGCGTTCGCCTTCGGTTTCGGCGCCGCTTTCTTGTTCCCTTTGGAATCGAACGCGAAATCCGGGTCCGCATCGTCCGGGAGTTCGGTAATTTTAGCTCGAGTTTGTAACGCGGGTTTTTTCTTCTTTTTCTTTCGTTCTTCCTCTTTTTCCTTCCTCTTCGTCGCTTCCTCGTCCGCGTTTTGCCAAAACCGCATCCCATAGCCCAGGACAAAGCCAAACACAACGTATCGCATTCGACGTCCAAACAGCAAACCAATCGCGCCGTTGTGGTATCGAATCCTATTCAGCAGCGTCGCCTTCGTTCGGTACCTCGGTTTTATTTTATTCGTCTTTTTTGATTTCGTTTGGTCTCTCGCCACGACCGCTTCGTTCGGGCGCTCTGCTTTCGTGCCCGTCGGTGAGGCGGCAGCGCGAATCTTCTCCCGAGTGATGTGGTCGAGATTGGATTGCGACACCATTTTTGTACAGGTATTTGTATGTTATTACCACCAGGTGATATGGTAGGTACCACAGTAGTATGTTATTATTATTATTACTACTACTATTACGTAGTTCTTCTTCTTCTTCTTCTTCTTCTTCTTCTTCTACCTATCGCGCTATTATTATTATTATTATTATTATTATGACGAGGGATGTATATATGTAGTAAAAAAAAGGCGCAGCAAAGGAGTACTTACTAAATGGAGTACGTAGGGTGGTAGTAGTAGGTATATGCGACAACAACAACAAGCTATAAGCACGCATCTCTCTATCATTCAAAGACATTCTCGCGATCGATTTCGGTGACGTTCTCTTTCCCACTCCCAGAGGTTTTCAAGTCTTGGTCATCCGCGCTGGCAAAATCGAGAAAATGCGTCGGTCGGTGACTCTCGTGGTAATATTCCTTTGGATTGGCCAACTTCAACGCGTATTTCATACTCGCCGAGTGCTTGACGCCCATAAAGTTGTAATTCCACGGTTGGCCATCCGGGACCATGTAATACCCATAAAAGCGGTCGGATAAGAGCATTTGGACTTTTTCGTAGTGCGAAGGTTGATAGCCTTGCGGGTTGCCGACGTTTTGATCTTTTTGTTGTCTTCCCCACTCGTAGCCTTTCGGCGTGAGTTTGTACGCGGTTAACGAACACGAACCAGGGGTGAAGGAACACGTAACCACGATGGCTTTTTCACCATCCCAAGAGGAGTTTTTTTCTAAGATTTGCGCGTGCTTGGCGCAATCCTGAGGAGGTAAATGTGGTGTTTCGTTCGGTTGCGTGTGTATCCACCCTAACGGTTCCAAATCTCTCAAATATTCGTGATCGGGGAGTTGGGTAGGTAAATGCGTCGTCGCGTGGTTACCCCACTGAGGCGGTATAACAACGCACCGAACTTCCTTCACGTTCGGGTTGTCCGGTGGAGAGACACCGTATAAATAACCACTAATTTGCGTGCGTAAATCCGCAATGGTGATGAATTTCTTCAAAACATTTTTGGGGACGACGTACGTGTATCCAGTTTCTTTGATGTCCTCCGAGTTGACGTAAATATGGTTCACTCTCAAGTGTAAATTCGACGCTGAAATCGCACGAACTCTCCAATCGGTTTTCGATCCAAACGTGGATTGTTCGTACGGAGACGTTGTCGTGACAATCAACTCGTCCCCGTGCACGTTGGTCGTTTTCGTCGTCACGGCTTGCAACTGTGCCGCGTCTTCGTTCGCGGCTTGCTTTTCAATCTCCGCGATTTGTTGGCGCTGCAACGATGGCGGGGTGATTTCGGCGCCCAAGATGATATCGCGAATTTCCGATTGCGTCAACGCAGAGACGTTGACATTATTCTTCTTCGCGTAATCGCCCAAGATTAAGTCTTTCAACGCAATTTCTACTTTAATCCACTGTTCATCCGTCAAGTCTGGCCACACGTGGTGCGGCTGAGTGATGATCGTTTTGTCTGGCTTTAACAACATCTTCGTCTTGTCGTTGTTCACGTGCAACGCTCTCAAGATTAATATCAATCGAGAGAACGCTGTGTACGAACTGATGGATTTCAACCAATCGTCGTAGATGTTGAACAGAACCATCTGCGGTTCGGTTGCTTTCAAAATCAAATCGCCAAATTTCTCAATCTTCATGCACGCTTGAAACGGCATTTGCAACTCGCTCCCTTTGATGACTATGTTCGGGAAATCTAACAAGTGCACTTCCAAAGGATCTAACATGCCTTTTCTGGTCACGATGATTTGTTTTGGTTGCTCTTCGACCGGTAAAGATCTGACTAACGCCGCCACTTCCTCTGCAGTTTTCCATTTAGCCAACTGCCCTAAACGCTTTTGACCTGCCCACACGGACGTGTGAATGACTTTCAAAAAGAGTTGACCGGTTCTCGGATTGAAGATGAAAATCGCACCGTTGATTGGTTTCGTTGTCAAGTTTCCTTCGAACGTCTTATGAATCGTGACTCGGTAGACGTTCGTGTCGTCGATGAACCAAATGCATTGGTTTGAAAACAACTCGCCGTAATTCTGAGAGTTCAAATACGGCTCCGTTGGTTCCGAGGAATACAACTGTAAGCCCTTCCTTATGCGCTCACGGAGAACATATAACGCCGGGTTCGCCTTCATAATCTTCGCCATGGCTTGTTGAATCAATGGTTTCGAACCTGGGAACCAGTTCCCGTAGGCCGCGTGTAAGTTGTACGCCAAATCGACGCCAATCATTGCGCCTGTCGGCGACGGGTAAATAGACATGTTATCCGTCGTGTAATCGAGAAATTTCGCGCGAGTGTATCTTTCGATATCGTGCGAATCAAAGTCGCCCCATCTCAGTTGTACGTCCAACCAAAACTTATTCGACGATTTTTGATCGAACTGGTCGTTCACGTCGCCCATTAACGAAGGTTTGGAAATTTGCCACTTGTACGATGCAAAAAGTAAAATATCGGCGCAAGACGAGTTCATCTTGTACGACTTTCTCGGGTGAATCGTTTCTTTTTGCACGGTTTCAATCTCTAAAGCGTCCAACTCCTGATCGAATACTTGACAGTTGTGCGTGACAGTGCCGTCCGCCAGCAGAAAACGGTTGCTTTCGTTGTCAATCTGGAATCCCGTAAATGTCGCGGCGGGCTCTTTGCTCACCGAGAAAGTGCGAAGCATCGGGTTCTGCTTAAAGCCCGATTCAAAATTTTCCACAGGAATCCGTTTGCGCGAGAGTGCCAAGTCGAGATCCGCCAAGATGGCGGAACCGCCGATGCATAAAGTAAAATTGTGGTGCTCCTCTGATCGCTTGTTCTCGCGTGAATCGAAATAGTCCATCTCAGTGACGTTCGCACGGCAGCCGAGGCTACGTGCGATGCGCTGTGCAAGCACCATAATATCCTTGTGGTCACACGATTGCGTGAAACAGTAATGCGTATGTCTTTCCTCCGAGGTAGACGGATGCCCATCAGAGTCAAGGAGGCCCGCCAACATGCCGCGGCGGAATGCCTCAGGCGTGGCTACCAACTTGGCGATGACATCTTCGCTCATGGATTTGCCTTGACTGTAGGGGATACCCAAGGCCTCAAGCGCCTGAGAGAAGCTATTCCCAGAGTTGTCGTCGTTGTGCTTAATACGCTTTCTGGATTGCTCGTCCATCTGACTCACGGGGGTCGGAGAAGCAAGGCTGTTGGTTCGCTGGGTAAAAATATTTCCTTCTGGTTCGCTGGGTTGCATCTCGGATGGCAGGGGTTGCATCTCAGATAACAGAAGCATCTGACAGGAATTGTCACCGATAGCGCGCTGCGGGGGAATAATCACTTCCAGAGCCATTTTTTGAGCCAGTTTCTTTAGACGCTCAAGTGACTCAGCATCGCCGACCATGTCGATGGTGAATCCAGGACCTTTCTCGCTGTCACCCCCGAGCCACAATCCGACGATCCATCCAAGTTCATGCGGACTCAAGCCGACGCCATCTGCAAGATCCCGCACCTCCTTATTATCTTCCCACGCCGCACAAGCAGCCGGAGCCAGGTACATGCGAAGATCACTCGCATAGCTAGCGTACATCTCAGCAAATACAGCGTAGTCGCGAGCCTTTACATCCCATATTTGATTATCGCGAGGAAGTGACGCGAGGAAATTTTCAGCAGACTTTTGGGCATCATCTAAAGTAGGCACGCTAGGCGCCCCAAGATGACGACGGTACGAAAAGCCCGTCGCGCCCAACCTGTATGCAGAGCCAGCTGGGACAGAGAAGAATTGGACCGCGTATCTCTGCTGAGGCTTCGAATGTGTAACCTTGACCTTGCATCCCGATGAAGTCGCTGCCGCAGCTTCATCATCAGCAGCTTGCTTACATCGAGCTTGAGCGTCTGTAACCACGGCACCGAACTGATGTGGATCAACGCGGAATTCTGTTTTTTTCATCTGCGGACGCATGAATCCCAAAATATTATCTTGGACGAGTTGGTAGTAAACAACAGTAACGTCCTTGTCTCCATGTTGGATGTATGGCTCGGGCATCTTGAGGCACACGATATGATTTGGTGTGCACACAAAGCCGCGCTCAGTCAAATCACCATCCTTTTCCACAACAGGATGAAAGGAATACATCTCGGCGGTACCACGGTGGATAGCAGAGACGACACATGGTTTGTTATCGTCACCAACAAGCTGTGTGCCGACAGAAACATCGGAAGCGGGGATGTGGGCACCATCTGCACGCAGCACAAGCTGATCATCACGAAGACACAGATCCATTACCAAGGATTCATGTATCTTCTGCCACAAGTGCGCTCGGAAAATTTGCACCAAAGAAATCTTTAAAGTTGGAATTTTGCCGTGCATGAAAATGCCGGTTAAATCTAACTGCACTTGGAAACCGACGTAGACGTTCGCTCGGTTAATCGTCGGCGACCACCACAAAGTAAAACGCCTGTTTGGAATTTGGTTCAAACCAGATCTCTGCGCGTTGGTGAGCTTCTTGAACTTCATGCTGTCTTCGAAACCGGAAGCTTTTTCCCAAAACAAACCTTCCCAAGTTGGGAAATACGTGCCTTTGAAGAGCGTGTGTTCCAAAATACCTTCGACGCCACCCAAGGCTTGAATAACATCCGTGCGGTAATTGTTCAAGTTCCACAACTTCCCATCGTGTCTTTGATGCGTCCACCAAAACTGGTTAATCTTCATCAAATGATTTTCTTTGAAGTGCGCGCGAACTCGCCACCCTTTATCGTATGCTAACGTGTGTCGATCTTTTTGGAACAACGTGTTAATTCTCGGAATGCCGCGATCCCAGGAGTCTTCTAAATCTTCCAGTGTCAATCTTCGATTTTGCGCTTGAGCTTCTTGCCTCTTCAACGCATATTCAGCCCACACGCGTTGTGAATCCGTAAACTCAGCTTCCCACGGTTGCAGATATCTGTAAAGATTTGGAATTAACTGATCTTCCTCGTGCGACATGCCCGAACGGAAGTGCGTGACACCTGAATCTGTTTGGACAGAGTATCGTAAATCCGATTGTGGGATCAAGATGTGGCCCATGGAAAGCATACCTAAACCGCCAATCTCTTTCGGACTGTAGAAAACGACTGGAGGAAATCTCGACGGCATCTTCGAGTTCAAGCCAATCTTAATTCGAGTTTGAATTTTGTTCTCGCACTTGACCAATAAATCCAAAAGTTCTTGCGTGTGCACCACGGCTTCTCGATAATACGTCATCAACGAAATCAACGCCGTGTTCCATTTATTCGCAATCTTGGAGAATGTCGTTGCCCCGGAAGACATTAACACTTGTCGAATTCTGTTCTCGAACGCTTTCAACCCTTCGTCATCGACTCGCAAAAACGCTTGCGCGGTTCTCTCCTTTGTCTCTTCGTTTTGCAAGTTCCACACGCCATCTTTTTGCGCGAAATACTCGGTTTGCATGCGAATCTTTGGCATTAATCTCACTTCAAATCCGCACATGTTGAACAGTAAGTTTGGATTGTCTTTTGAAAACACGGAGCAAAACCCGTTGTCCCACTCCAACGTCGTCAACGATCGAGGCAAACGATTCTTCATGTCCCAAAACACCGCTCGTCCCAAGTTTACGTCGTGTTTCATCAAACGCATCCTCGAGTCTCTCGGCCAGCACTTTTTGTTGTTGTATCCAACCATGTTTTCATTGTTAGGATCGGGATGTTCGGTGAGATATCTTTGAATCAAGTCTTTCGCCTCTTCCGCGGTGAAGCGGAACAAGATGTGGAGCTTATCGATGTATCGAGAGTATAAACGGATCGGATGTCTAGTCTCCGTTCGAACGTCTCGGTAATTAATAAACTCGTTTGGCATTTGCGGAGGACCGGCAATTTCGGACGCGCGAGTCAAACCTAATACTAATAAATCTAAAACCAAACCGTAATATTGCGTTAAAAACGAGGCAAATTGTAACCCGCGAATCATGCCGTATGAATTCGTATGCGACATGTCTTTGTACGCAATGATCACGTTATTCTTCGCCGTGCAGTAATCCGCGATGTTATGATCCACGATCAATCGCAACAATCGATTCAACATGGTCAAATCAACTTTTTCGAACATTCTTTCAAATTTCGTTTGCAACATCACGACGCATTCGCCTTCGCTCGTATCCCAGATATCGGACAAATTGTTAATGCCTTGACACCATTTATATACCAACAAAGGAGGCGGTTCTGTATCCGATGGCTTAATCCAGTTCGGGAACAAGTGCCTCTTATCAGATTCGTACCAAATGTACTGGTCTAAATATGCATCCGTGATCTTCTCCAAAGGCTCAATCGCGTACACCGGAATCAAGTGCGAATACATGTCCATGAACTCCATGTTGCACTCTTTAAAAGCTCTTTGGGTTAACAAATGTCGTTTGATTCTCGATAACGCTTCGTGCGGATTATCAAACGCTTGCTCGATTAAACCCAACTCTTCTCTCTCCTGTTGATTCAAACGAATGGCTAAGGAATAATTTTCCTTCAATCGTTCGAGCGCTAAAATCAACAACTTGCGATCGTGTTTGTACGACAAAGGTGGGAACGGGATCGGCGAAAACTTTCGGGATTCCAACCAGTGCACGGTAGTGGTGTAAATCGCCACGGCTTCTTCTGGAGTCACATATGGACCGTCTTTCAAGTAATTGTGTTGACGCTCGTGCTCTGCTTTCAACCACAAACGCGTCAATCGGCCTAAATTTTTTCTGCAGACGGTTTTGTCCACTGTCGCGCCTCGGCGAATCCGTTCGCGATTGTAATGCGCGACGTTGGTCCACCAATCGGCTTTGGATTTTACATATCGTAAAATCATGTTTTCGATTGGAACTGGCATACCCGGGACTTTCCAGGGAATGTTCGCTTTGAAGCTTCGCCAGGCTTCGGAAAGATGCGCTAAAATCGTTCTCGCTTTGTTCTGCTTCACGCCTTCTGGCATGCTATCGAGAATATCGTGCATGACGGCCGCTCGTAACTCTAAATCAAAATGCGACTCAATTCTTTGTTTCGTGACGGTTTTTGCGATGCCTTTGGCATTTCTGCCTTCGAACTGTCTCGCTAACAAGTTACCCAACCATCGTTCGAGAAGCGGGACGATGCCGCGCAAAAAGAAAATCCAGACGCGCCACATCGGGGCCCAGAAACCAACACCCGGGCCTTTTCCGACCGGTCCCGTGTTAAAACGATAATATATCAAGTGTTTCAAATCCTTGCACGTTCTTATTTGCCTCATCAGACGATATTTGTATCTATACATCCCAGTCAATTGTCCAACGTGCGAGAAAATGTATTGCAAACCATCCGCCAATTGAAACGCGTCCACGTTACCTAATCGATACTGGACGTTCGCGTCTACGGTGAGTTTCGTTAATCGTAAAATTTCGCGCATTAAGTGGAACGCGTTTCCAAATCGAGACTTCTTGCGTTCTTTCGTAGTCAAAGTTTTCACCGGTTTCAAGTTGAAGTTGTAATCCAAGTGCAAATAGTTCAAATTCTTGCGATGAATCAGCAAGTTCAACATGTTGTAGCCTTGTCTGCAGACTTGCAAACCGGCTTCGACCCAATCTAATTCCGTGCACTGGAAAAACTTCGTCTTTTTTAACGCTTTAAACAACGATTTACGTTTCACTTGCCTCGGTGGTCTCTTGTGTAATTGATTCAAGACGTATGTCTTGAGCAATTTTTGGTAGGAGACGCGCACTTTGACAGGGTATCCACTCGGACAGTGCTCGTGAAACCACGTGTTGACGAGCGGAACGTCAATGCAAGATCGCGTGTAGCCCGATCGCAAATTAAACGGTCGAGGCGCGAACAAGAGCGCAATACCGTTCGTCGTGTTTTCCGTGTACAAATCGTAATCTTTCAACAACGGTTCGACTTCCTCGGGCAAGGCAAAATCGTCGTCTTCGCTCCAGTCTTCTTCTTCTTTTTCTTCTTTCTTCTCGCTACTGCTTTTATAAAACGCAATCGGGTGAATCAACGGATCGAAATAGTACGCTGGTAAATCCGGATCTTCGGTTTTGATGTACATCACCATCGGTGAGTGGTACGTCGCCAAATCTACCTTACGCGGTCGGTTGTTATACAAGTATGGAAACGCAACTTTGTATTCCGTTCGAATCGCCGATCGGATGATTAGTTTATTGATATCGTTAAATTCGTTCCAGTCTTCATCTGCCGCGTCGCCGTCTTTGAATAACGGTTCAAACTTTGGGCCTCCAGGGATGGCCATGCCTAACGCTTTCGCCGTGAAGAACGATTTGTGATCGAACAAGTAAAAGTAATTTTTATCCGTCAAATCGCTCAATAATTGCCCGGCTAAACGATATAGCGTCGCCATTTCCGTTAAAGGTAAACGCCATTTCTTATACGAACTCCCATTGACGAAATTCAAGTCCCATCGCAACGGCTTTTGGTCATAAAACCATTCGCACACGTGTCGATCTTCGTCGTCGTCGTCCAACTCTAAATTAATTGCCTCCAACGGGTCCACATCTAACAAGTTATCCTGGTAATCCAAAGGCGGTTCTTCGTCGTCGAAAGGCGGGAATCGCATGCGTTTAAAATGTCGACGGTCTCTCTTTTCTCTTCTCATGGCAATCCACATGGTCCCCCACTGCGCGATGTAAATCGGTTCAATTACCCTTGGCGTTTCGTTGATGAAAGTAATTGCGCCCGTGATGTGGTAAATCACTTCGCAATGCCTCACTTGTTCCCACGGCATGGGCATATTTTCTAACAATTTATACACCGCGTGTGGAATAAACTTCAAAGCGCCCAGATAGACTCTCTTATCCGATCGAAACTTTCTCGAGGACATGTCGCCGTGGTCTTTCAAGATTTTTCGCACGTGTTCCGGCGGCATCTGTTCTTTCTCTGGTTCCGTGTACCCAAACTTCCTCTTCTCCGCGTACCGTTTCGCGTTTAGGTTTTGCCATTTGCGAGCTGTTTATTTCGGAAGGAGAACAGAAAAAGAAATGGTCAGTCGAGTTTGTTGTCTCGGTTGTCGTTCCGCTTCTATTATTTTATTTAGAGAGAACGTTTGCACATTTTTGAAGGGCATTTGAGACAAGAGCCTCCTTTCGACCCCGAAATTATTACATTCGGCGACGACGTTCCTTCCGCTCTTTGGGGAAACACGTTCGCGTTCCGTTCAAAACGAAGCGCGCCCTTTTTTTGTGCTCTCATCGCGATTCGTCGCCGATCGCAGAAACGAAGCGCGTTCGAGGGAAACGGAACCGCGGCAGACATAAACTCAGAGAGAGAAAGAGAGAGTTACATTGTGTACTACTAAAGAGAGCGGATTCGATCGCCGCCTTTCGCACGCAAAAGACTACTCATAAACTCTGCTCTTTCTTCTCGCGTAGTGTGTGAATGCGAAGAAGAAGCGAAAAATGCCCCCCCCCCCTCGAAAAAATGCCACGCGCGCGCACCTCTCTCGGCAATCTCCGCCTCGTCCTCCTCAAAGTCGCTCGTCGACGGGGCCTCCATCGTCTTTCTTCTTCTTCTTCTTCTTCTTCTTCTTCTTTCAAAGGTGTCGTAGCACAACAGAGGAGAGAGAGACGTTTTTTTATAAGTGAAGAAGACACAAAAAACAAAACTCGAAAGAAAAAAAGAAAAAAAAAGAGAGAACAACAATTGAAAAAAAGGGAACAAAACAAAACAACGAACAAAAAAAAGGGCAGAAAAAAGAGACACTTTTTGACGACGACGACGACGACGACCCCGTTGTTTTTTTGTGCTTTGAAACGACGTTTTTTTTGGGCGCGACTTCACACACAGCAAAAGAGAGCGAAAGAGAAAAGGGGAAACGATGCGAGGAGGAGGAGGAGGAGGAGGAGGACGACGACGACTTTCCTCCGTTTTCGTCCTCTTCGTTTTCGTTTTCGTTTTCGTCGTCGTCTTCCAGGACGCCTCCTCCTCGTTCGTCGAAGGCGCGAAATGGAATAATAAAAAGGAGGAGGAGAGAATTTTGTGGCTGCGGAAATGGGAGAAACCGTGCGTCGCCTGCGTGCGAGATAAAGGGGTCTGGTGCGATAACGGGAGAGACGACCGAGGGTGCGTGACGAAACCAAACTTTTGGAACACGCTGAGATGCGCACGAACGGTGAAGTGCAAGAAAGGATGCACACCGGTGAGAGACATGTTGGATGCGTTTTGCAAACACAACAACAACCTGTGTGAAAAGTACGACCGAGCGAAACGAGCGTTGATCGGGAAGAAGAAGTAGAGAGCAGCGTTAGAGAAAAAGAGACTTACGATATATATATACATATATATACAGATAAATAGAGAGAGATGACGTGTGTTGTAAGATATTACTACACTATTTTCACGCGTTTATATAGTACCGCACTCCTCGTCCATTCTCCCTTCTCTCGCTTTTGCTTTTGAATGCGCGCGCATGGCAATAATAACAATGAATTCGAATTATAAGTTACCACCATATTAATAACAATAATAATAACGGTAACAATTACGGCACGACGCACGGCTTGATATCCCAGATTTCACTGGCGTATTGTTCGATGGTTCTGTCCGAGTTGAACTTGCCCGAGGTTGCGGTGGACAAGATGGAAGACTCGGTCCAACCGTCCTGGTTTCTGTACGCCTCGTCGACTTTCTCTTGGCACTCGATGTAAGATTGGAAGTCCTTACCGACCAAGAAGTAATCGCCTTGGCCGAAACCAGAGTTACCTTCCAAAGAACCCAAGAGTTCTTCGAATTCGCCTTGTTTGCCGAACGCGCCAGACCGGACGTACGCGATGGTATCCAAGAAGGACTTCGGCGCTACGAATTTCCCGGCAGCTCTTTCCTCTCTCGCCGGTTCGACCTCGTCTTCGGTTATGCCGAACAAGAAGAAGTGGTCGTCGCCGACGCACTCTCGGATTTCAACGTTCGCGCCGTCCAAGGTACCGATGATCAGGCAACCGTTCATTTGGAACTTCATGTTCGAGGTACCCGAAGCTTCGGTACCGGCGGTGGAGATGTGTTGGGACAACTCCGAAGCCGGAATCAAGGTTTCCGCGACGGAAACGTTGTAATCGGGGACGAACACAACCTTCATCAAATCTCCGATTTCTGGATCGTTGTTGACGACTTCCCCGACCGCGGTGACCAAACGAACGATTCTTTTTGCTTGAACGTACGTGGCGTACGCTTTGCCTCCAAACACGCACACTCTCGTAACAACCTTCGCTCTTTCCTCCTTGGACATAGCTTTGATTTGTCTGTATCTGTAGATGATGCCGAGAATGTTCAAAAACTGCCTCTTGTATTCGTGGATTCTCTTGACTTGGATGTCAAACATGGCGTTGATCGGGACGTCGATGCCGGTAGTCTTCTTGATGTAGTCTTTGCAAATTTGTTTGCGCACGAGCTTGGCTTCCTTCCACTCTTTTTGCAATTCCGGATTTTTTGCGTTTTCAATCAACTTGCGCAAAACCTCGGTGTCCGTGATCCAAGCGTCGGTATTTCCGACCCACTTGGTGATGACTTTGCTCAATTCTGGGTTGCAAAATGCCAACCACCGTCTCGGCGTGACGCCGTTGGTTTTGTTTTGGAACTTGTCGCCGTAGATTTCTGCAAACTCTTTAAACGTGAACGCCTTGACGATATCGGAGTGAATTTGCGCGACGCCATTGATGGACAAACCTGCGATGCAGCACAAGTTAGCCATTCTCACCGTTTTTGGTGGCGCTTCGGCTTTTTCCACGGTGTCGCCCATCTTCGGTCCGCCAGTGGCATCCGGGTAGACGTTTTCCAAAATCGTCGTCGCTTTCAAAAACGAGTTCATTTCTTTCTCAGTCTTCTTGCCTTTAAACGTGGCCTTCACTTCAGAGATGAATCGTGAATCGATTTGGCGAATGATTTCCATATGTCTCGGGAGCAACTCTTCCATCAAATCCAACGGCCACTTCTCCAACGCTTCTGGCATAACCGTGTGGTTAGTGTACGCCACAGTTTTCTTCGTCAATGCCCACGCGTCGTCCCAGGATAAACCTTCTTGGTCGATCAACAAGCGCATCAATTCCGGTGCGGCTAACGTGGGGTGCGTGTCGTTCATTTGGACGCACACTTTTTCCGGCAACTTGTTCCAATCCGTGTTTCCTCGCTCCTTAAATCTTGCCAAAATGTCTTGCACCGAGGCCGAGCACAACATGTATTGCTGCGACAAACGCAGGGCTTTACCTTCGTTGGTGGCATCGCCCGGGTATAACACCGCCATCATTTGTTGCGCCAAGTTGGTCGGACCCATGGCGGTCTTGTAGTCGGACTCGTTAAATGCGGACAAGTTGAAGTCGGCGACAATTGGTTGCGCGTCCCACAAACGAAGAGAGATGCAGTTCTTCGTGTTGTAACCTGGAATCGGGGTATCGTACGCGATCGCGGCGACTTGTTGCCCTGGAACCCACTTACCGTCGACAACTTTCCCGTAGAAAGAAATCGGGTAGGAAATTTGCGGTCTCGGGATTTCCCACGGGTTGCCTCTAGCCAACCAATCGTCCGCGAATTCGCTTTGTTGTCCGGACTTTTGATCAATCGCTTGCTTGAACAGCCCGTACTTGTATCTCATGCCGTAGCCCCAGGCTGGCAAGGACAAGGTCGCGATAGAATCTAAAAAGCACGCCGCTAATCGACCTAAACCGCCGTTACCGAGACCCATGTTCTTTTCTTCTTCGGCCAAAGATTCCAAGGAGTATCCCAATGATCTCAACGCGTCGGAGTACGCTCCGGTCAACTTCATGTTACCGATTGCGTTTGTCAACGCTCTGCCTTGCAAAAATTCCATGGAAATATAATACGCTTGCTTCGGGTTTTCCTTGTGAAAGTGCGCGTACGTATCGTTCCATCTTTCGACGAGTTGTTCGCGAGCGGCTCGCGCCGTCGCTTGGTACATGTCCTCGTCGTCGAAAGAGGTTGGAACGGTCGCGATAGTACCAGTCGCGATTTGTCTTTGGATGGATTTCTTGATTCCTTCTGCATTTTTCGGGATCTCGATGGCCTTTTCCGCGTCTTCGAACACCGACGCGGCGTTGATTTTTTGTTCTGCGGAAGAAGAAGAAGAAGAAGAAGAAGCGTCGTCGTCGTCGTCCGTCGTCGTTTCGAAAGAGGAGGAAGAGAGACGAAAGAAAAGGTCAGTTTTGTGTGTGTGTCTTTTGAAAATTTTTTGCTTCTTTTTTCCAGTCACCAAGGAGTAGTAGCAGCGATTGGACTTTTTCCTTTTCCAATAACGATATATAATGGAAGGAAAGGATTTCGATCGATCGATCGATCGGACGTTTGAAACGGATCGATCGTCATCCGTCCATGGATCTCGCGACGCGCGTTCGATCGATGCAGAGATCGATCGAAACCCGGCGCACTCGCGACGACGTCGTCGACCGAAAGACACATAACATCAACAGTCATGAATGGGAGAGATTGCCTCCTTTGACGGCACGTCCAATAAACACGATTTGACTTATAATAAGACGAGACGCTTTTTTTAGGCACGGCGCGAGATCGTAAAGGATCGAAAGATCGCAAAGGATCGAAAGATCGAGAGATCGAGACGACGTTCCGACGCGCGTCGTCGTGGTCGTCGTCGTTCGAGACACGCCGCCAACACCCCTCTCGAAAACAAAAGAAGCACCACCAAAACCCCGCGTTCGTTCGTCGATTAAGTGCATTTTCAAAAATCAAAACGACATGTGTGTGTGGCTCTCTCTCAAACGTACCTCGTCTCGTCGTCGCGCTCACTCTTCTCACCGTCGACGACGATGATGATGATGATGATGATGATCTTCGTGGTGTCGTCGTCGTTCCTCGAAAAAAAGCGGAGGAAAAGATCGGCGGTGGTGGTGGTGTCGCGTGGTGGGCAAACATCATCGTCCCGTGTGACTGACGACTTTATTATACATAATTTTCGTACGACGACGATCGAAGAGACTTTTTTCTACCCATACAAATCATGGAGTTTAGGGTTTATTCTTTTTTTTTGAAACCCTAAAACTAGAAGATAAAAAAAA
>MDSZ01200716.1_pt1 | contig 15968 bp, 13 predicted proteins | sample 811201 | NCBI WGS metagenome assembly MDSZ01 (sample SAMN05326647, study PRJNA326480) | marine metagenome | isolation source: seawater | place: Indian Ocean: North | collected 2010
ACCGTACCAGATATTTATGATGATGATGATGATGGAGATGGTTGGACAGATGAAATGGAAACACTGTGTAATTCTAATTCATTGAATAGTAGTATTAAACCAACTGACACAGATGGAGATACTATTTGTGATGAAATTGATGATGATGATGATAATGATGAATGGATTGATTCAGAAGAAGTATTATGTTCTTCAGATCCATTAAATGAATCATCAATTCCGATATTTTCTTCACCCGATGAACCAGATGTTTGTGATGCATTATTACAAGATTCAGATCAAGACGGTTGGTCTGATGGAATGGAGAATGCTTGTGGCACATCAAGTAACAATTCAGCAGAGAGACCAGCAGATCAAGACGTAGATGGGTTGTGTGATTCACTTGATGAAGATGATGATAATGATGGCTGGCTTGATGAATTAGATGCATTCCCTTATGATGATAAAGAATGGATTGATACGGATAATGATGGAATTGGTAATAATGAAGATACTGATGATGATAATGATGAATGGATTGATTCATGGGAAGACGTTTGTAGTACAGATCCATTAGATAATAGGAGTACACCATTAGATCTAGACGGTGATGGCTTTTGTGATGTTTTAGATCAAGATAGTGATGATGATGGTGTTGTAGATGCAAATGATGCATTCCCAGATGACCCATCAGCATCAATGGATACAGATGGCGATGGATATCCAGATACTATTGTAGGAATATCTACATCTGATCCGCCATTAGTTGAAGATTTAGATGATGATAATGACACATGGTCAGATAAGGATGAAATTGCATGTGGAACAGATCCTCTTAGCTCTATTGATTATCCTCCAGAAGGATTAAGTTGTATTAACGTAGATACTGAAAGTACATTTGAATTTATGACTTATTGGTGGTGTTGTGCATTACTATTCCTTTTACTAGCCTTATTAATTCCTTTAGTTTTCCTTGCAGGAGAAAAAGGAAATAATGTCTTAATGGCTTTAGGTGTAAATATAGGTCCTCAACCTGGAAATACTACTTTTGAGCCAGCGGTTGCTGTTGGAAAAGGAACACGAAGAGAACCGTTTGTACTTTCTCCAATTAAAGGGGTAAAAATGGGAGATAGTGTTGAAAGCAAAGAAACAATTACAATTACTAAACTTCAATTAGGAACAGAAATAAGAGTAGAAGATTTAGATTCTGTAGAAAACGAAAATAGATTTAGTATGGATCTTATAGAAGTTCAAGAAGATGATTCTGAAGAAGAAGGTTTTGGTTCAATAGTCTTCAGATTACAATTCAATGATAATAAAGCAGCATTCGGAACTCAAAAACCATATGGTGAATTTATTGGCAATATTAGAATTGGTAATGCATCTGTTTATGTCACATGGAGTGTAACTGTTGTTGGAAGCCCTGAAGCAATTGAAGCGGCAGAACAAGAAGAAGACAATGAGTTAAGTGCAGAAGAAGAAGCACGTGAAAAAGCAGCAGAGGAAGAAGCTAAAATTAAGAAAGCCGAAGAAGAAGCACGTGAAAAAGCAGCAGAGGAAGAAGCTAGAATCAAGAAAGCAGAAGATGAAGCTCGTGAAAAAATAGAACGTGAAGCAAGAGAAAAAGTCGAGGCAGAAGAGCGAATCAAGAAGGCTGAAGAAGAGGCACGTGAAAAGGCAAAGGAAGAAGTCAAGAAAGAAGCAGAAGAAAAAGCAGCAGCAGAAGAGCGAATTAAGAAAGCAGAACAGGAAGCAAAAGAAAAGGTAGAATCCGATGCACAATCAAGATTAGCTGAGATGGAAGAACAAATGGCTGCAAAGATGGCTGAGATGGAAGAAAAGTTACAAGGTTTGTCCAAAAAAGAGGCAGAATTAGCTAGAGTTGAAGCCAAAGCAGAGTTTATTGATTTTGATATGCTTGGTGTTTCTGAATCTACTGAAATTCCTAATGAAATTGAGAAAGGTGCAAAAACAATCACGTTAAAAGATGCATCAAAATTCCCAGAACAAGGTTTGGGTTACATTAATGATTCATCAGGTGAAAATATCTCAATTAAGTGGAAAGCTAAAGATGGAAATATCTTGACTGGAGTATCAGGAGTAAAAAGATTAATTTCTGCAGGTTCTATAATTTTCAATAAAGATGATTTACAGAGAACTAAAGGAATAGGTCCATTTATTGAAGAGAAATTAAATGCTTTAGGAATCTATACATTTTTGCAAGTATCAAAGATGGATGAAGAATTAGAAGATCAGGTCAATGTTGCAATTGAATTTTTCCCAGGTAGAGTGAAAAGAGATCAATGGGTAAATCAAGCAAAGATGTTTGTTGAGGAAGACAGTTAATTCATAATATAAGAGTACACTAAGTTCCGTTAATTATTAATTAGTAGTGGTGGGGGGACAAATCAGTGGAAGTAGGTAATATGCTGGATCAATTAGAAGACTTAGGAGTTTTCCCAAAAATTGGAATTAGTATATTATTGGTCACATTATCAATAATATTTTCAAAATATGCTGTGATTCGTCCTTGGTTTAAGTTAGTTAAGAAAACTAAAAATGAATGGGATGATATGCTTGTAGTTCCCATTTCAAATAGATTATATTCATTTGTTTTAGTTGGTGGAATTAATTTATCACTTGTTTGGATTGATACTGAAAATGCAGTTTTAGAAACATTAATGCCTTTTTTCTCAGCGATATATATCGTTATTTCAGCTAGTATAGCAAGTGTAACAATTGCACATCTTGTACCTGTTATTATGGACAAATTTACAGATAAATCTAATGTGACTGTTTCAGGAAGTAATCCTTTGTTAACTTTTGTTTTTAGAGCAATAATTTGGTTTGGTGCAATATATTTAGCCTTGTCAGAAATAGGAATTGAATTATTTGGGTTGTTAGCATCATTAGCAGTTTTCTCATTAATTATTGGTTTAGCAGTTCAACAAACATTGGGTAATATCGTTAATTCTTTCATGCTTGCAATTGATAGGCCATTTGAAGTTGGAGATCGTATTGAGGTAGATGGAATGTTAGGTTCTGTAGCATCTGTAGGAATCTTATCAACAAAAATATTGACTAGAGAAGAGAAATTAGTTGTAATTCCAAATAATACATTAGTGCAAACTACAGTAATTAACCATGCAAGAGGTGGAGGAGATGGCATTGCTAGACGTCTTTCGATAATTTTAGATATTGGAGTTGATTATGCTGAAAGTATTGATCATGTAAAATATACTTTGTTAGATATTGCAAGACAATGTCCTCAAGCATTGCAACATCCACCACCTAGAGTCTTATTATTAGAACTTGGAGATTATGCGAAAACATTCAGAGTATTTGTTTGGATTGACGATTATACAGATGAATTTATTGCTAAAGATTGGTTGTTAAAGAGTATAGATGAAAGATTTGAAGATGAAGGAATCGTAATTCCTTATCCTACGGCAATTGAATTACAAAGTTCTCCTTCAATTGTAGAAGAAGAAATAAGCCCACGTGCTAAAGAACAAAAGGCTATGAGAAAAGCATCAAGACAAAGGATATCTAGGATTCAAATGGGTAAAGAAGAGAAGAAATTACGTGAAGAGAGAGAGAATGCTAAGGCAGAATTAGAATTAATTAAAAATAGATTGAAAGATCCCGAATTAACTGGAAAAGATCGTAAAGCATTAGAGAGTGATGCACGTGAATTGGAGAATTTACTTTCAGTATTTGATTATGATGATGATTGACCTAATTTGAAATAAAATTATTCGCAGCATTAATCGTGAACGATACAATGTTAGCAAAGTCTCGTGGATTGATTATTGCTTCAACTATATTTTGGTTATTCTTTTTATTACACATTGTTTTTGCTGCTTTAAATTTCTGGAATTTATTTAATTTGGTTGCAATTTCTCTCTTTTTCTGTAGTCATTTCCATACATTAATAGCATTGTATTTTTCAAATTCAGATGACGCTTTAACAAAATTAAATCTCATTAAAGTATCAACATTTTTTTCAATAATTTATTCAATTGGTTATTGGTATGCAGTAAATGATATGAATTTTGAAATTTGGATATTTTTCACAGGATTAGTACCGTTGTTAATTTCATTAATCACATTTAGATTAATTAATACAGATAATTGAAAATATATAACTTTTAGGAGTTATCATGTCGAATCCATTATCGATACACAATCCTTCAGATTCAGATAAAGGTTCTAAGGATAACAATCCTACTGCAGAACAACAAAAACAAATGGAAGCAGCATATAGTCAAATGAAAAGAAGAATGGCTATGGAAAAGTTATCTTCATCAATCAAGCACAAAATAATGGTAATGTCTGGAAAAGGAGGAGTAGGCAAGTCTACAGTATCTACTGGACTTGCATTGTCATTAGCTAAAGAAGGAAATAAAGTAGGAATTATGGATATTGATATTACTGGACCAAATGTACCTAAAATGCTTGGTTTAGAAAATCATAGATTACATGTAGATGAAGGAAGAATACATCCAGCAGAAGGTCCTGAAGGTGTGAAAGTAATTTCCATGGCTTTTTTATTAGAAGCAGAAGACACTCCAGTCGTATGGAGGGGGCCCATTAAATTAGGTGCAATCCAACAGTTTATCGGAGATGTAGAATGGGGTAATTTAGATTATTTGATAATTGATTTTCCTCCAGGAACTTCAGATGAACCATTAACTGTAGCTCAATCATTACAAAATATAGATGGAATAGTAATTGTTACTACACCACAAGAAATTGCATTGTTAGATTCTAGAAAATCGATAAATTTTGCTAAATCATTGAAAATGAATGTACTTGGAATTGTAGAAAATATGAGTGGATATACAGTAAATGGAACAGTATTAGATGCTGATGGTAATATGTTGAAAAATACTACTTTGAAGGTAAATGGCCCAGGTGGAAAGACTCACGAGGTAATTACAGACGATAACGGAAATTGGAATGTATCATTAGACATTTTCAAAGTAGGAGGTGGAGAAAAGGCTTCTGAAGATTATTCAGTTCCATTTTTAGGAAAAATTCCATTTGATCCAGGAATTGTAAGAAGTGGAGATGATGGAGTACACAGAATTGTTGCTGAACCAGATGGGATTTCAGCACTTGCTTTTGATGAGGTGGTAAAAAACCTCAGGGATATTTTAAATTCTGGAGATTCTGATGCTGAATTAGAAATTATTTGAGATGAGTTTTATGTCTAATAGTTTTGAGATTCCAAATTTAACTCGTTTAGAAAGAAAGGAAGAAACTATGTTACTTTCATGGTCCGATAATCATGAATTTGAACTTAGTTATAAGACACTCCTATACTGGTGTCCATGTGCAAAATGTTCTCCATCTAGAGATGATGAAAATACTGCTTCAGAATTAAAATCGAATATAGATGTAATTTTATTTGAAAAGCCACAAGTTAGTAAAGTTGGAAGTTATGCTTTAAAATTTGAATTTCCTCAAGGATGTAACAGTGGAATATTTACATTTGAAAGGTTGTACAGGCTTTGTAAAAATGAGAACCCTGATGATGGTAAGCCATATGTTCATGGAGCTTGGTGAAATTATTTCAGAATACTCAACATTCTATTAAGTGCAATTGATGCAGATTTCTTTTCATCTTCTGGAACAATAATTTGATTTGGAATTTCTCCAGATTCTATTCTTTCCAAAACATCTAAGAGATAAATTGGGTGAATCATATACATTGTAGAGCATGGACATATTGAAGGATCAAGACAGGAAACATCTTTATTTTCATATTCTTCATTTAATCTTTGAACCATATTTATTTCGGTACCAACGCCAATAATTGCTCCGTCTGGTGCATTTGTAACAAAATTTCGAATAAATTCAGTACTTCCTGTAGCATCAGCAGCATTTACCACATCAGTTTTGCATTCTGGATGGACTACAACAAGACCCTCTGGAAATTTTTCCCGAAATTCTGAAATTTGAGTTGTTGAGAATCTTCTATGTACTGAACAATAACCATGCCAAAGTATTATTTTTGATTGTTCTAATAAATCCCATTCAGGTTTATCATTTGGAGTCCATGTTGCCATTTCTTCATGAGATAAACCCATTGCTAATCCTGTGTTTCTTCCTAAATGCTGATCAGGAAAAAATAGTATTTTTCCATTTTTTCCTGCTCTTTCAAATGCCCAATTTAGTACTCCCTCAGCATTTGAAGATGTACATACAACACCTCCATGAGATCCAACAAATGCCTTTAATGAAGCACTGGAATTCATATAAGTTATAGGAATCAAGTAATTTTCATTTTCTGGTGCTGGTAAATTAGGGTTTTCTCTATGAATTGGATCAAGAAGATCAAATTTTTCAATTAATGAATTCCAACATTCTGTGACATCTTTCAAATTTGCCATATCAGCCATGGAGCACCCAGCCCTAAGATTTGGTAAAATCACCTTTTGATTATTATTAGTCAATATATCGGCACTTTCTGCCATGAAATGTACTCCACAAAAAACAATAAATTCGCTATCTGAATCTGCTGCCATTCTTGATAATAAAAATGAATCTCCAATTAAATCAGTATGTTGAATAATTGAATCTCTTTGATAATGGTGTCCTAAAATTAAAAGTCTTTCACCTAACCTTTTTTTGACTGCAGTAATTCTTTCATCAATTTCACTATTTGTTAACCCTCTACTTCGTTCTAAAGGATCAATTTCACATACAGGAAGACTGATTGCCATATGCATCCTCAATGACACCCTAAAGCATCATTGCTTTGAACACATCGCCTCTAGGGGTGTACAAGGTGAGGCAGTTTGCAAGTCTGGATTGAACAAGAAAAGTTGCATGAAGGGGCAGAAGCAATTGTGACAAGTGGTTATTGGATGGGGAAACCTGCGGTTAAAAAACATAGAAGACCTAGAACTTGGCGTCATCCTGAATTAGATTCAAGATTAACCAAATCAAGATTAACAAGTGAAGCAAGAACATTATTAAAATTACAACAACTAGATTTTTCTTCCCCGTCAATTTATCATTTGAATTTAAATGATGGAATTTTATATATGGAAAGAGTTGATGGAGAACCACTTGTTAAGAGTTTAAATTCCGAAATGCCATTGGAAAATTCCAGAAAAATATTCAATGAATTAGGTAAATTATTGAGGAATTTACATCTTTGTGGTATTACTCATGGGGATTTAACAACTACAAATATAATTTTAAATTCATTAGGTGAGATTACTTTAATTGATTATGGATTATCTCAATCAACATTCGAAGTAGAACCATATGGATTAGATTTTCATGTATTACATGAATGCTTGCAAGCAACACATCCAATGTTTCCTAATGCCATGGAACAAATTATTGAATCATATTTAAATTTAGAAGAATCAGATCTAGAAGAATTTGCAGGAGGTACAATACCGACTTCTAAAGATGTAATAAATAGATTTGAACAAATTAAAGGAAGAGTAAGATATCATGATTAATTTTTATTAATAATTATTCCAGAATTCACAGTTTCCATTCCAATTAATGCAAGAATTGGTCCTATTATTGCAGTAGCAATAATATAGAGGATTGCGAGTATTTTTTCATTTTCCCATAATGTAATCGTATCCACACTATAAGTGGACATAGTAGTAAATGCACCAAGTACTCCTGTAGCAATCATTAGCGTTGTTTTTTCATCAAGTAATTGATTTGTACTAAAGCCAATTATAATTCCTAATATGAATGAACCAATTAGATTTACACTAAGTGTAGACCATGGGAAACTCTCTGTTGGAATCCATAGAATCACAAGATATCTTAGGCTTGCACCTAAAGCACCACCGATTGCTACTAACAACAAATCCTTTGGGTCCACAATATTGCGTTTGAGAATATAATCAATAATCTATTCCATGAATCGGTTGATTCATCAGCCTAATTCTCTAGCATGTAATAATGCAACTATGGTTTATGACAGGTAACAAGGGGAAATTATTGGAAGCAAAACATGCATTTTCTCCATTAGGTTTTAATGTTGAACAGTTCGTAATTGATGGTTTAATTCCAGAAATAATTGAACCACAATGTGATACTTTAGAGGAAGTTGCAGAAGCAAAAATCACACAGGGTATTGAATTATTGAAAAGCATTGGAAAAGAGAATGATGCATTATTAGTTGAAGACTCTGGCTTCTTTATTGAAGCATTAGATGGATTTCCAGGAGTATATAGTGCATACGTCCTTGAAAAAATAGGCTGTGAAGGTATATTGAAATTAATTAATTTTTCAGAATCACTTAATGCATCTTTTCGTGCATCAGCTTGTCTTTGGGATGGAAAAATAATTCATCGAGGAAGTGGAATTTGTCCTGGAAGATTAGTTGAAAGTATTAGAGGAGAAAACGGATTTGGATATGATCCAATTTTCACTCCGTTTGATTACTTAAATAATTCAATAAATGGTTTAACATTTGGTGAAGTTGATATAGGCGCCAAAGAAAAATTTTCGCATAGAAAAAAGGCATTAGATGAAGTATTATTAAGTTTTCAAAAATATAACTAAATAACTTGCGTCAAAGTCAAAACCTTGAATGAATAGGACCTAACAGGGGGGGCAATGCAATGCGAAGAAAATTTTTCTTATTTTGTCTATTGATTTTTTCAATAGTTTTTTTCTTAATAAATAAAGAAAATTGGAAGGATGATATAAAATATTTATTCGCAGGTTGGATAGTACTTTGTGCAGCTTTATTCTTCTTTGCACCCAGTGGAAAACCCCAAAAACGTATTCGTAGAAAAGCAACTCAAAGGCCTTCGGATACTTTAATTGATGAGGATTTAGATGAGATTGGATTAGATGATGATGATGATGATGATTTACCTGAACCAGTTACAATGAAAAATCAGGATGCAACTACATTAAGAGAACTTAAATTAGCTAAAATTGCAAATAAAAATTCTTTAGCACAAGCAGAAATAGATGATGAAGTTAATGATGAATTGGCTTTAGAGGAAGAGATAGAAATTGTAGAAGTAGTCGAAGAAGTAGATGAATATCATGTTGCGACTGAATATGTTGTTGACGTAAATGCAGATTCCATCGAAGATATAGAAATTGTAAATGCCGTTGGAGAAAGACGTAGTGTACACGATAGAATAAGAAAAAGAATTGAAGAACGTAGACGTAACCAAATGGCAGAGATAAGAGCTTCTAAAGCTAGAATGTGGAATGAAAAAGATAAACGTGAAGATTTAACGGTTATTTTATCTCGTAATGATCATGGTTTAATCGTTCTTTCAGAACCAGAAAAAGTAACTCCTGGCCGACCATATGGTGCTACTTATGTAAGAATTGATGAAAATAAAGTTTTAAAATTTAGATTTCCATTAGATGATGGATTTAGAAAAGTAGATTCGAATGTTCAAGAGAAACTAGAATTGCCAGATTTACCACCATTACCATTAATTGATGGTCAATTGCCACCTATTGAAGGCTTACCTCCTCTTGATTTAGCAGATTTACCTCCTCTTGAAGGATTACCACCATTGCCACCTTTGAAATAAAAATAATAATCTAAACAAGGCAATTATATTCAAACCCCACCAGTTCCGCTTGTATATGGATGCAGACCAAGAGCAGGATGTTCTATTGGAGGAATCGATTTTTATTGATTCTAATGATGAGAAAAAAGGCAGAATTGTGATTTTAACAATTAATCGCCCAGACAAATTAAATGCATTAAACAAATCAGTAACCTCAGCTATTAAAGAAGCCTCAAAAAGAGTCATGAAAGATGAATCAATACGTGTTATAGTGTTTGCAGGTGCGGCCCCAAATCCTCCTTTAGAAGGGAAAAGAAGCAAACCAAATTCATTTGTTGCAGGTGCAGATATTACCGATTTTAAAGGTAAGAAGTCAGAAGAAATTTTTGAGATTTTTTCAGATAATTGTTGGGAAGCAGTTTGGAAAATTGAAAAACCCACAATTGCAATGATTGACGGTTTTGCTTTAGGGGGTGGATGCGAATTAGCTATGTCTTGCGATATGCGAATTGCAACAAACAGGTCTGTTTTCGGTCAACCAGAGATAAATTTAGGATTAATTCCTGGAGGAGGAGGAACTCAAAGACTAACTCATTTAGTAGGTTATGGGAAATCTTTGGAATTAATTTTATCAGGAAAATTTATTGATGCAGAAGAAGCACATTCATTTGGATTAGTCAACCATATTTGCACTCCTGATGAACTTAGAAATATGACACTTGAATTAGCAACTACAATTGGTTCAAAATCAAGTCATACTCTGAAGGTTGCTAAAAAAGCAGTTAGAATGGCTTTAAATTCACCAATTGATGAAGGAATCAAAAAAGAATTAAGAGTATTTTCTGACTTATTTGATACTGAAGATAAAGAGATTGGCGTGACAGCGTTTTTAGAAAAGAAAGACCCTGAGTGGAAAGGAAGATAATTTGAGGTGATGATTGTTAATTCTAATGAGCCATTGGTAATTACTGAAGATCTTAGTAAGATGTTTGGCGATTTTATCGCTTTACATCCTCTAAATGTAAAAGTATTTCCAGGAGAATTTTTTGGTGTTTTTGGTCCTAATGGGGCGGGTAAATCGACATTTATTAGATTATTAACAGGACAATTACAAAGCAGTTTAGGAACTGCAGAAGTATTGGGAATAGATGTTAAAAAAATGCCTCAAAGACTTAAAGCCAATATCGGGATAGTTCCTGAATCTGAATCTCCACCATCTTACTTAACTCCTTATGAATATCTTTATTTCATTGGTAGGCTAAGAAGATTAGATGATTTATCAAATAAAGTACTTCATTGGCTAGATTGGTTTGGTATGACGGATAAAAGAGATACAATGTGCAAGGATTTATCAAAAGGACAACGTCAAAAAGTTATGTTGGCTTGTGCATTTATTCATGAACCAAGATTGTTATTTTTAGACGAGCCATTTGCAAACTTAGATCCTATTTATCAACGCAAATGTAGAACTTGGTTATTAGATCATGTCGCCAAAGGAGGTACGATTTTCATGTGCAGTCATGTTCTAGAGGTTGCTGAAAGATTATGCACAAGGTTAGCAATAATTGATCATGGTAAAGTATTGGCAAGTGGAAAAATTTCAGAGATTAAGGAATCAGACTCAGAAACATTAGAAGATGTATTTATTCGATTAGTAGGACAATCTATTAATGAGGAGGAGTGAGTTTGACTCAATCATTTAATGAAGAGAAAGAATCAGATTTTTCCAAATATCTTGAACCAGGGTTGTTTGGTTCTGTTGGGATTACATTTAACATGATGTTTAGAGAAGAATGGCGTCAAAACATAGATTTTGCTAAGAAAAGACATGTTCTCTTATTTCCAGCTTTACTTGCTTTGTTTTCAATGCTAATTACTCTTGGATTTCCATTTTTAGTTGGAGAAGGAGTTCCAGATTCGATAAATCCAGTAAAGGAAAATAGAGCATTTAGTTGGGACGAAATGAAACAGGCATTACATGTTCTTTTATTCATGGGAAGTTTAGGATTAGGCACCTTTGCATTTATTGGTAGGGTAATGATATCTCAAAGGGCAGGTGGATTAAATTATTTGTTGGCAGCCCCTGCATTACAGCCACTTAAATTATCTGTAACTTATTTTTCATATTACCTTAAAGAGGTTACATTTTACATTTTATTAATTTTAATTCCTGTAGTAATAGGAATGGCAATCGCTGTTTTTTCTACTACTCAAACTGGTTTATTTCCAATTAAACCTCGTTCATTGTATGTTACATTTCTTGGAATGATTTTGACTTTATCACAAGGTCTTGCCATATCATTTTTAGGTTCTGCAGTTTGGACAAGAGGAGGTTATTTTTCGAAATTAGTGCCTTTGATAGCTTTTTTATCAACATTAGTTTTTGCCTTGAATTATTTACCTTTTGAATCTTTAATAATTGGTTTAAAATGGCAATACACCCACGATTTGAAATGGCTACCTTTGGGATTAATTACTAGTATTTCACTAGCCTTGATAGGTTCGTTCCTTGTTTCTGATGATTTTGAACATCAAATAATAGAGCGGGATGAATTATTTTTACCAGTTCATAAGAGACTTGGATTTTTAGATTGGGGGCCAATGGGCTGGTTGACACTAGGAATTATAAAAAGCGGTAAGAAAAATACAAAATTAAGATTATTAGTTACTAAAGAAATTGTAGAATTAATTCGTAGTGGAACTGTAAAAAAAATGATTGTGTCATACTCAATTCCATTAGCAGTATTATTGTTAATGGCTTGGGCCGTTGATTTTGCAGAAGCTCCAATTCCTGTAAATTTACTTTCTTATGCGCCATTTTTAGGATTTTTTGGATTCAATTATTATTCATGGCTAACTGCAATAGATTCTCCTGCACATTACGATGGTCTGCCAGTTAGTGTTCCTGAAGTTATTCGTGCTAAAGTTACTGTTTATTTTCTTTCAACCACTTGGATCTCAGTAATTTTCCTTGTGTTAATGGCTTGGAATTTAGATGCTTGGTGGACTCTTCCAGGGGCATTTATTGTGATGATTGCTAATAGTATTTACATAGTTTCTTTAACTGCATTTTTAATGGGTCTTAGACCAAATAAAGCTATATTTGATGCATCAATTATGGTTTGGTTTTGGATTGGCACCGTAATCCCATTGTTACTATTATTTGTATTATCATTTACACAAGGAGATACAGCCTTAATCCAGAATTGGGCAGAAACGATAAGGGCAGAAGGAATTAGTGCAAATAGTACGGGTCCTCTTGATGTGTCAGTTGAAACACGTGCTGGATTCGGAGCAATTTTTGCAATTTCAGCAGGAATCACACTATTAGGCGCTGGTTTACTTAGATTAATTGATTTCAAATGGGGCAAAGAAAACTTTGAAAGTTAATGGTCTTGATTGAATTCCAATCAAAAGGTGAGATGCATATGTATCCAAAAATTGTAGCAATTTGTGGAATGCCTGGCTCAGGTAAAGGAGAGGTGAGCAAACTTGCCAATCAAAACGGAATTCCAGTATTAAGTATGGGGGATATGATTAGAGCAGAAGCAGAACGTAGGGGTTTGGAAGAAACACCAGGAAATATTGGCCTAGTTGTAGTTTCTTTACGTAGTCAATTTGGTGAACAGATATTGGCAGAGAGATTAGTACCCTCGGTTGAAGCATTGTCTCATACATCTGCACCAATTATTATGATTGAAGGAATTAGAGGTACTGCAGAAGCTGATGTTTTCAAACAGCAATGGGGTGAACTATTTTCACTATTAGCTATTGTTTCAGATGAAGATACAAGATGGCAAAGAATCTTGCTTAGAGGTAGAGGAGAAGATGGAGATCGGCAAGATTTTGCAACAAGAAATACCAGAGAACGAAAATGGGGATTAGGTGATTTAATTGAGAATGCAGAATATAAAATCGAGAATAATTCAACATTAGAACAATTAAAAATAGATTTTAATAGTTGGTTGTCTTCAATAAAATCCTAATTTTAATATAAACTTAGTAATAGAAGGTTATACTAGGGATAATCCCTCATCCCTTAACAGCAGGTGCCGTAATATGAAAAGTTCTAGATTCCCGACGCTATTTTTTGTAATATTTTTAATGTTTATAACTCCATTAACTCCTATGGCTAGTGCAGTAGAAGGAAGAGCCGAATTATTAGGCGTAAATTTATCATATGAAAGTAATACTGTTGAAAAAGTCGTTATTATCGATACGGGAACAAATAATTTATGGGGCGGCGACTTTTATCGCTCAACTTATAATTACGTAGCCTTTTCACAATCTTCTGCTGGCCTAGATGGTTCACAATACCATACATACATAGATGATTCTTGGAATAAATCACTTGTAATTTATGATGATGGTTCTGCAGGAGGAAATAATCTTAATTGGTCTATTGTGACCACAAATTTAGAATCCCAAACATGGTTTTCTTCTATGTGTATTTTAGATAATGATGGGGGCTCATCACAACATACAGTATATCCTATTGGCCCTGCTTCTATGGATTCTTATTGTATTGGCCAAGGACAAGTTGAAGATCAACTTGAAATTTCAAAGCAATTGGCTACTTTCCCCGAAGGTGATATTAATATTCAATTTCTTGAAAATGATAAAGATTATTTTGTAGAATTCGCTTTGAAAGACTGTACAAATGTGAATAATGTTTTACAATCTGGAACTTTAACAGTGCCAGTAAATTCAACATCATTTTATGAAGAACTTTCATTTCCATACCACTATACTGGAAATTATACATTGTATTATCAATTGTTTGAGGTAACTCAATCAGGAAATAATGTTCCTGTGAGTGATGTATTTTCAGGCTGTTCTGGTAATCCTCCAGGTGGTACGAATCCACCTCCAACATCAGGTCCAATAATTTCTTCTCATCAAACTGTACTTTATACCACAACAGGCCTTTATGTTGGTGAAACTACGGTAACTAATTTAACCGCAAATACGGCTTATATGTACGATCAATATCTTTATCCAACTATTAGCGATCCTTCTACAGGTACAGTTTCTTGTGATGAATCAGGCGGTCATTTGTTGCATGAAGACGCTAGTATGTATGCTTCAAGTAGTGGTTCTCCAATTAATCTTGTAGGATTTGTTCTTGGTAGTAATGATTCTAATGCCTTGCCATATGTACTTGATTTTGAGGAAGAGTATTGTTATTCTGTTACATTTTATGAATCAGCACAAGATAGTACGGTCTCAGTTTCAGCCTCAACAACATTTATGCCTTTATCAGGATTTAATGGTTGTAATACAGAGGAATGGTGTTGGGATGTCCAAAAATCACATGGTACGGGTTTAAGCTTTAGCCAAAATGGACATTATGTTACTTATTTTGACGATAGATTACATGGTTCATATACAACTTCTGCTGATGGATCGGGCGAAGCGATTGCTAATCATGCAATCCCTCCTGGAAAATGGTATTGGGAATTTGAAATTGATCGAGTTGCAGCTGGTTCTTCTGATATGTGGGCCATCATTGGAGTACACACTGGTTCTTCATTTGGTAATACAGGCCCTAGTGGCATAGGGATTGGATTAGATTCAGCAGGACAAGGATGGGGTTTTGACTCTAATGCTTTCGCATATCATAATAATCAGCACAAGGTAACAAGTGGCGTTTCTTCGTGGGATGATGAAGAATTTTACAATATTGGAATAGCATTAGATAACGAAGCAGGGAATTTATGGTATTCTATAAATGGTCAATGGCTTACTTCTTCGGGAAGTAGCAGTTCGGTTGAACCTAGTACTGGAGCGATTCCAATATTTGGTCAAGATTCAAATGGAAATTTAGCAGAATGGGACGCAGAACATGGGGTTAATGGATTAGCAAATACTACAGTATATCCCGCAGTTTCAGATACATCAGATACTCAAGGACATACTTTCAGAATATTGACTTTTGATTGGTTAGAATTTGCAGTACCTTCTGGATTTACTGGTTTACCTTCTGATGGCTTTTCTACATCTGATGCAGAAGATACAGATGGTGATGGCATTCCTGATGATTTAGATATGGATGATGATAATGATGGGGTTTCGGATGATGTTGATTTCGATCCAATAAATCCATGTGTAGGCCTCGACTCTGATGGTGATGGAATGCCAGATGATATGGGTTCAGATTGGATTAATATGTCTGGAGGGCCTGGAGATGGTGGACCATTCAACGTAGATTGTGCATACTATGTACTTCTAATGCAAAATGGTGAACTCGACTGGGTAATCGATGATGATGATGATAATGATGGGGTTTCTGATGATGATGATTGTGCACCACAAAATCCTAATGCATGGGAGATAGATGATTCGGGGACCTGTGTAGGTGAACAAACAGATGATAATGAAATAGAATTTTGTTACGACTATCAGAATAATGATCTTGAAGATTCTTATGCAACAGAAATAACTTGTACTGATGCAGGA
>MDSZ01162769.1_pt1 | contig 15967 bp, 10 predicted proteins | sample 811201 | NCBI WGS metagenome assembly MDSZ01 (sample SAMN05326647, study PRJNA326480) | marine metagenome | isolation source: seawater | place: Indian Ocean: North | collected 2010
AATAACTAGAAATTTTTTGATAAACCAGCAAAGATATTTCTGTCATTTGTATTTAATATCGAGTGGTTAAGATCTAGTTTTAAGTCTAATAAATCAAACTCTTTAGTAAAATTAATTCCAGCCATAAGTTCCTCATTAATATTCATTGTGTAACCTGTATTATCTTGATTTAACTGGGCACCAAAATTAAATTTATTTGTTTGTTCATTCTGATCTCCTTCCCTTCTTTCAAAGCCAAAAGTAATATTTACTCCATTGGAGTTTTCGTGGTTAAAACCAAAATTATAAATATAAATTTCTTCAGATTGGACATTTCCTGTGAAAGTATATGTTGTATTTGGATCTGATACGTAATTCATTTTTGCATCCGTGGAACTACTAAAATCTAATCCATACCTAATTGATCCAAAAGGTTTAAAAGTACTATTTCTATAATTAATAAAGTTATTAAATCCTAACCCGATGGAAGCAAAACCATTTTCAATTGTTTGTTTTTCATAATTCAACGCATCAGTGCCATCCTCTGAATAAGCATCCAATTCTGTATATCCAACATCTATTTGAGCCGTAGGTATTAAGTTTAGGTTACCTTTTTCTAAAACTTTACCATAATTAAGAGATGCAAAATATTGGTCTCCCTCCCTATTGCTTTCAAATGTATTTGTTGATCCTCTTCTCGTTATGTCGCTTCTGATGGTTCCAACACCAATTAAACCTTCAATAAAATTATTATTATTTCTTGGAAAAGTTCCATAAATTGAAAAATTATAATTTTTACTATTTACTCCAGATCCATTCGTCCCGATCAAAGCTTCACTTTGACTTAGTTGGAGAGAATATCCGTATAGTTTATTTTCATTTACTTTTTTATCCATACCAAAAGCTAAAGAGTAAGTATCTGCTTTTTTAGCTGAAGAATTTGACGAAGCTCCAGACCGACTAGTGCTTAAAGAAGCATCCATCCATATCGACCAAGGATTATTATTTTTAATCGAATTATTAGATGCTTGTATAGCTTTTATAGCTGAATTTAATAAAGCATGACCAAGATCTATTTTAACATTATTTTGAGATAAGTTGTTAGAATTTCTATTGAACCTTAAGTAATCAAGCCTCTCCGACACCATACTTACAGACTGTATAAAGTCATTGCTTGCTAATTCTGATTGGGCATTAATAGAGCCTACTACGACTTTATCCTTTGTTGGATTTGACTTAGACGTAGTTGTAAAACTTAATGCAGTTGTTGAACTAATTCCTGCATAAGAATTACTTGAAGCATCGTCAAATGCAGTTGCATCTATTAATACATAATATTCTGTTCCATATTCAAAATCATTTGACGGACTTACAGTTATTTCAGACGATCCAGTTCCAGAAACATTAGAGCCTGTCACATCAATTTGTTCAACTGTACTGTCATCACTCGATTTTTTGATTGTAATATTTCCGGTTTCAACATCAACACTCTCACTAAAATTAAGGACTATGTCACTATCTATAGAAACATCTTCTGAGTTATCAGCTGGCGTTGATGAACTTAATGTTGGGTTGTCTGAATCAATTGTTGTAAAACTTAAAGCAGTTGTAGAACTTATACCTGCGTAAGAATTTCCAGCAGAGTCGTCAAATGCACTTGCGTCTATTAATACATAATATTCTGTTGAACCACTCAAATTTGAAGACGGGTTGATTGTAATTTGTGTTCCACCAGATCCAGAGACTTGTCCTCCTGTTACATCAATAGCCTCAACTGTTGAATTATCTGATGTTTTTTTGATTGTGATATTTCCACTTTCGGTATCTACATTTTCATCAAAATTAAGTACTATATTTGCATCCACAGCAACTCCTGTCGCATTATCTGCAGGAGTAGATGAGCTTAAAGTTGGCGCAGTGTTATCTACCGTAGTAAAATTTAAAGCAGTCGTGCTAGATATTCCTTCATATGAGTTACTTACGCTGTCATCAAAAGCGGTTGAGTCAACTAACACATAGTATGTCTCGCCTCCTGAAAAGTTTGATGATGGAGTAATCGTTATTTGAGAAGATCCTGAGCCTGATACTTGTCCACTAGTTACATTAATTGTTTCAACTGTTGAATTGTCAGATGTTTTTTTAATGGTAATATTTCCACTTTCAGCATCAACATTTGAGCTAAAGTTAAGAACAATTGTTGAGTCAACTGCAACACTGGTTGCGTTATCAGCTGGCACTGACGAACTTAATGTTGGTGGAGCAGTATTTTCTGTATTATATAGGGTCTGAACTTCTGAGGCACTCAAGTCTGTTTTCCATAATCGTAATTCATCAGCTGATGCATTTAGCCTATTGCCCCCGGTCCAATCCATAAAATTTCTGCCAAGAACTAAACCGTAGTCTTGTATTCTAAAAACATTTGATAAAGTTTTTGTGCCAACTACAGAACCATCAATATATATTTTTCTGGTATTGCTGCCATCCCAAGTGACTACATAATGATGCCAATTGCCATCACTATTTTTTCCACCTGTAGAAACATTATAACCTCTGTTACAACTATTAAATTGAATATTGCTAGCCAGTCTAACGACTGCACCGTATCCACCAGATCCACAAGATATCATTCCACCAAAAGCAAATAAATCCATTGTTGTGTTTGAGGATGATTTTGCCCAGACACTAATGGTAAAAGCATCCCTAATGCCCATTCCATTATTTGTGGGAAGTGTTTCGGTACCGAAATAAATCCAATCTCCATCTCCGTCAAAAATATAAGCGGAATTGGAATTTCCAAATCTATCTGTTGTTAATTGAGGGTCTCCAGTTATTTCGCCATCATATCCATTTCCACTGCTGTCAGTTGCATCTCCAGAAAATGGGTAGTAAGCAACAATGTTACTGGATTGAGGAATCGCCCCAAATGAAAAATTATTTAAAAATGAAAATAATATTAAATATAAAAAAAAAAAGTTTTTATTAATTTTCATAATTTGATCCTAGAAGAATTTAACTTTTTTAATTAATTCATCTAGTTAATTATTATGATTTTTTGACATATCAGAATTTACTTGAAACCTCGAAATTGATACCATAATCAGGGATATTACTTAACAAATTGTAATTTGATCCAAGATTAACGTCAAAACCTTTAATTTTCCGTTTGAAAGAGATTAGCGCATTTTCATCACGTATCCCCATTACATATTCTTGATTGCTAGATTTAGTATAACCTGTCAAAAAATAAAACGTATCACTCTGCGAATTGTCAGTTTGATTGATCTCATAAAATGTCATTAACGACCATCCATTTTTTTTAAGAACATCAAAACCTATTTTTCCTTTATAACTTTTATCATCTGCTTGATCTATTGATTTTGTATATTTTGTATTTGGATCTGAAACATAATTTACGGATGCATCTGAATTAGGACTTAAATCTAACCCAACTTCAAAACCAGCTATAGGTCTTAAAATAAAATCATTCTTTGATATCTCATTATTAACTGTAAAGCCTGTGTATAAACCCATAGTTTCAATATTTTGCTGTCCATATTTTAACGGACTAGTTCCTGTTTCATCATATTCATCTAATGTTGTGTAACTAAGGTCTAACCTGATGTTTGGTGAAATATCTGAGTTATTTTTTTTAAAACTATTTATATACTGCAATGAACCAAATAGTTGTTTGCCATTTCTAAATCCACTTAACGTACTTTCTCCACTTCTTCTCACATTCTTTATGTCAAGTTTGCTTAGTCCTAAAATTCCCTCTAAATAAATATTGTCATTCATATTAATTGTTCTGTATGTAGAAAAGCTATAAGAGTCTATATCGCTTGAAGTTCCTGCATTACCAACGTCGACATTTTCTTGTGTGTAGGTCAGTGTAAATCCATGTAGTGTAGTTTGATTTATTTTTTTATCCATTCCTAACGTAACAGCATTAGTATCTATATCTTTTTTAGACGATTTGTCTGTAGCATCAACAGTCCCAATACCAACACTTCCCTCACTCCAAAAAAGCCAGTTGTCCGTAATATTCTTTTCAGGTTGAGTGGTGCCAATAGTTTGTGAAATTAATTCTGAAAGCTCATTTAATTTGGGGTCATTAAATTTAAATTTAATTTTTTGAGCTAATAATTCGTCATCCAAACTATATCCTCTTATCCAATTGAGTCTGTTAAATATAGGTGTTGTAACACGTGTAACAATTTTTTTTGGAGCTTCTGTTTGCGCCTCTATTAAACCAACTACGTCTTTGTCATCCAAAGGACTTCCTGATCCAGTTGAAAAATTATAAGTTGTCACATCGCTTGAGCCTATTCCAGCAAAATTATTCCTTGAAATATCTACTATTGCTGTAGCATCAATTTGAAGTGCATAATTTGTGTTATCTTCTAAATCAGCTGTAGGATTAATAGTTATCTGTGTATTAGTTGATAAAGTTACATCAGAAGTAACATCGAATGATTGAACTATCGAATTATCTTTAGTCTTTCTTAAAACAATGTTTCCAGTACCAACTTTTATAATTTCACTAAAATTTAAAACAATATTTGCATCCTTTGCAACAAACGTTGCACCATCGCTTGGGGAGGTCGATGACAAAGTTGGATCAGTTCCAGGTGTATCACTACTCCAAACAGCACCATAGATTGTTCCATCATTGTTATTTTTTTCCCCAAATAAAGTAGACGAACCTGTACCATTATTTTCGTTACTGACCAAAGAATCCATTGTCCAGTATTCTCTCAATGATGCAGAGGAAGTATAGTTTCCATAATCATCTCCAGCATATAAAGTTTCGCCAGAATTATATAATTGAGCAACAGCATCCGCCGACAGGGTAGCTGCCCAGACAGCAACCTCATCTATGTGTCCTTTAAAATAATATCTTGCATTTGCACTACCTCCAGCTCCTATTCTTAAAACATTTTGTGTGTTAGGTGATAAAGAACCACTATTAAATTCGTCAATTTCGACTCCATCAACATATAATCTCATAGTTGTTGTCGTGTTATCAAAGGTAAGCGTTTGCATCTGCCAATTTCCCCAGTTAGGCAACTCATTTGAATTAAGTTGTTTCCATGCTGAACCATTGCCACTCCAAACAGCAAAAGCACGACCAGTACCACCTGACCCACCATCTGGATGTTGTTGATATAATTTATAGCCTGTGTGGGAACCTCTAGATGTTATTGCGGATTGCCAATCAGTATTTTGTTGTGTTTTCACCCAAGCATTGACAGAAAAATTTCCGGACGGATTTAAAGAGGTGTGAAGTGGAACCTCAACATAGTCATCTGAGCCATCAAATTCTAATGAGAAATCTGCAGCATATAAAATACTTGATGGTAGAAAAATAGAAATTAAAAAAAAAAGTTTAATTATTTCTTTTAATCTAAAATTAAAACGTTTGTATAAATATTTAAAAAATAACATTTAATCACATGTAAAATGATTAATATATTAATAAAATGATTATTATCTAGAGTAATATTCAATAACTAAATTAGGCTCCATTGTTACTGGATATGGAACTTCTTCAAATTTTGGAACTCTAACAAACTTAACTTTTTTATTTTTTTCATCAACCTGAAGATATTCTGGAGTTTCTCTTTCTTTACTTGCTAGAGCTATATCTACTATTGCTAATTGTTTAGACTTATCTCTTATTTCAATAGTATCTTCCTCTTTCACTTGATAGCTAGATATATTAACTTTTTTACCGTTAACTTTTACGTGTCCATGATTAATTAATTGCCTTGATGAAAATATTGTACTTGAAAGTTTTGATCTATAAATTACAGCATCTAATCTTCTCTCTAATAATCCTATTAAGTTTTCAGCAGTATCTCCTTTTTTCATTATTGCCTTTTTATATACATTTCTAAACTGTCTCTCATTCATATTACCATAGTAAGATTTTAATTTTTGTTTTGCTTGAAGCTGTACACCGAAGTCGGATGGTTTTGAACTTTTGCTTTGTCCATGTTGACCTGGTGGGTATGCTCTAGTATTAAATGGACTTTTAGGTCTGCCCCATAGGTTAACCTTTAACCTTCTGTCAACTTTGTGTTTAGAGTTTAATCTTTTTGTCATTTAATATTCGGGTTTATAAACCTCAGTCTAATTTTGTCAATCAACCTTTTTTTTTGCTAAACTCGCAAATACACTAGATAATATACGTATTTCTTTTTCTGAAAGTTCCATTCTATAAAAAATATTTCTTAAATTTTCGAGCATTATTGATTTTTTTTCTTTAGGGGTAAAAAAATTAATTTTATCCAAATTTTTTAAACATTGATCCATCATTACTTGTATCTGTTTTTTAGATCCTTTTTTAATTTTATTCGATTTATTATAATTAATTTTTTTTTTGTATAATAAACTAAAAATGCTTTGGCAAACCAAAATTAAACTATGTGATAAATTTAATGATTTAAATTTTTCATTTGACGGGATGCTCATTGTGCAATTTGCATAACTAATTTCGTAATTAGATAAACCGGAGGCTTCAGATCCAAATATAAATCCTATTTTTTTTTTAAAATCAATTTTTTTTAATTCATTTAGATTAATATGTTTGATATTTTTATTTCTAAATCTAGATGAAGTTGCAATTAAATAATCAAAATTCTCTAAACTATCTTCAAATTTATTATACAATTTTGCATTTTTTATTATTTCCTTTGCTCCTACAGATGTTGCATAAATCTTATCATTAGGAAAACTTGGTTTTGGATTTACTATAACAAGATTAAAAAAATTAAAGTTTTTCATCGCTCTAGCACATGCGCCAATATTTTCTGACAGCTGGGGTTTATTAAGAATAAAAGAAATATTTGAGAAAGACATTAATTACTTGCAGGTGCATTGTCTTTAAACAATTTGTAGTCCAAACTATCTACCAACGCTCTAAATGATGCTTCTATGATATTAGGCGATACACCAATTGTGAACCAGTTTTTGCCTTTAGAGTCAGTGCTTTCAATTGAAACTCTTGTAACCGCCTCTGTACCTGTATTTAAAATTCTTACTTTATAATCAACTAGTTTTAAATCCTTTAAGTATTCAGCATACTTCTCTAATTTATCTACATTGTTTCTTATAGCATTGTCTAACGCATGAACGGGTCCGTTCCCCTCACCTTCACAAATTATTTTTTCTCCGTCTACTTCCAATTTAGCTTTAGCTTTTGAAATTATTTTGTCTTCATTGTTTTTACTTACAGATACATCGTATTCTTTAATTGAAATGTATCTTGGTATTTTAGCTATAATTCTTCTTGCCAAAAGTTCAAAAGACGCATCTGCTCCATCGTAACTATATCCGATAAATTCTCTGTCTTTAACTTCTTCTAAAAGTTTTTTTATTTTTGGATCACTTTCCTCTATTTCAATTCCAATAGTTTTAAGTCTAGACATTATATTGGATTTTCCAGACTGATCTGAAACTACAATATTCCTATTATTACCAACATCTTCTGGGTTAATATGCTCATATGTTTTTGGATCTTTTTGAACAGCTGAAACATGTAATCCACCCTTATGTGAAAATGCAGCGGCTCCAACATAGGGCAAATGTTTATTAGGTTTTCTATTTAGTATTTCATCTAATAGCCTTGAGCATTGAGTAATATGTTTAATATTTTTCTCTTTAATATTAATTTCAAATTTATCAGAAAATTCTTTTTTCAAATGAAATGTAGGTATCAAAGACATTAAGTTTGCATTACCACACCTTTCACCAAGACCATTGATGGTTCCTTGAACCTGTCTCGCACCTGATAGTACTGCTGCGATCGAATTTGCTACTGCATTACCCGTATCATTGTGTGCATGAATTCCTAAGTTTTTACCAGGCACGTGTTTTGTCACCTCTTTTACTATTGTACTAACTTCATGAGGTAGTGTTCCACCATTTGTATCACATAATACAATCCATGCTGCACCATTATCATAAGCAGCCTTTATACAAGCTAAAGCATATTTAGGATTTGATTTGTACCCATCAAAGAAATGTTCAGCATCAAACATAAATTCCTTATTATTTTTTACAAAGTGTTTTGTAGTTTCACTTATATTCTCCAAGTTTTCCTCGTTTGAAATTCCTAAAGCTACATCAACATGAAAGTCCCATGATTTTCCAACTAAACAAACTGATTTAGTATTTGAATTTAATATTGCAGATAAACCCGGATCATTTTCTGCGCTTCTGCCTGTTTTTTTTGTCATTCCAAAGGCAGTAAAATTTGAATTTTTTAAATTTAATTTTTTTTGAAAAAATTCGGTGTCTGATGGATTAGCTCCAGGCCATCCTCCCTCAATATAATCAACACCCAAATTGTCTAATGCGTGAGCTATTTTTGTCTTTTCATCTATTGAAAAGTGAACACCCTGTGTTTGTGCACCATCCCTTAGTGTTGTATCAAATATATATAGTCTCTCTTTGCTCATTTAATTTTCCAAGTTGTTTTACCATCTTTGTCTTCAATTAAAATACCTTTGTCCATTAGTTCATTTCTAATTTTATCAGCTAATTCGTAATTTTTATTGTCTCTGGCTTTATTCCTTTGATCTATCATAGAATTAATTTCAGCCTCAGATAGTTTTATTTTACTTTTTTTGAAAGACATCCACTGATCTTTTGTTTCGTTTAAAAGGCCTATAAAGTTACACGCAGCAACAAACTTTTCTTTATCATCTATGCTTCCATCTTTAGCCTTTTCAAATAATTTATGTAAGACTGATATGTAACTGGGTGTATTTAAATCATCGTATAAAGGCATTAAATCTTCGTCATCAATTAAAACTTTTTTATTAATTTTTGTGTAGCAAGAGTACCATTTATCGATTGTCTTATAACAATCGTCCATTAGTTTATCGTTCCAATCTAAAGGTTGTTTGTAGTGAGAACTTATCAATGCAAGTCTTAGAACCTGACCATTATATTTTTTTTTAAAATTAGATATTTTTAAAATGTTACCTTGAGATTTAGCCATTTTTTCTTTAGAGATAGTAATAAATCCATTGTGGACCCAATAGTTAGCAAAAGTTTTTGTATCATTCGCGCATACAGATTGGGCAATTTCATTTTCATGATGTGGAAAAATTAAATCTCTACCTCCACCGTGGATATCAAAAGTGCTCCCTAGATATTTTTTTGACATAACAGAACACTCCAAATGCCAGCCTGGTCTACCTTTGCCCCATGGGGAGTCCCATGATGGTTCGTTAGTTTCAGAAGGTTTCCAAAGAACAAAATCCTCTGGATTATTTTTGTTTTCTGAAACATCTACTCTAGATCCAGCAATTAAATCATCTAATTTTTTGTTTGAAAGTTTTCCATAATCACTAAATTTTTTAACTTTAAAATAAATATGTTTATCGCTTTCGTATGCAAAACCTTTTTTAATAAGATTTTCAATCATTTCGATCATTAATTTAATATTATCAGTAGCTTTAGGCTCATGGGATGGTGTTTCACATTTTAAATATTCGCAGTCCTCATGAAAAACTTTAGTAATATTTTTTGTTAAGTCTAATATTGAAATATTTTTCTCTTTTGATGATTTTATAATTTTATCATCTATATCTGTAATATTTCGAACATAGGTCACAGAATTTTTGCCATATTTACACTTGAGAACTTTGAATAAGATATCAAAGATAACTATTGGTCTTGCATTGCCAATATGTGGATCATCATAAACTGTTGGTCCACAAACATACATGCCAATATTTTTGTCGTTTATAGGTATAAACTTTTGTTTTTCACCTCCTAAACTATTTGATAAAAAGATATCTTTGTTCATTAATTCCAATTTCTAAATCCACTTGTAAGTGGAAATCTTCTATCTCTTCCAAACGCCTTTGAAGTTACTTTTGGTCCTGGCGCTGCTTGAAATCTCTTATATTCTGATCTTGCTAAAAGTTGAGCTGTTCTTTCAACTACCCTCTTATCAAAACCTTTGGAAACAATTTTTTCTACAGATATTTCTTTTTCAACTAAATCTTTTAAAATTTCATCAAGGACATCGTACTCTGGCAAACTGTCTGTGTCCTTTTGGTTTTCTCTTAATTCAGCTGTTGGTGCTTTATTGATAATATTTTCTGGTATTACTTTACCTTTGGGTCCTTTAAACATATCTGAAAAATTTTTATTCCTCCACTCACAAAGTTTGAATACATCTGTTTTCCAAACATCTTTTATAGGTGCATATCCTCCACACATATCACCATATAAAGTAGAATATCCAACAGCATACTCTGATTTATTTCCAGTAGCTAAAACCATGTAACCATATCTATTAGATAATGCCATTAACAATAACCCTCTCAATCTAGATTGAATGTTTTCCTCGGTAATTCCTGGGGAATATTTTGGACCTTTAAAATCACCCAAGATATTTTCAACAATTTTCATAGCCTCGCTTATTTTTAAATTTGAATACTTAATTTTAAGTAATTCAGCTACCTCTTTTGCATCACTTAGACTTTCTTTACCTGTGTATGGACTTGGTAACATTATAGCTTGAACAAGATCAGACCCAAAAGCATCAGCTGCAACAGCAGCGACTAATGCTGAGTCTATTCCGCCTGATAGTCCAAGAACAACTCCAGGAAATTTATTGTTGTTAACGTAATCTCTTAATCCAAGGACTAAAGCTTTATAAAGTCTTTCTTCAGATGAAGAGCTATTATTTAATTTGCCGGTTCCAATCCATTTTCCATTTAGTTTTTGAAAATCAACAACGGAGGTCTCCTCTTTAAACTCTGATGAACTATAAAATTTTTTACCATCGTGATTAAGAGCAAATGAAGAACCATCAAAAATTAATTCGTCTTGACCACCAGTTCTATTTAAATAGATAATTGGTAACTTTATTTCATCTACTCGTAAAGATGTTACTGAACTTCTTTCGTCACTTTTTGAAGTTGTAAATGGTGAAGCATTAATTGCTATTATAATTTCAGCACCAGAACTACATAGTTTTTTTAATACTGTGCTTTCCCATATATCTTCACAAATTGGTAATCCAAATTTAATACCTTTAATTTCTACACAATCCTCTAATGGTCCTTGTTTAAATATTCTTTGCTCATCAAATACACCAGTATTTGGAAGTTCATATTTATCTTTAATTGATATAATTTTGCCATTTTCGATCACAAATACAGAATTTTTAATACTCTCATTATCTTTTCTAGGTGCGCCCACAATAATTGCGGATTTATTATCCTCGGTACTTTTAACAAGTTTATTTATCTCCTCTTTAACTAAATTTAAAAAATCTTCTCTTAAAACCAAATCATCAATTGGATATCCAGATACATAAAGTTCTGGTGCTACTAAAATATCTATATCTTCGTCTAATTTCGACCTAATTGAAATTAACTTTTTAATATTTCCAGATACATCACCCACCAACGGGTTTAACTGTGCTAGAGCAATTTTAAGTTTTTTGTCCATATTTAAAGATATATTCACTTTTCATTAATATTGTATAGAAATAATAGTCATACCTAATTAATTGTTTAAATTAGGCTTAAGAAGCCGCTTTAATAATATTTTTTGCGTAATTTGAATTTTTCTTAATTTCATCAGAAATTAAAAATGCCAATTCTAATGCCTGGTCTGCATTTAACCTAGGATCACAGTGTGTATGATATCTGCTAGATAAATCTTGTTCAGAAATATTTTTTGCTCCACCTGTGCATTCTGTTACGTTTTGACCTGTCATTTCGATGTGTAATCCACCAGCATATGATCCCTCACTTTGGTGAACTTCAAATACATTTTTTACCTCTTTTACAACATTATTAAATGGTCTAGTTTTAAAACCTGTAGATGAGACTAAAGTATTTCCATGCATTGGATCACATGACCAAATTACGTTTAGGCCTTCTTTTTTTATACCTCTAATAAGTTTAGGTAAAAATTTATCAACTTTATCGTGTCCATAACGAGATATTAAAGTAATTTTACCTTTTTCATTTTGTGGATTAATTTTTTCACAAATTTTAGCTATTTCATCTGCTTTAGATGTTGGTCCACACTTAATTCCTATTGGGTTTTCAATTCCTCTACAAAATTCAACATGTCCTCCGTCAATTTGTCTTGTTCTATCTCCTATCCATACAAAGTGAGCAGAAGTATCGTGGTATTCACCAGTTGTAGAGTCTACTCTTGTCATGCTTTCTTCAAAAGGTAAATGCAACGCCTCATGTGAAGTCCAGAAATTTACCGTGTATAGTCTTCTGTTAAATTCAGGAGTTATACCGCATGCTTCCATAAATGCTAAGGCATCAGCAATTTTATCTTCTAACTCTTTAAATTTCTTAGCTTGTGGACTAGATTTTATATATCCCAAGTTCCATAGGTGAACTTTTTTCAAATCTGCAAATCCTCCATTCGAGAAAGCTCTTAATAAATTTAAAGTTGATGCTGACTGTGAATAGGCTCTAAACATTCTCTTTGGATCAGGCTTTCTTGCTCTCTCATTGAATTCAATTCCATTTATGTTATCACCTAAGTAACTAGGTAACTCTTTATCACCTTGTTTCTCAGTTGGTGCACTTCTTGGCTTAGAAAATTGTCCAGCTATTCTTCCAAGTTTTACAACTGGTAATGATGCAGAATAAGTTAATACAAGTGACATTTGAAGTATTAACTTAAAGGTATCTCTTATATTGTCTGGATGAAATTCTGCAAAACTTTCTGCACAATCTCCACCTTGTAATAAAAACGCTTTTCCATCAACAACATTTGCAAGTTGATCTTTTAAATGTCTTGTTTCTCCAGCAAAGACTAATGGTGGGGATGATTTTAATTTATTTAAAACCATATCTAATTCTTTTTCATCCTCATATGTTGGGATGTGTTTTACTGGATATTTTTTCCAACTATTTGTTTTCCAATTTTTCATATTCAACTGCTAATTGTTCTATCAAAGTTTAATTATTATTCAACTGTAACAGATTTAGCTAAATTCCTTGGTTTATCAATGTCGCAATTCCTTAATAAAGCAACATGATACGCTAAAAACTGAATAGGTATCGTAAGCAGAAAAGCACTAATGTTGGGATGCGCATCTGGAATTTGAAATTTAAATCTAATGTTTTCACTTAATGTTTCTGATGTATCATTAGTAATCATTAGAACCTTACCACCTCTGGCAATGACCTCTTGCATATTTGAAATAGTTTTTTCAAAAAATCTATCTTTTGGTGCTAATACAACAATTGGCATACCGTCTTCAATTAATGCTAATGGACCATGTTTCATCTCACCAGCTGCATAACCTTCTGCATGAATATAAGAAAGTTCTTTTAATTTCAAAGCACCTTCCATTGCAATTGGGTAAGAGTAACCTCTTCCAAGATACATGGTTCCTTTTGCATCAATAAAATCTCTGGCAATCTCTTGAATTTCATTTTGTTTAGTAAGAGTTAATTTTATTAAATTAGGAATTTTTTTTACATCTTCTATTATTTTTTTAAATTCTTTTTGATCTATATCATTTCTATCTTTAGATATTTTTAAAATTAAAAGAAATAAAACTAACATTTGTCCAATAAATGCTTTTGTTGAGGCAACTCCTATTTCTGGACCAGCATGAATTGGTAATACAAAATCAGATAATCTAGCTATAGAACTCTCTACAACATTAACTACCCCACATGTTTTTACTCCACTTTTTTTGCATTTTTCTAATGCTGCATAAGTGTCCGCTGTTTCACCCGATTGAGATACAAAAATATATAAATCATCTTTGTTTAATTTTACTTTTCTATATCTAAATTCAGAAGCTATATCTGCCTCCACATCAATTGAAGTTAATTCTTCAATCCAATATTTTGCCATTAAACATGAATGATAAGCGGTTCCACAAGCTATCAGTCTTATTTTTTTAATTTTTAATGGATCAATTGGAATATTGTAGATATTTATTTCATCTCTAGACTTATCTAAATATTCATTAATACATTTTTTTGTGGTGTTATTTTGTTCATCAATCTCTTTTGACATAAAATCCTTAAAATCTCCTTTGTCAGCCACATTATCTTCGTTAGAAACTTCAAAAATTTCTTTATTTATTTTTTGTTTATTGCTGTTAAAAAATTCAACTTTTTCTTTGTGTAAAATACAAAAATCTCCATCATCTAAGTATGAAATTTTGTTTGTCATAGATTTAAGAGCATAAGAATCTGAGCCAATAAAATTTTCATTATGACCATAACCAACAGCTAACGGACTCCCTCTTCTAGCTCCAACTACAATGTCTTTAAAATCTTTAAATATGACACCTAAAGCAAAACTTCCAACAAGTTTGTTTAAAGTTTTATGAATACTATTTATTAAATCCTCAGATTTTAAGTAATCATTTAAAATAATTGTAATGACTTCTGTGTCTGTTTGGGATTTAAATTTATATCCTTTTTTTTCATACTCCATCTTTAATTTATCCGAATTTTCAATTATTCCGTTATGTACAACAGAAACTTTTTCTGTAGAATGTGGGTGAGCATTGATTTGATTTGGAACGCCGTGAGTTGCCCAACGAACATGTCCAATTCCCAAATCACCTGAGGATGGATTTTCAAATAATATTTTTTCTAGATTTTCAACTCTTCCAGAGCATTTTTTCTCTTCAATAATACCATTATTTAATGTTGATATGCCAGCAGAGTCATATCCTCTATACTCTAGTTTTTTTAAAGCATTAATAATACTAGAAGAAACTGATTTATTGCTAACGATACCTACAATTCCACACATTATTTTTTGTTCTTTCTTTTATAATTTTTGATTTGTTGTTGATCTGATCTAGTTAATGCAAGCGATTTAGATTTAACATTTTTTGTTATTACAGATCCAGCTCCAATAATACTATTATTGTTTAACGTTATTGGAGCAACTAAAGCTGTATTTGAACCAACAAAAACATTATTTTTAATTTTTGTTTTATATTTTTTAGCACCGTCGTAATTGCATGTTATTGTACCTGCGCCTATATTTGAATTCTGTCCAATATTTGTATCCCCTATATACGAAAGATGATTAACTTTAGACTTATACCCAACTGTACTTTTTTTTACTTCCACAAAATTTCCGATTTTAGAACCAGATTTCAAAACAGTCCCTGGTCTAAGTCTTGCATAAGGACCTATGACAACATTGTTGTTGATTTTTGCATTTTCAATATGAGAAAATGAATTTATCTTAACATTATTTTTAATTACAACTTTTTCACCAATGACTACGTATGGTTCTATTGTAACTCTTTTACCAATTTTAGTATCTTTTGAAAAAAAAATTGTTTCTGGAGAAACCATTTTTACACCTTTTTTTAAAAACTTTTGTCTTAGTCTATTTTGTATTTTTTTTAATTCTGTTTGTTTCATTTGCTATTTTTCTTATAGTTAAGTAAATTACAAAATTAAGTCACAAAATATTTCTTAATAATACTTTATATATGACTCAAAAATTTACTATATTGTTTGATCTTGACGGCACTTTGGCGGATACAGCCCCAGACCTAATGAAAGCTCATAATCATGTAATGAATAAATTCGGGTTTTCATCAAGAAATATAGATGAAATTAGGAATTTAGCTGGCAGAGGTGCCGCTGTGATGATTGGTAGATCGATATGGAAATCTGCTAGAAAGGAAATATCAAAAATTACTGATAATGAGATTAAACAAAATATGACCAAAGAATTTCTAAATTATTACAAAAAAAATTTAGTCGTAGACTCTAAATTGATCAGTGGTGTTTACGAATTTTTAAATTGGTCAAAAAAAAATAATATCTCAATGGCTGTATGCACAAATAAGCAGGAAAACCTTGCTGTTGAATTCTTAAAAAAAATAAAAATTTATGATTATTTTGAATATGTGGCCGGAGGGAATACTTTTGATTACTGCAAACCTGATCCAAGACATATAACAAGTATTTTGGAAATAATTGGAGGAAAT
>MDSZ01271234.1_pt1 | contig 15966 bp, 38 predicted proteins | sample 811201 | NCBI WGS metagenome assembly MDSZ01 (sample SAMN05326647, study PRJNA326480) | marine metagenome | isolation source: seawater | place: Indian Ocean: North | collected 2010
CACTTCCGATTGAATCGTGTGTTCCTGCAGCTTTTCTCTCTAAGATACTTAGTCTACCAAGTTCTTCCTTAATAATCTGTCTTAATTGTTTACGTGTGATTTTCATTTTTTATAGTCCTAGAATTGCGGCTTTGAGTTCACCGGCATTGTTTAAGTGTTTATATTTTTCCCATATATCATCTTGTTCACCGGGTGAGAGTGATGGGAACAATTCTTGCACATCGGAAATAGTGAGGTTTCCTTCACCGTATCCCGGTTTATGGCTTGAGCGAGGTCCTGGATGTGAGCCCGGATGTGGGCGACCTTGTCTACGTGCTGCCATTTTTCTCCATGTTGGAACCTCATCTAGGGCCTCTCCACCTCGGTCATGTGCACTACTGTTTTCTAAAATCTCTCTTATGAGTTGTCTAACATCTTCTTGTGCAGTATTTTTAGTCCCTTCGTCAACCGACTTCGACGATGTCGAAAGCGGGAGCGGGGGTGTGGGATTGTTTGGAAATACAATATTGTCTATTAGCCAGTCTTTTGTTGAGTCACTTAGCGAATCATTTACTTTTTTACGTACAGCATCCAATACTGTTTCACCGGCATCAACAAACATATCCCGCAGCTCCTCGGCGGCAGCTTCAGCATCTTCAGTAAATTTTCTTAAAAAATGTTCTATTTTTTTGCTTTGTTCTTGTGCGGGAATCTTCAATTCATCAAACATAACAACAAGCTCGTCTTTTGTAGGAGGAGATGGGTCAACCCCTTCTTGGTTTTCATGAATTGTATTTTCAGCATTTACTTCATCCTCTTCAGGAGAGTCTGTTGTCTCATCTTCCTCTTTAAGCCTTAACGCTTTAAGTTTATCAGTTCTTTCACACTCTGAAACATCTTCAGAGACAATTCTTTTCATGTGTTTTTCAAAATTAAGCTCATTGCCTACTGGTCCTTGTGTTTCTTCCAAGTATCCCACCTCGCCTTTTGCAATGTTTAAAATTTCACTATCATCCCAGCCACCATCATCAATTCTGTTAAGAAATTCATCAAGAGCACTTGAAAATGAAATGCCCATGTCTTCAACATACTGTGGTATAGCCCTGGATACTACATTCATTGCATATGATGAAAAAATGCTGTCATCGAACTCTTCTGCATATTTTGTTAATTCACTTGCACGATAGGCAAGTGCCCTTGCAATCATGACCTCTGGTGGTGAATCTGCACCAATATCTTCTTTCTTTTCATATTGATCTGTTAGGGCTGGTCGCTTAGCATATCCCTCTGGCCCAAAAACCCAAGGTAAGCTTGGCTCTGCACCATGGTCACCAGGATTCATTTCATCATCAATCATCTCTGAGATGATTTTTCTTAATTCGTTTTCTGTGATTTTCACTGTTTGTAGCTCCCTAAGATATTATTTTTTGCCACTTATTTAAAATTGTTTTTGCGTTTTCTGCAATTGCAAGCATTGGTTCGCCAGCAGGTTCAACGTCATCTGGGTGGTCCCAAGATGATTCGCCAGTATCTTTGTTCCAATAAAATATTTCGCCCTCTTTGGTCTTGTATTCTCCCCATGCACCATCTACGTCTGCAATCAAGACCGGGTCGTTTGGGTCAACTTCGGGTGCTGGATCTAAATTCGGCACATCAACAAGCTCTTGCTCGCCCTCTTCACTGTCTTCACCTGAACCTGAGTCGGAGTCGGAGTCTTGTTCTTCATCTTCATCTGATTGTGAACCTTCTTCTGATGGGAGCATATCGTCTGCATTGTCAATTTCTATTGATAGACTAGCCAACGCCTGGCTCATTACCTGTGTTGCATCATCAAATTCATCTACAACTTTTTTAAGTGGACCTTCGTCTGGTGTTCCAATAGCAGCAGTAAGGTCCTCGCCCAGCTCTTGAATAAGTTTTTCATACTTTTCTTTTATTCTTACTATGTTTCTTTCTAGCTTTCTTATGTTTTCTGCTTGCTCCGGGTCGCCAATTGAATCTTTGTCTCCACGCATAAATGCAGAAAAATTTGTAGCAAGCTGCCCTGCTCTAGCTGTTTTACCAGCTATCTTGTCAACAATTTGATCAAGTAATCCTTCATCAATTTCATATGTTTCATCTAATTGTTTTGACATGTAATAACTTCCCTATACATTAACATTCATTTTATAAATATGGCCGCTACTCGTAAATGATAAAATAATCAAAAAAGTTTCAAAAAATTTCTAGAAAATTTTTTCTGTAAAAGTGCAAAAATAGTTTTCAAAAAGTTTCCCGGAAAATTTGAAACATATGAATATCAAAACTTTTTGAAAAATTCTCGTAGTTTGTGCGCGACCTTAGCGCCCACCTGGCTGCCCCAGAGGGTCCAGATAGTACGCATGGGCCCCCGGGCCCCCCAGCCCTTTTAGCCCCCCCGCCCCCTGGGGTCTTGATAGGGCCCTTTTAGCCCCCCTATACAGGGCTCAAATCTGGGGGTTTAATCTTCTGCAGGCCACTTTCCAATGGGGCATCGCTTTCCTCTAGCATAGACCATTGCTGGGAATACACAGCCACACTTCTTACATCGCGTTGCTCCTGGAATAATAGAAGTCCGCATTGTAATGTTTAGTTCAGGACATACTGAGCAAATATTGATTCTTTGTTCTACCATCTCTTGAAATTCAGGTGATAGATTTCTTTTAGATACTATTGATCTAATATAATTGATCCAACCTTCTCTTATGTCCTTGATGCTCATTTTTTTTATTTAGTTGCTTTTTATTTTCGTAGCAATGTAAAAGATGTGTCAACACACATCAGCTCTGCTGTTTGATATTTTGACGGCAAATCATTGTTGTTGTTCCAAAGAACATACTCATAATCCAAAGCACTGTCATTTCTTGTGCTTGATTCGCACCATACCTTTACAGCTCCTGATTCAATGTCTTTTGTATTTAGAACATTGCATCCGTGCCCTGCTATAATAGCAACGATGCCATCAAAGCATATTGAATCTGTTGCTAGGTATAGTGTTTGCCTCTCCCACCAATTGCCTTCATAAGGTGCTGGTGAATTTGTTCTTGGGTTTGCCGGAGGGTTTGCCAAGAGTGTAAGGGGAAAAAATAAAAATAAGAAAATAGGAATATTGTTTTTTGTCATTTCATCTCATGATAAATCATATTTTGTCGTGAAAGGTTGATCCACTGACAATGAAACTGTTCCGCCCGCATGTTGTGCAGGAAGATTTGCTGCGTTAACTGAGGCCATGAATTCTTCTGCCATCTTCTGGAGTTTGCCTTCTGGAACATCGGGATGTTGATTTGTGCTCTGTGTAGCCCTTACCGCCTCGATGCTTAGTGTGGGTACACCTTCACCTGCTTTCAAAAGCCAATCAATTTCTAGTGTTGCCGGTCTTTCATCACTGGTTCTATTAGCCACAGCCATGTGTGCTATTGCTCGTGTTAAGTAATTTGCACCTTTCTTGCCTTGACCCCAGGGCTTACCAAGTTCCTGTGGAACAGAATCCTTTGTGATAGAATTATATGATATTAACTGCACAGCTGCCATAAGATCTCTCTCGTCCATAGCATCCAAGTTTACCATTCCTGTTCTTTCAGGACCTTCTGGATTAGCTGTTGCCTGACCTCGAGGCTCATCTTGTGCTACTGCAGACTTTGCAGCTACGGTGGCTGTAAGCTTTGCTGGATTAAACTCTAGCATTCTATCCATTTCTTCTTTGATTAAAGACTTGAGTTGTGACCTTGTGATTTTCATTTTTAACTTCCTATAAAGTGTTCTCTATTAAATATACACTTCATATGAAAAATTTACAATTATTGTTTTATGTTGCCGTTTGTTTTATAAGCAACATATGATAATGCAAACAAAGCCCACAGGCTTACACCCAAAACGATAATGCTAATGCTACTCACCACGCCTCGCCTTCAGGCAAACATCCAGCCTCTTTTTGCCAAGTCCGGAGCTCGTCAAGATATTCTCCGTTATGAAGCCTGACCTCAACCTTTTCGACTGCCGCTTCGAGCTGTTCAATCAAATCAAGGCCTGCATTCTTCACCTGGCATTTCCATTCAGTTTCAGTTGATCTTCCCTTAAAAAGGCCAGGGTCTTCTTCGAAAAGAAGAAGCATCCGCTCTTCAAATGCATCCACAAGCTCGCCAAGTTGATTTTCCATATCTACCATATCTACAACAGACATATTTGCTCCTTATGATTCTATTATATCATTAGGCATTATGATTTGCATAAACTATACCAGGTGTGTCCAATGAGTCTCACTTGCCTGAAGACGATCCAGAATCCAAACATCAGGCTCATGATCAATTGCTTTTGCAACACGATATGGCATTTCACCTGAATTTAGAAAGTAATCAAACAGCTTTTCAAATGCTTTTGTTTCAATAAACCTGCCATCATCGTCCTCAAGATAGATGTCGACAAGGGCCGTTTCAGTTACACCAAGCCCTGCTAACTTAAAGATTTCAGCGTTTGTCATTATATCTCCTTAAGCGAATAGAGTTGCTGCAACCATCCAACAGATGCATGCAATCAAATAAAAAGAAAACAGTGGATCAAGACTTGCTTGTTCATCTTTCATCACGGAATCCCCAAGTGGTCATACGCAACCACTTCATTGCAGTGTCCATGTTCTCGATTGTACCTCGAACAACAGATGCCTCTTCGCCACCGAACACTTGGCTCGTCACATCTTCAACACCACCTTCAAGAGGGTCAGTGACAAGGAGTCGAATATCAGCACGAGAGCAAGTAGTCATGTTCCCACCACTATTATCCAAACTAAGGCTTACCATCTTCCGGCCGTTATCAAAAACGACATTGACATGCTGTGCTGGATTGCTTGGGTTGAGGGCGTTGCCAAATTGCATTGTTGTTGCTGAGATCATTTTGTTTACCACTCCTTGCTTGGTGATTATATTATATCACGAAACTTTGGTATTTGCACACTATACGGTTGCAGCCTCTGGTCGACTGATTACTTCAAGCCAAGCTTTAGGTTCCCAATCAACATTGCCCCAGTTGTCAGTCCACATGATCCCGACACGTTTGTCATGCAAATGACGTGGCTCGACATCAATAACAATGCCAATAGCTGGAACCTCTTCTCCATTCAAAAGCGTCTGACCTGGCATGTGAATCAAATCACCTGGCTTCATTTCATTGTTATCGATAGACATAAACAACTGCTCCATCGTTATAGCACTCACGCCCTGTATCACGGTGGATTTCCCAAACAGCGATCCTCGCATCATCAGTGCTATTAAACTGAATCTGTTGGGGACTCCACGGGTCTTCACGCTTCAGTCTCTTCGCTTTGTATTTCTTGATGATTGGTGCCAGTGATTTCGACATGTTTGCTCCTTATGTTTTTATTATATCATTCCAATATAAAGATTGCATTTTTATAAAAGCTGAGATTGAACCACTCACCGGGGTTTCCCTCCCCTACATTACACCGACTCCAACGGCGCAGTTCTCTCTCAGCAAAAACCAGGATAGAGTTCCCATCTTCTCTATCAAGACACAGCCTGTAAGGTCAGTTCTTCGACCACGCTTACGCAACCACGAGATGACTTATTGCGACTCACGACTTACCCGTCATCCACTCTGGTCTGTGTCCCCCACATAAATGCTGGTATCCTCGGGGATTCGAACCCCGACATCTCCAAGTCAAAGATTGCCGTCTTTAGTCTGAAGATGAGCACCCACCTGATCGGCAAATCAAGGCTGTGCAGGCACCATAAAAAACTTAAAGATCTGCTAGAAGCTCTTCGGCTTCTTCAAGGTTAAGATCCCTGAGCTCATCCCATCCTGGACGAAACCCATATACCTCTTTATGAGCATCACTATATGCGCTCTTTGCCAATGAAAGCTCAAGCTCATACACTGTAGAATACTCTTCAGCAAGCGACTCTGAAAGAAGGGTCCAAAATGTCCAACCTTCAGCCTTCGCCTGCGCATTCCGTGCTGCATTCTTTTGCCTGATATGACCAAGAACATCTCCATCACGAAGTAGAGCGTGTGTTTCCTGAAGTGTGCGAGCCATGCTATTCTCCTTGCTTGATGTTTATATTATATCTTAGCGATTGAAGGTTTGCACATTATCCTACAACATAGAGATCTTCTCGCTCACAATATAGCTCACGTCCCGTTTCTGTGTCGAGAATCTTTACTTGACCAGGAACCATGTGGTAACCTCTTTCAACTCGACAACGGCCTCTCAAAACCTCATAAACAAACTCAGGATTCAGATCTTGAACTGCATGCTTAGGAACAAGTCTTGGTTCACCTGCACAATCATGCCATTCAATTTCTCCTGCCCTGATTGCTTGGCGCTGCTCCTCTCTGCGGACCTCCATTTCAGCTTCGGTAAAATGATAAAACCCGCGGGGTGGAGAGGAAAACTCATCCTTAGGGGGATATGCTTTTACAAGGTCACCCTTTCTAAATACTTTCTTTGATACTTTTCTTCCCATTTACTTTCCTCTACCTATTTTCTTTACTGTTTCAAGGTCTACAACAGGGATATTCAATTGACAGTCATCATACATAACAGTTGCATGATCCTCTGGAGCTACCTTGTTCCAATCTATGGCCTTTCCTTGCTCATCTGTGCGCCAGCACTTCTTCTGGACAAAGTCAACAATAATACCCACACGGTTCTCAGATTTCTGTGTACTACAAACTTTTGTGAGTCTTACAAGGTCACCGACTTTCACTAATCACCTCGACAGTCTCTTCCCAAGAACGAATACCTTCTACCAGCTCCCCATCTTCATAAAGAATTGAGCACCATTCGCCATTCTCGATAGCCATGGGCTCAGCCTCGACCACAATACCACGCTCTTTAAAGTGAGAATCATATATCAAATCACCGACTTTCACTGATTAGCTCCAACCATCCTTGAACAATATACTTTATCTCACATGTTGTTTGATCTAAGACCCCAACCATTGCTGAGTTGTCAACTTTTGCAACCAAATAACATGTTCCGAATCGTCTATGTCTCACAAGGTCACCGACTTTCACTGATCACCTCCAATTGACTTCCTGTAAACGTTTGAACCTGACCATGCCAATTGCTTACTGAAACATAGAAAACATGTAAATGAGGCTTATCAGCAAACTCGTGCCAAGGCTCTGATCTGCCTACTACTATTCCAGTTGATCCAGCAAGCGCACACTTATGGAACCTTACAAGATCACCCGTTTTCATTAACCCACCACATCTTTTTAGGGTCAGATGTTCTTACTCGGATATCTCCATCCTCATCCTCACCCAGGATTTCCCAACCATTCTTTGCAATAATAACATAGGCATCTGCAACAAGGACTTTATCATCCCCATCACAATCTGTGAATCCAAACTCTGGACGGTTAGAATCTGTATAGATTTCACCAATATCACCATCATAAACCATCACTCGTTCGGCCATGCTATTCTCCTTCGTATACTATTATTATACCATGTGCCGGATTGGATTGCATGATTCTACTTTTCATTCACAATTCTTAACTCATTCCGCCTTTCAGTCATGATCACTGAATCATCCCAGAACACTTTTATGTCTTTGTTTCCTGTGTATATTCCGACCTCAATCACGACACCCATTTCTTTCCCGTCGCCCCAGCTCCATGTAACAAGATCACCAACCTTCATTGGTCCAGCTCCAACAAGGAGTTCCAATGCTTCCAAGGAAAAACAAACAATGCTATAATCCCAAGGGTGGGAAGCAACCAATGCCCATTATCTAGGAGCGCAATTTGCAATGAGTTCAACATTATTTTATGACCCTTAGTAACGATGACATTGTAGCTGTGCAATCTCCGTTATCCCAAAAAACATCTGCACTCTGGACTCTTCTTGTTATACCACAGTGCCATGTCTTTACAATAACACCTGTCCTTCGTTCGCCTGGTGTAACTGTTTGGCCCCAAGAGCCTGTAAACCTAACTAGATCACCTTTTACCATTTCAGATTCCCACAGAGTTTGTCTTACGACCGAAGCCTTCCATGTTTAGCTCCACACCAAGTTCCCTTCCGATTTCAAGCTCACGGCGATGAGCTTCTGCTTTACCTCGAACAACCTCAAGAACTTCTTTTTGAAAGGTTGCGGGACCGTGAGTTCTCATTGCACGATACAAAAGAGTGTCTTTGCCGTACACTGTTGCATTCCGCACATGCGCTTCAAATCTGATGTTCATTGAACGCTTATAAGCACGTCCTCTTGCAACTGTAAGGCCTACGTAACGCTCTCCAGTGACGCCGCAAGTGAGAAGATAGATAACCTGGTTTCTGTCGTTTCTACGTTTGCGGCTCATGTTTAACTCCTTGATGTTTATATTATACACCACCGTTGCAAGGTTTGCATAAACTGCTGTTGTCTTCAATGATTTTCTTTTTTACTACCTTCCCAAAGCCAGGGTTCACTTTCAAAACCTCAGTTAAGATGTTATGCCTGATGATGCTTCGCATATACTTTTCATCAGTGTTTCCAGGATCAACCAAATAAGGAACAGAATATCTTTCGCACCAACCCTCAAGATCTTCTTTGCTTGTCATCAAAAAAGGTCTGATAATATTGTTTCTTCTATGTGGTATTAGCTTGCTCTTGCCGTGTAGCGTCGAAAAAATATACCACTCCATCACATCATTGAGGTTATGTCCAGTTACTACTGTGCCCTCGATTCCCTCAAGGAAGGCTGCACGTTCATCCCGCCAGTGCTCTTCTGTGCTCTTCTTTCCGCGATCAATGGTATCAATCATACCTACGGTTAAGGATAGCCCGTGTGTTACGCAGTACTCCCTAATGAATGTTTCTGCATCATTACCAAAGGGCGTTCCATGATTGAAGTAAGCGACGCTGACCTTTCTTTTGTTGTGTAATGAAAGAAAAGAAAGAATAGCCATACTATCCGGTCCTCCACTACATGCGACGGTAACTTCTTTAGGAATCTGCCCCAGAATATCAAGCATGACTGGCTTCGATCCTGTTTGCTTCCATATCACGCCCAGTATCATGAAGAATATCACGAAGCTTCCAGACTTCATCTTCAGCTATGCGCAAAGTAAAACTCGACCCAAACCGAATGACGGCTTGTTGTCCATCGATCTCTACTTCCAGATTGTGCTTGCCACCATCGTGCTTAATGTATTCGTCGTGTGTAATGTAACCCATTTTTTCTCCTTGGTTATATTATATCACTGAGTTTTTATGTTTGCACAGTCTATGAATCCATCTGTCCAATCGCTGCATAAATACTTGCGACCTTAATCCAGAATGCTTCAATCTCTTTTATCTCTGCTTCAAAGTCTGCAATACTTGGAGCAAGGTCTTTATGCCGTGAGCATGCTTCAATCATTTCAAGCGCATGTGAATGCTCATCAACAGACTTAACAATCTCCTGCATTGTGTGAAGCCCTGCCATAAACTGCTGTGCCCTAATAGCGGCATCGTCAAATGAATCTTTCATGGATGTGCCACCTTACAATCGTCTTCCTCAAGGGGTAATCCCATAATGAGATATCCGCACCCTAATCCTGCTGCAACCCACAGCATAGCTCTTATTCGCCACATATTGTTCTCCTTGTTGATATTATACCATCGAGATAGATTGTTTGCATATTATGGCTGTGCCCAAAGTGTCCCCTTGATATTTGCGTCACCCCAATGAACACCGTGTGATGTGCTTCCTTCTACCCAGCAATCTTCAAAATTACATCCATCAAGTCGGGCGAAGTTAAAGTCACAATCCTGAAACCAGTTCCCCCTAAAGTCAATATCATTAAGCCAGGCATTTCTAAAGCTCATCCCAGTAAAGTTTATGTCCTGAAAAACAGCCTCCGTTCCACGTCGACCCCTCGATTTAATAAAAAGCATATGATCACGTAAAATTAAGTCTAACTCATCCTGTGTGATTGTCTTTAAATGTTTTGGCGGAGGCCTAACTCTATACGCTGCCATCTTATACTCCTTCTAGATCCCTTCCGTGGAGTGCACCACTAATTTCGCCTGATCCATTCCACAATACTTCATATGATCCGTATTTGCAATAGTCAACTACTACACCTACCTTCCCAGCAAAACCCCATCTCTTAGCTCTCTTGTTTGACTTTCCTCTAACAAGTGAACCTGGAGGATACTTGGGCGGTGGCCGCTTAAGTGAATGCAAAAACTGCGTGCAGTTTGGAAGAAAGTATCCGGCAAAATAATCAGACTGAGGATCTGAATGATCTGTCATATTTCTGATGTGAAAATTGTATGCATCGCCATCAGAATCCCTAAACCTGCACACCTTCCCATCATAAGTAAACTCGCAAACACCATTTATAACTGAAACTGTGATGCCAAGATATTGTTCAATTCGAATTAGTGCATTTTTTGTTTTCATTTCTCACTCTTTGCTATATATTCTTTTGCAATCTTTTTCATTTCAGACTTTGTGCTTTTTTCAACAAGTGTTGATATTTCACAAATCAAATATCCATTACCTTCAATGCAAAGCACAAGTGCTAAGTTTTCGCTTTCATAAAATTTCTTGATCTCACCTCTGCAAACTTGCTTGTTTGGCCTAATGCCCCACACGATGTCACCAATCGCCCACCCTGCAAACTCCTGAGTGACCTCCTCTTTAACTACTCTTTGCTTTTTTCTTCTGCCCATATTCGTTCAATTCTATCCATCTCTTCGATCGACAAAAAATATCCATTGCCCAAATCTTCTGGCCATGATGCCATAATCAATTCAAGCTCTCTCCTCATTTCAGCTATCTCTTTTAGAAGAAGCCTATCTTTATATTCTTTGAGATCTATTACGTTATCCATTGAATATATACCTACATCTTGTCATTGTTTACAGACGCAATCATAAGCATCATAACCATGCATGCTAAAAAGCCAGAAGCGAACCACAAAATATTCATCGCGAACTCACGATTCCTGCGTCTTGCTTAAGCTGATAGATTTCTTCTTGAATCCTATTGAGTTTTTCAAGCTGAAAAGCATTTACATCACCTTGATGTTGCAGCTTATCAAGCAAATAATTTTCTTCCCTGATAAGGTGTGCATATTGCTCAGCACCCGCCTCACCAAGCTCAATATATATCCGTGCTGCATCCGACATTTTTATCCCTTTTTCTAAAGATGGGTTTTGTTATAATTTTTTTGATCCCATGCAATGTTTCTCCAACAAACATAACACCAAAACTTACGACTAGTCCACCCATAACAATTGCAGTTGCTGTGCGCATTCCAGCCTGTTTCTTCTCTTGCTTTTTCTTTTTACGCAAACTATTTTTCCTAAAAAATTATAACAAAAATTTTAGTATTGTTCAATGTTTTCTACAGCGCAGTGATAATGCCTGCAGAAGTTGCGTATGAATAGACTGCAAAAATAAGCGCTGCTGCAGCGGCAACTTTTATGCCACCCCAAAGAACATCAATCGCAGCACCTAGTGCAAATATTCCAACTTTCCAACAAACGTAAAAGCCGCCGATGAAGAGAAGAAGTTCGATTAGTTCTGCATGTGCCATATTAGCTCCTTTGATAATATTATATCATGCTGCTTTATGGTTTGCACATTCCTATTGCCAATGGCCTACGTGTAACACGGGTAGCTGAATATCGTTTGTCTTTTCTTAGAAGCAATTCATATTCAAGCGCTGCTATTCTCGCCTCGGCATCTGTTAAACCCATGCTTGAGTCAAATGTTCTTACTGTTTCTTCGATTCTATTGTCTTTTCTTATTGCAGAAACTGAGTAATAGTAGCTCATCAAATTGCACCTGTCATAATCAATTTTTTAATTAAGTCTTTCATTTCAAGCGTATTTTCTGCTGGTATTTTTACAAGCAATTTTGTGCCACTAATAGGAACACTGCTTCCATCAGGCAAGATAATCATTGCACTACTAAGTCTTTCCTGGACAGTTGCTGTTATATTATCTTCTCTGACCCTCCAATACTTGAAGCGATCTGAATGTCCGTCACTCATTTTATTCTCCATCCACAGGCTCAAGATATCTCATATCATAGCCCGTCATTATCATTCCTCTCCCGTTCCACAAGAATCGATGATGCCGTTTTACACCACCCCATTGAAAGTCATCCTGTGTTGTTTCAACATACATCATGATTGACTCTTTTGCTTTTCTATTCCAAGCATGTGTGCATGTTACTCCAATCACCCCACGATCTTCTCGTTTTCCGATACGTCCCCTATGATTAAATGTAAAAACTGGCCAATCGCACCCAACGATCTCCCAGTTTTCTATAGGCCTAACAAGCATCCCCTTTTTTAGTTCGCCAACCTTCATTCAGACGTAACCTTCCACCGCTTCAGTCTCGGGTCGCATTCTCTCCCAGTGTTGAAAGTTGGACGATCAAGCTCACCAGTACTATACCCCAGCTCTTTTTCAAGCCCTGTTGTATCTTTACCCTTTGCCTTCCACCGCTTGATCTTTCCCTTCAGGCGCCGCTGATGTTGATTTTGTCTTTGAAGCTTTGAGCCACGTGCCATTGCAATACCTCTATTTCTATTATATAGCGTGAGTTAAAATTGTTCAAAGGTTTATATGGTACCAGAGACGGGACTCGAACCCGTAAGCCTGATGGGCGTCAGATTTTAAGTCTGATGTGTATACCAATTCCACCACTCTGGCTTAGTGTGCATTTTTTATTTTATGTTGTTTTTTGCTTAACAATTTCAATAACTTATGCCTAAGTTTTAGTCACGCCCCACCTTGAAAAATGAGAAACGGCAGTGGGGTTAACCAAGGAGCCGGTGAATCCTGCCCCACTGCCGACCGGACTCACCGGACATAAAGCTAGCCGATAGTCACCCGAGCAACTTCATCAAATCCCTTTTCACGGAGAGAAAGAAACATAATGTGACCTGCGCCACCGAATCGATTCTTTTCAACTTGAAGCACACGACAACCCATCAGGTCTTGATCCTTCTGTTCGATTGACAGTGAGATCTTTGCATCAACCATATGCTTCAGGACATTTGCACCCGCCATCTGACCAGACTTATTTACCTGCCCAATCACGATTGCGTTGCAAAAATGCTCCTTACAGTAATCAGTAATCATTTGCAGTGATCGCTGTGCGGTCTTTGAGTTTTTGTTCAATCCCCACTTACCATCGTTCAAAGTTTGAAGACTATCAACAATGAGAAAGAATGGCTTCCCTGGATTCTTTGCGCGAAGCTCATCGCACTGCTTGAGAAGTGTGGGGACATGAGATTCTTGACCAGCAATAAACCCTGTCCGAAGACCAAGGCGCTCGACTGTCATCTTCAGTTGGAACAGCGATTCTTCAGCAGTGTTGAAAAGCACCGTCGATCCTTTACGACCAAGTGCATTTGCGAGCTCTAGCATCAGCGTTGTTTTTCCAGCACCAGGTGTTCCAGTGAACAAAGTAACAGCAGACGGAGTGAATCCCTTTCCACCGATCGCATCGTCAAAATACTTGATTCCAGATGGGATGCGCTTACGAAGTTCCTTTGGGACCTCGATATCAAGAATATTTGTTCCAAAAACGATATCATTTGAGTTTACATTCAGCTTCATGTTTTTTCCTTGGTTAAGGTTGTTTCAGATATTTTTATTATACCATCACACTGCAATATTTGCACGTTTATGTGATGGCGGCTTTATATCTTGGGTAGTCATAGCCTGATGTGTCAATCATGATCTTTTCATCAATATCAAAACACTCAACAATAAACTTTGTAGGCTGATTGGCTTCATCCCAACCAAGACCCGTAATAGGGAGATCTGTGAAGCATGGAAGATCACCAACTAGTTCAACAAACTCACTCTCAGGTACTGATATCCTAGGGAAACTATTATAAACATCGCCTGAGTAGGTCTCAAGATGCTCATCAACTTCCCAAATTAGACAATCAATATATCTTTCATTTCGCTTCAGGGAAACATTTAGGTCCCTAAAAAATTTTCTACGAAAACCGTGCACTGTAAACTTTTTCATTTTATCTCCTAGTCTACACTGAATGCAACATCATACCCACAAGTCTCAAACATCTTGTGGTACTCATCTTCACTCTGGCCCTCATCGACGATTTTAACAGAGTATTTAGTACCGTCAGGAAGTGTATAGCTCAAAACAAATGGGTACATTTTATCTCCTTGATGTATCTATTATACTATAGATTCTTCAGGTTTGCACACAAGAGTTAAACAAATTAACAGAGCCGATGATAATAAAGAGCTCAACAACCAGAAGTAGCATGATAATGAATGATTCCCTCATCTTAGCACCTCAAAGTCCGCGCTAATAAAACATAATGACATCAGGTTCATCATTGATTTCTTTCAAATCAAGTGTACGAGCATCATGAACATCCATTGGGTGCCACACATAACCTTCTTCGTCGCAATGCCCGATGGTATACCTTCCTTCAATACTCCAGCCAAAACCTTCCTTTGAATCCATCATCAATACTTGCAGATCGCCTCTACCGGTTTCTTCAACAAGGCGTAGTTTCTCGATCATTTCTGTGACTGTCATCTTCTACCTCCTGAGTTTCTCTAAGTCTTTCTCTAAGTTGTCGTTCAATCTCTTCAAGCTCTTCAAGCTCTGGTCGATAATCGTAGTTTGACATTTTTCTCTCGCTGGTGGGTCAACTGGGACTCGAACCCAGAACCTGCAGGTTAAAAGCCTGATGCTCTACCAATTGAGCTATTGACCCGGTTTGAATGGTACGCCCTGTAGGATTCGAACCTACGACCCTCGGCTTAGAAGGCCGATGCTCTATCCAGCTGAGCTAAGAGCGCAAAATGGCTGGGGCGACTGGACTCGAACCAGTAACCTCCCGGGTAACAACCGGGTGTCCTTGCCTGTAGGACCTCACCCCAAAGATTAGGGATTTTGTTTCTAACGAAGACCCCTTACTCCGCTTCCACTTCCAAAGTTTGCAACCTTTGATTCTTCCGTGCACAGAAAATAGCATTGTGGATGCTATAACTCACTATTTATATATTAACTGGAGCCGCTTAACAGACTTGAACTGTTGACCTACGGTTTACAAAACCGTTGCTCTACCAACTGAGCTAAAGCGGCAAAGAAGAGCAGTTTTTGAACGTGCTCAGGTTACTTGGAGGTAACTATTCAGCCTCTGTTTCTTCGGCTTGTTCCGTGGTCTCTTCAATGTCTACCGCTTCCTCCAAAGTGGTAGATCCCGGCGCGGGGGCCGTAGTCTCAGTAGTGGGCTCAGTGCTGAGTGCTGACTCGGCTGCGGCCTCTTCTGCGGCTGGTTCTTCTGCATCAGTAGATGTCTGACTTGGATCAAAAGAACATGTGCCGTATGCTGTAGCGACAACGAGTGCGCCAGCAACAAAGCTTACTTGAACCTTGAAACGAGCCCATAACTCTTTTAGTTTTTCCATTTTATTTCTCCTTATGAAAAGCAGTTTTACAACTCTTGTGCTTAGGTTGATATCAAGATGGTAGGGGCGACGGGACTTGAACCCGCATGCACCAGTTACCCGAAGAATGCACCGCTTATAAGACGGCTGGGATACACCCCGCTGTTCAATCCAGTAACAGTTTTTTCTTGTTTCCATCTTGCTCATTTAAAGAGCCTTCTTCTTGAATCTCTTCATATTGTAAGCGAGCAAGATGCGGATACTTCTCAAACAATTGCGGAAGCGTCAAACATTCTTCCCTCTGAATTCGCTCTATTTCGGCGGCTATTTTTCCCACGTTTCTTCTCCTTTTTGGCAGGCTTTTTGACTTCATAATCCGGATGCAGCCTAGTTTTAACTACATACCGATCACTAAGTCGCTTAACCTTAACCTGTCGGCCTTTGTGCTCTTCTTTATCTTTCCAGGCAGCTAACATGTTGTTTCTCTTTTGGTCAGCTTCTGTAAAAGTATTGAAGTATGCCTCATTTTTCCACGGCTTTCCATCTACAATCTTTTCTTTTTCTTGATCTTCCTTCATC
>MDSZ01201426.1_pt1 | contig 15960 bp, 8 predicted proteins | sample 811201 | NCBI WGS metagenome assembly MDSZ01 (sample SAMN05326647, study PRJNA326480) | marine metagenome | isolation source: seawater | place: Indian Ocean: North | collected 2010
CTAAATATACTTCAAAAAAAAAAAAGAGGAGAGTTTCTTTGGGTCCTCTTTCTTTCTTTCTTTCTTTCTTTCTTTCTTTCATTCGTTCGACTTTCTTTCTTTCAGAGAGAAAGAGAGAGATGTTGGAGGACTTGGAAGACCTGGGCGGGGGAGGAGGAGGAGGAGGACGCGACCCCAACAACGGGGGACCGACGAGTTCCCGGGTGACGAGCGCGCTCCCGAACCAACACGGCAGAGTACTTTTGGGGATGCGCGACAAACATCATCATCGTCGTCCCGAAGAGAGGGCGATGATGGACGTCAAAGTCGGCGCGTCTTCTTCTTCTTCTTCTTCTTCTTCGTCTGTCGTGCCTGGAACGCAACGCGTGCACGTGAAGACGTTCGGATGCGCGCACAATCACTCCGATTCCGAATTCATGTCTGGACAGCTGCAAGAATATGGATACACGCTCACCGATGACCCGTCGACGGCGAATTTGTGGGTCGTCAACACGTGCACGGTGAAGAATCCAAGCCAAAGCGCGATGAACACAGTCATCGAGAGAGCGAAAACGAACGACACGCCGGTGGTGGTGTGCGGGTGCGTGCCGCAAGGCGACCAAAAAGCAAAAGAATTAGAACACGTTTCGTTACTTGGAGTATCGCAAATCGATAGGATCGTGGAGGCAGTGGAGAGAACACTGAGAGGCGAACGCGTCGTCATGCTCGAGAAGAAAGCGTTACCGAAACTGGACTTGCCGAAAGTCCGAAGGAACAAACGCGTGGAGATTATCCCACTGAGTACGGGATGTTTAGGACAGTGCACGTATTGTAAGACAAAGCACGCGCGAGGGGAACTCGGGAGTTACGAGATTGAGGCGATCATAGGAAGAGCGAAGTTAGCGATTGAGGAAGGGGTAACAGAAATCTGGTTATCGAGCGAAGATACCGGAGCGTATGGTTTAGATATAGGGTCAAACGTCGCGGAGTTGTTTAAAGCGTTAGTAGACGTGTTACCGACGGATCAATCTGTGATGTTGCGATTAGGAATGACGAATCCCCCGTATATTTTAGCGCACTTACCGGCCATCGCAGAAGCTATGCGACATCCGTCGGTGTTTAGTTGGATTCACATTCCTGTGCAAAGCGGAAGTTCGAAAGTCTTGGACGATATGAAACGCGAATACACGAGAGAGGAGTTTGAACAAGTGTGCGATTATTTATTGAAACACGTTCCAGATATTACCATCGCGACTGATATTATATGCGGATTTCCAGGCGAAACCGAAGCCGAGTGGCGAGAGACGATGAGTTTAATTGAAAAGTACAAGTTTCCAGAAGTGCACATCAGCCAATTTTATGCGCGGCCAAACACGCCGGCATTTCGAATGAAACGAGTAAATACGTTGACCGTAAAAAATCGGTCTAGAGAGTTGACGAAATTAACCGAATCGTATTTGCCGTGGACAAAATTAGAGGGACAAAAAATGAAGGTGTGGATTACCGACATTGCCGCCGATGGCATTTCATTGGTCGGACACACGAAGAGTTACTCGCAAATTTTGTTACCGGGAGGAGACGAAAACGTGGAAAAATATATGGGCAAGAGCGCGCACGTAAAAGTAATATCGTCCAGTCGTTGGAGCTGTAAAGCGGAAATTATTGAAGACGAGAGCGAAGTCGCGGAAATTCAAACGACCAATTTGCACAAAAGAATAGCCTTAGTCGAAAGCGCCGGCGATACGTCCAACTTAAACAAAAAGTACGGGAAGAAAATACGTCCGAAAAAGAAAGATATATTAGCAGATGTCACCGAGGACTTCGATGACGCGTACGCGTTACGCGTGCAAAGAATAGACAAACTTTTAAGGTGTTCGGAAATTGTGTTTGGAACCACCTTATGCGTCGCGAGTCTCGGGATGCTGTATTCAAAGTTAGTGCGCGCATAATGAAAAATAATTATAGAAATAATACCCACCACCGGTACCGGTGGCAAAGTAAACAGAGCTAATATTTTTACGTGGTTCCCACTTCTCTTCTCTTCTCTTTCCCCTCCTCGTTACTAGTGTTGTAAAAGTACTTGTTTCTAACCTCTAAACCCAACGCCAACCATATAAATCTCTCGACTTCCTTTCCTCACCGCAGCTGGACGAAACATGTGCGCGCCTGCAAACGCCTTCTTCGCCTCCATTTTTAACGCTCTCGTCTCTTCACTTTCAAAAATTTTACATATGAAATGACCATTTTTCGCGAGTAAATCGTTTGTGGCTACCTCAAACGCGCGCAAGGCCAATTCGTGCGAAACGATCGCATCGTTTTGGCCGGTGGTTTTTGCCATCATGTCCGACGTGAGCAAATGGACATTTTTTGATAACTGTAATTCACTCAACAAATCATCGCTCTCAAATACGTCGCACTGAAACGTTCGCGTGCGATTACTATCCAAAAATTTCAACTCGCGGATATCGACTTGGGTTAAATCAAATCCGTATATTTCAGCGTTGGGCATTTTTCGCGACAAGACTTGCAACCACGACCCCGGTGCGCAGCCGAAATCCACGAGAGATACATTTTGTTGTTTTCCCAACACCTCTGGAAATTTTTGAAACAGTTGCTCTAGCTTCATGGCGGCTCGGGAGCAATACCCAAGCCGTTTGGCTTCGCGAGAAGCAAAGTCGAGCAAACCATTCCATCCGCGCGGGGTTTTCGCCATGATTAATACGTCTTCATTATTCGTGTGACGCGTGCAAATAAAATGGGCAAACTCGAGAGTTTTATGAAAAATTTTGTGAAGACGTATAAGCATATGTAGATAATAGTGAACAACACGTGGCTGGCTAATATGTAACGAACACGACGCGAGAGTAAGAACGCCTCGTCACACGCTTACTTCGCTCTTTCTTTATATTCCCCACCGTTGGCGGTGTTCACGACCACCTTATCGCCGATGTTGATAAACAACGGGACAGTCACCGTCAAGCCGGTTTCCAACGTCGCCGGTTTATCGCCGCCAGACCCCGCCGTGTTCCCTTTCAACCCTGGATCCGTCATGGTCACTTCCAACGTCACTTTTTCAGGCGGTTCAACACCGATCACTTTTCCATTCCATTGCAATACCGCGCACGTCATCCCTTCGGTGATAAACTTTTCGAAATCCCCAGGAGGGCATCGGCACTCCTCGAACGTTTCCATGTCCATGAACACGTATTGGTCTTCGTCTTTGTACGTGTATTGCATTTGTAGGTTGGTGATGTCTGGGACCTCAAAGGTGGTCCCGTTTCTGAACGTTTCTTCTTTTGTGTTACCATTTAAGTAGTTGCGTACTTTCGTGCGGCAGAAAGAGGCGCCTCGACCCGGGTGGACGTGTTGGAATTCTGTGCGCGCGAGAGGAAAATTTTTTCTGTCAGTGCTTTCCAAGAGATAAAAAGTGGATAAAGGGACGATGATACAATTTGCGTGCAAAAGTGCGTCTAACACGTAGTGCTAGAGAGCAGGACGTACCAACAACTTTAAACGGTTGCCCGTTGAGCATTATGCTTAATCCGTTTTTAATATCCGCGGTAGTGGCGGTGGCCGCTCGAACCTATATACAATTGAGGAAAGGATTATTAATTAGCACGTAAAATGACGTCGTTTTTGGCGGCTTTTGGAAAACGTACCTGAAGGACACCTCGGGAGACCGGCGCAGATTTGCGAGAAACGTTCGCGAGTTTCTGGTGGACGACTTGAGAAGTCGACGCTAAAGAGGCAAGCATAATAGTTTTTGTTATACTGGTGGTGATCTAGTAAATGCTTTGCGTATTACAGTGAAGTGCGCGTACATTATTTCAGTTTTTCTTGTTTTTATACACAGTCCAATTTGCTACTGCTGGACTTTTTCAACGCCGCTTTCGCATCGACGACAATAGTCTTGCTATCGACGATTCGTCTTGCCGGTGTAATTTTGCGAACGATCTTCGTTTGTTCTGGTTCCAATTCCTCCTCCTTCTTGACGATAAAAGCTTGTTCACTCACGATGGCGACTCCGCTGTCACGTTCGCCGTCGATGTCTTCGAACGAGGCGCGGCGGTGGCGCCCCCCGCGAGGGGAGTCCGCGGAAATTGGCGAGGAAGATGGGTATGAGGGTGGTGTTTGCTGCGCATGGAAAGGAGTGATCGTGTGCATTCCTGCACCTCCTCCTCCTCCTTGTCCACCACCTCGTGGAGAAGGCGGCATATTTGGTTGCATAGCGGACAATGTTCCCTGTGAATTTTGCATCGTTGACGAGTAAAAGCCATAGTAAGACGTCGCCTGTAACGGCGTGTTCTCCATATTATCTTTAATCGCGTTGAATTTGATTTGTTGCCACTTGCGTATGACTCCAGCGGCTTTAAATCGCGCGCGTCGTATTAAATCGTCCGTACGCTTATCGGTTAAACCGGTGTGAAAGGTGAACGGGGGTACGCCCGGTGGACGCAGGTAGACATCAATCTCGCACGATTTTGAAGCTTCCGCAACTTCGCGTCGCGAAGTCGCGCGGAGTAACGCGCCAAGAAGAGTTGCATAACTCGGCGCGGCGTTTGTGATCGCGACAGATTTTTTCTTGTTTTGCATCTCTGTTGATTTTCCTTTTCGTCTTGCTGTCGAACCTTCTTCGTTACGTTCTTTATCGTCCGAGGAAGAGGAATTCGAATCTGATTCCGAGGACGACGACGTCGAATACTCCTTAAACGATTCCGAAGAAGACTTGCTTCCACCTTTTCCACTCTTAATCGATTGCCAAAGCTTATCGGCATGCGCAAACGGGCTCACGCGTTCCCAGAGCAAACGCCATCCGCCTAATCCACCATCTCGTGCCGTCAATGATCTAAATGCGGCGTAATGTTCATCTTCGACGTCAACGACAATCGTCGACTCGACACGGGACAGTTTACGCAACACGTCCACCGGCACTGGATTCAAATACGCACCGTCAACAAGTAAGTCGCCAGTGATCTCATCCGCGATGGGCGGTAAGAAACCGAGCACAGAGGTGGAAGCTCGAGCGTACCGCCACACTGACCCTGATGTGCACGAGATCAACTTACCGGTAGTCAAATTTGTCGCGCAACAGAAGAACGGAATCCATAAGTCTTCGATTTCCATCTTATCGCCGAACATATCTCTGATAGATTTGTCGATGGTTTCGCCGGTTAAGATAGAAAGGAACGGAGGAGTTAAATCCGTAAGAAGTCGTCTAGGAGAGGCAATCAGAGACGCCAGTTTTTTAACTCGTGCGCTGACGACACTTGAATTTGCCGTTCGAGCGTAGAGTGCAGCAGTTAACGTGCCTTGCGAGGCGCCACCGATGACATCAACCGGGACGCCTTCGTCTTCGAGCGCTTTCAAGGCACCTAAATGCGCTAACCCATGACCACCACCACCAGCTAAGATGACACCGACGCCACAACCAGCAATATGCCTCGCAATTCGATCGACGTCCGCGTCTGAGTAGGAACTCAAGCGACAGTGATGGTGTCGGCGCAAACCCGGTCGGTTGGCATAAAATCTGCGCGTATTTTTTGGTGTTTCACCTTTTGCATGCAATAAGACCAACTCTATTTGTGCCAGGATCGCGGTATTTTTATTGTCAATCTCGATAAAATTCTCGTCACCGTTTTGTTGCTTGGCATTGCTACTGTAATGGTGGTTTGTTTTCTTGCTGGTCATTTTGTGGTAATTTAAAAACTCTTCCTCGGAGGCTGACGGTACCGGAACAATTCGTTTTTTACGGCGTTTCCAAAGTAACTTGTCTTCGGCTGGGGATGGATCGACGCCGTTACCGATGAGTACCTTTCCAGTATTGTTAGTGTTTTCGCTATTACGACTTCTACCTCCAGCTTTTGAAAGCTTCACCGCGGTTGTTGACTTTGAACTGGAAGATCGCGACTCGAGAATAGAAGAAGGCACGAACGACGCCGCCGCGCCGCCTTCGGCTACTACCAATACCAAATCAGCTTGTGATACGCACACTCTCGACCACCCACTCGAAGTTCGATTGCTAGCATTCCTCTCACTTCTATCGCCAACGAACAAAACAAACCGGTGTTCCTCTTCAATCCTTGTCATCCAGCTCGTCAACTTGGAGCGATAAAACGCCGTCTCCACGCGACGAAAGCCTTCTGGCACAACCTCCTCTGCCGCTTTTTCATCTAAAATGAACGCGGAGCCTTTACCTAACCTCTCTAACGCGTTTCTCAACTTTACGGCAAATTTCGGTAACTTCGTCGTTTGCACGGCATCTGTCGCCGGAACGATGGCGATGGTCACGATTTCCGGACGATACCGTTCACCTGTTTTCAAATCACGCTGGTTGGTCTCCAATTTTCGAGCGACGTGTTCTAACAACCTTCCGGCAACTTCGGGATGCTTGGCAGAAATAATTTGCACGCTCGCGCGAGACATTCGCACTAACTCGCAATCGCGAGTGCATATAGCCGTGGACGTATGCGCGGTTTGCGATAACATTGACGCGTCACCGATGGTTTCGCCGCGACTTCGATATCGCATGGCGCCTAAAGCGACGTTGTAGATGGACACGCGTCCAGAGATGACGAGGTACATGGAAGTTGCATCTGCGCCTGATCGAAAAGCTTGGTCACCGGCAGAAAGCCACTGTCGATTTAAGCCAGCCGCAATGAATGCGCGAATAACTCTGTTTAGAGAACACGATGCTGCTAATTGCAACGCAATGAACGCGTCTGGCGCGTGGACACACAACGCGTGTAACACAGTCGGCGTGATTAACAAAATCTCACAATCAGTGCTACACCGAACGGTTTCGTCGAATCTAGCGCCAGTTATTGCGTGCGCCGCACCAACTAAGCGTGGTGCTTTCAACTCCGGACCGACGACACCATCGCCTTCAGGCCACGGCACCGCGTCGCGGCGCATTGTTCCAGATAGAAGAATGAAATATGCGTTCGTTTGACTGTCGCGTTGGGTGATGAACACCTCGTTTGCTAAGAGCGTTTTTCTACCGCCCGCGTATTTTTCTAATTCGTCCTGGTAGTGGACTAAAAGTTTATTCGTCGGATTCGCGTCTTCAGGCGTTTCCTTGGCGCTATTCGCTTTGGTGCTATCGTTCAACGAGTTTGAAGATGCATCTGGATTTTGTTCAAAAAACTTCTCGTGCGAAGTCTGCGCACGCATCGTTGGTTTAGGTTTCAACACCAAACAATCTTCTGCCCCGGGACTTAAATGCTCCGCGCAACCTTCGTCTCTCGGCAACTCGAGAAAATCTCTCAGAGTAAACCTCGCGACTCGCCAGAGGCGAGCGATTGCTTGTTCTAAATACACCTGAATTGTTCTTGGGTACTTTCTAATGAACGCGAACAGAACGTCTTGACGGATGCGAACCAGTTTCGCACCATTCTTCATCGCCACGCACGAGACCGACCGCCTCGCAGAATCTAAAACATCCACGTCACCGACGGATTCGCCTTTATTCAAAACGTTTGTCAAATGCGCTGGACCTATGCTAAACGCTATTGAAGGTAGTGAAGATGATGAACGAACGTTGTCCTGCGAACGCTCATAATCTAACGATGATCTCGCACTCTGCGAGCGCTCATAATCTAACGACGATCTCGCACTCTGCGAGCGCTCATAATCTAACGACGTTCTCGAATTGGACATTGAGCTCATACGATTGGCTTGTTGACTCCTCCCCATACTCGGCAATCCGGGAGAGCCAGCTCTATCGAGTGAACGCCGGATATCTTTCACCGAGTGATGATGATGGTGATGGTGATGAGTGCTCGATTTGGACGAAGATTTCACCAACGACGGCGTGCCTCTCTCCATACCACCACGCTTGTTCGTTGATTGCACGTACACTCCCAACTGACCTTCGACGACGACGTAAATTCCGTCTCGACTTTCATCACCTTGACGAAAGAGCACTTGGTTTGCATCTATCTCAATTTCTTCGCTCATTCCGAACAGTTCTCTCGACTCTTCCAGCTCTAAGCACGCGAAGAACTTAGTCGACGCGAAAAAGTTTGGATCGGTCGTTTGTGCTAAATATTCGCCCGGACCGCTTCGACTTTCGCCTTCCGACCAGGCGTGCGTCTGCGAAGCGTCCGAACTCTCAAAGTCACTGCTACTCTCTTTCCCTTCTTTTCTCCACTCCTCCTTGATCCTATCCATGACTGTCTCTCGTTTCACAAATCTCGGCGTCCCAACAGGCGTTTCGAAATTCTCTTCGTCGCTATTGCCTCCGGGAAATCCTTTCGTCGTCGAGCGCGACGCCAATCGTTTCGGCGCTTTCATCCCGCCGGTATTGACAATACCGACGCCGTCTCCATCTTCTCTCGTCAAAAGCACCTCCTCGTCTTCCCTCGCGCTCGAATACGCCGAGGACAACGCGTCGTCGGAGTCCGACGACTCGTCGTTCGCGGATTTCTCTTCCTCCTCCTCTGAGTCGTCGTCGGTACTACCAGTGCTACTGCTGTTTTCTCGCCTTCGTCGTCGTCGTCGTCGTTTTCGTTGTTCTTTTCTTTTCCTCAATAATGTGTTTTGGTGTTGGGTTGTTGTCAGCACCTTTTTCTTTTCCTCGGTGAGACCATCATCAAATCCGTGGTGGTCGTCGTGGTCGTCGTGGTCGTCGTGTTTCGCGGTCCAGTACCACAGCACCGCCGTTCGGGAGAGCAAGCCGATCGCGACGAGTGCGACTGCAGCTCTCGTCGCGCGTTTGGTCGTCGTTCGACTCGGAAGCATACCACCACTCGCGAGAGTCTCTCTCTCTCTCTCTGTTGTTCTTACTCTCTCTCTCTCTTCCAACGCGCGCTCTCGTTTCCAATTCGAGAGTCCAATTGAAACACGCTTTGTCTTCTTCAATGGACTTCGCAAAGCGAGAAGGAAAAGAGAGAGAGAGCGAGAGAGAGCGAGAGCCCAAAAAAACAAAGAAAAGAGAGGGGAGAAGAGGAAGAGAAAGAAAAGTGTCTCTAATCGCGTCTCTCTCTCAAAGCAACGAGAGAGAGTGTTTTGTGTCGTCGCGTTATGTCGTCGTCGTGTGTGCTCTTTTATACCTGTGTGGCATGAGTGGCAACGGTTTTTTCGTCACTCTTTTCGAGGAGGAGGAGGCTTCTTCTTTTATAACAACAGAACGAAAGAAAGCATTGCGAAAGAGAAGCACTCGCGGAGGAGGAGGAGGTGAGTAGTGTGTGCTCTTATATACCTGTGTGGCATTAGTGGCAACGGGAGGCTCTTCTTTTATAACAATAGAACGAAGGAAAGCATTGCGAAAGAGAAGCACTCGCGGAGGAGGAGGAGGAGGAGGAGGAGGAGGAGGACCCTTTCTTTGTTCGAGACTTTGTTCTCCTTTCTCTTTCGACGCGAGACCGAAAAACGTAGTTGTCGGTGGTCGTCAAAATGCCTTTGACGACTTTGACGACGACGAAACCCACATCATTACGCCGACCGAAGAAGGTGAAACTTGGGGTGTGCGCGATGAACAAGAAATCCCACTCGGCGAACATGCAATCCATTCTCCAACGCTTGGACGCGTTTCAGGAGTTTGAAATACTCGTGTTCGCGGACGAAGTCATCCTGAACGACCCGATCGAGTCGTGGCCAGTGGTGGACGCGCTGGTGAGCTTCTTCAGCAGAGATTTCCCGCTGGAAAAAGCGCACGAGTACGTGAAGCTCAGGAAACCGTTCATGGTGAACGACGTGACGAGACAGTGGACGCTTTTAGATAGACGGCTGGTGTATCGGACGCTGATGGAAAACAACATTCCAGGTAGGACTGCCGTTCTACAGTTTTGATGTCGTCGTCTTTTTCGTCTTTTTCGTCGTCGTCGCGTGTTGTTTTATTCTCGTTGTTTCGTTTTATCGTCGTAGTACATGTACCGCGACGCGTGACTTTCGCGTCCTCTCACTCTCTCGCTCGCGCGCTGACGTCTCTTGTCTGCTCTTCCGACGCGCAGTGCCGAATCACATCTTCGTCAATCGGAACGAAATGCCGAGATTACACGACGACGAGGCGCTGATGGAGAAACTGAGAAAAGACCCCGAGGCGATATCTGGTGTGAAATACAAAAACTTAAGCGCGGAGGAATTCGACGAGAAGGAGGATTACGTGGAGTGTAAAGGGAAACGAATATACAAACCGTTCGTGGAGAAACCCGTGGACGCGGAGAATCACAACATTAGCATTTATTATCCGCACACGGTTGGTGGTGGACATAAAGAGTTGTTCCGTAAGGTTGGGAATAAGAGCAGCACGTATTACCCTCCACCGACGGTGCAGAAGAGGAAGAAAGAAGGAGGAAATGGGGTTGGAGGTTCTTCGGAAGAGAGCGACTCTTCTTCGGTTTCGGCGGCGTTGAGCGACGCCAGGTTAAAAGAGGTGGAGAAGAAGATGATGAATATGGAAACGAGTCGTGAGATCAAGAAAATAGACGTAGGAGTACACGCGGCCAAGACGAATCAAGCTAGTGATGGTGAAGAGAATGTAATTTTGGTAGAAGAAGATGACGATAACGGCAATGAAGAGTACATCACGTACTCGCGAGTGCGCAGATCAACTTCGTTCATTTACGAAAATTTCATGTCAACAAACGGCACGGACGTAAAAGTGTATACGTTAGGACCAGATTACGCGCATGCCGAGGCACGAAAGTCCCCAGTCGTAGACGGTCGCGTTTTGAGAGATGCGAACGGGAAGGAGGTGAGGTACCCGGTTTTACTCTCGCCCGAGGAGAAAGAAATTGCGAGACGCGTGTGCATTGCGTTTGGACAAAACGTCTGCGGCTTCGATCTGTTACGAGCGAAAGGTAAGAGCTACGTCTGTGACGTAAATGGATGGAGTTTCGTCAAAGACTCGAAAAAATTTGTCGAAGATGCCGCGTTGTGTCTCCGCGCAATGATTCTAAAAGCCGTGAGACCCGATCACGTCAACATCGAAAGTGCCGAACAACAGAGAGAATCCATCATCACCGGTCGTTCGTTCATCAACGAAGAGTACGAGGAACAAGAAGATGGTACTATCATCTCTCAGACTAGTGGTGGTAAAAACAACAAGAACGCTTTGGCGACCAAACCAGAAGAGTTACGAGCCGTGTTAGCAGTGATTCGCCACGGCGATCGAACGCCGAAACAGAAAATGAAACTTCGGGTGAACCAAAAACCGTTGTTGGACTTACTCGCGCAGTGCACGAACAATAACACGAGAAAACAAGCGAAACTAAAAACGCCGGAACGATTGCAAGAGTTACTGAATATTTGTCGATCGATTTGGGGGCAAGTGAAGAAAGAGTCCGAAGCGATTCTCGGGGATACAGAGAACGATTTGAACTTGGCTGCCATCCAAGGAAATGCGGAAGATCCAAAAAGGTTGGAAGCGAAAGAAAACATGGACGGTTGGCGACAAGTGATTGCTATCTTAGAAGAAGGCGGACATTTTTCCGGGATTAACCGAAAAGCGCAGTTGAAACCTATTTCCTGGGTCCAAACGATCAATCCGCAAACCGGGGAATCCGTCGAGCAAGTCAAATCTGCTTTGCTCATTCTCAAATTCGGCGGTGTTTTGACGCATTTGGGTAAAAATCAAGCCGAAGTGCTCGGGAAGGATTTTCGTCAACGCATGTATCCACGTGGGAGCTATTATCCGACCGATTCTGACGGGCTTTTGCGTTTACACTCGACGTATCGTCACGACTTGAAAATTTACTCTTCCGATGAAGGTCGCGTGCAAATTACCGCGGCGGCATTCGCCAAAGGTTTGTTGGCGCTCGAAACACATAAAGGTGAGTTGACGCCCATTTTAGCGTCATTGGTAACGAAAGATGCAAAGCTGTTGGATTTTGTGACGCACGAAGTCGAGGCAGAGATTTTACACGCGAAGAATAAGTTGTACAGGATGATGACGAAAGGAAATAATAATGCGTCTGCTATGGACCACGGCAGTACATCTCAAAACCATACTACTGGTGACAATACGATTAGCGCCACTCACGTCAACCCGCGAATTAGTCGTTCGGGTTCGGATGGAACTTATGAAACTGTTAGTCCGACTACTACTGCTCGATCGACGCGTGACGGGCGAGCCTCCTCGATTGACGATATCCACGAAGAAAACGAGTACGACGAAGTTGTCGCGCAAACGCAAGGCTTATTCAACATCGAACGTTCTGGGAATTCATGGCTCATCGCCGATCGTCTTGCCGCAGTCGAACGAGGTAAACTCCTGGACTCGCACTATTTCTCAACATCGGTGGAGGGCGAATATAATCATTTGGAAGATGTTGAGCTCGCTGGCGTTCCATCTTCACCTTCTAAAAAACTTCGCCGAGTCTTCGAGCTCGTGCACGGGATATCTTCGCAGCTCCTTGAAATGGCCTCTCGAATGAACGACAAGTTGAAAGCCCGTAACCGTTGGCGCAAAGTTCTCATTGCGCTCGGCAAAAACCGTGGCTTGAAAGACAACGCGTTACCACCGGACACGTGGGTAGACACGTTGACATACTTCTCTGCTACCGCACCAAGAGGTTCTGCACCTGCAAGCAACGCGCTTGAAATGCCCGGTGGTGGCGAAAGTTTCCTCCTCATGCACACACGATGGAAAAAACTCGAGGAAGATTTATTCCATGGGCGCAAAGAAACGTTTGACATTTCAAAAGTCCCGGATGTTTACGACGCCGCGAAATACGATTCCATTCACAACGCGCACTTAAAACTCAATGGATTAGAAGAGTTGTACATTTTGAGTAAAGAACTCGCGGATTGCGTCGTTCCGAACGAATACGGTACGCACCCAATTTCAAAGCTCAGAATTGGCGCCACCATTGCCGGGGGCTTGTTGGGTAAACTCCTAGCAGATATGAACAACACCAGAGAAGAATCGTACGCAGTCGAGACAAACAAGCAGAAAACCGTCAAGCTATCAAACAAGAGGCCTCTTTTGAACAACACCAACTCGGACGAGAGCAACAACGTCGATGCGAACGACGAAGACGATGACGAAGAGGAAGACGCGCCAACGCGTTTGAACATGCGCTATGCCACGGAGAAGAAAGTGCATTCACCGTATAGACACGTACGAACGCGATTGTATTTCACATCCGAATCGCACTTGCATTCGTTGTTGAACATTTTGAAATACGCGCACTTGGAAGAGAATTTACGCAGAAGAGCGTGTGGCGAAAGAAAACAACAAGTGGTGAGTCCGTCGCCCCAAGCCGCGTCGACGCAAAAGACCGCCACTGGGGCTGGTAGTGGGGGAGCGTCGAAGATGAACGTGTTCGGCGATCTGTTTAGTCCATCAAAACCACCGCGCCCACCGAATACTTCCGCTGACGTCTCTTATGATTCCAAATCCGATTTGGATTCTGATTTTACGTTCGCGAAGAAGAACCCGCTCGTTGTTGAAGGTTTGGACGAAATTCTCGGCGAACGCTCGAAAGAGCTCGATTATTTAACTCACATCGTGTTCCGCATGTACGAGTGTTTTCATGTCCCACCGGATGACCCGCTGCGATTTCGAGTCGAAATTATGTTGTCCAATGGGGTTTGCTTAGACCCGTTTGCGACGGATGTCTGCGAGTCCTTTCGAAGATCAGCGAACGCTTTAGAAAACGAAGGTCTGGTAGAACCGACGCCGGTATTGGATCGGGTGCAGTTGCAAAACGATTCGGTGTGCGAAGATGAACAACCCTATTTGACTTTAGACACGTTAGAAAAGTACTTGAATGGATTTCGACGCGCGAAACCGGAAAAGAAACACAAGAAGGAAAACGTGGAGCAGCAGCAGAGTCGTCGCGGCGGCATAAAAATGTTTCCATAGAAATACTCAGTTCGGGATGAATGTGTTTGATATAGCTGTTCACTAGGCTTTAGTTCTTTTCAGTTGTAATTACATATGAATTTCGAGACTACATATAGTTGTAATAACGCTAAAAGCGATCATCGCTGCCGTCGTAACTCTTTTTTTATTAATCTCCGTTCTCCCAGACTAACATCGTCTTCTTCCCCACCATGACATCGACCAATTGCCCGACGCGTTTGAACACGCTCTCTTGCACGTATGGCATTCCGTACTTTTCGCAAATCGCCTTTACTTTCGGCTGCGCTCTTTGGTAGCATCGCATGGACATGTCCGGCCACATGTGGTGCTCGATTTGATAGTTCAACCAGCCATGCATGAAATCATTGACGTCGCCCCCGGTGCGAAAGTTTGCAGAGCCGATAACTGCTCTCATGTAAAAATCATCCGATCTCGGTTTCGTCTCGGTTTCAAATCTGTAAATGTCATCTCCAACGTGGTTCGTCGCGATAATAATGAATGAGTGCAAGTTGGTGAACATATCTGCCAACACCGTCGTCGCCAAGGTCGCAACGGCCATTTGCGTGCCACCGATGGCATACCCAATCGCCGGCAAGATGCCAAACTGAAACGTCGCGTATGGCGTAAAACACTTGATGGTTTCAAAAAGCGCACCAAAGTTCCCCGCGAAGAGCGCGGATTGGATCGTCGTCAACACCGTGGAAGGCATTTCTCCCGTAGTATACGGCTGATACGATTCTTCGCCTCTCTTTTCCGCCTCTCTCGCTCGTCTTGCGAACAACTCCTTCATCGTGTTTGGCGCGTAGTAAAACCACTTCCAAATCATCGACAAAGACGCAACTTGCGCGTACCTCAACCACATCGGCATCGAACCTTCTCTCGTTGTTTTCATGTTTCTCTCAACCAAATCCGGGTCGGCATCCTCTCCCAACTGATAGTGGTGCAAGTGATTGTGCTCCACGTCCCACGCCTCCGGCATCATCCAATCCATCCAGTCGACGATTCTGTTCCACGGCCCTCGCGCAAACTTTCTTCGGTGAAACCTCCCTTTAATCTCGTTCCCTTCCGTCATGGCCGCGTTATACCCGCCGTGGCAAACGTGGTGGCCAACCATCGTCCACCTCGCGCAAATCGCCGTGGACATCATAAACGCGCCTAAAATGTTTGCGCCAAACGCTTGCGCGACGCCCAGTTGCGGGAGCAAAAACGTCGCCCCGAGACCGCCGTAGTACAACATGTTAGCCCACGAGAGTATCTTTTTCAAGTGTTTCACGTCTTCCTCGTGGTACTTTTCCGATCGCAGTTCTTTTTCGACCTGTTTTGAGACGGAGAGAGAGAGAGAGACACACAGTCGGTGAGTCACCACAACATCGCGCGCGAGAGAGAGAGGCTTTCAAAAGTGGCCCATTACAAAGGGATTTGCACCCACGAAAAAAAACAAAAAAAGATAAAAATGACTACTCTAATCTCTTTGGTCTTTGTGTCGCCGGCCGGCGCGTGTCGCTCTCCCCCAGCGTTCGCGCGCGTCTTTGCGATGCACCTCTCGCGATGATGATGCTTCTCTGCCGTCGTTGACGGTCTCGTTGACGTCGTCTCAAAGCGGTGCTTCTTCCAAAGTCCCACCTTCAAAGCACAGTAGTTTGGTGTTATCTTATCGTTGGGCATCTAATCCAATCCGGGACACAAACGACGAAGAAGACACAAAAAAAACGAGCAGCGCTTCTTTGTTCGTACCTCTCTGATCTCCTTCGCCCATCCGGCCAGATCGAAGCCTTCTCTCCACTTCCCGGTCTCGTTGTATTCCATCGTCGTCAAAGTCGTCCCAACGATCTCGTCGTTATTAATTTCCGGCTCCGGCACCGCGATCGCGTTGTATAGGTTGTGTTGGCGTCCTCCTCCCCGATGTCTCAAAAACGTTCCACACGCCGTCGATGATTTCGACGTCGATGCCGATGCCGATGATGCCGAAAACGATTTCGCTACCCGGGGGACGACGACCATCCGCGATGATGATCGCGCGCCACTTTTGACGACTTTTGGCGCTTTTATCGCGGCGCACCGATGATGATGCTGGAGCCTACTACCACTCGCGGCGACTCTCATCATCTTTGTCTCTCGTCTCTCTTTTTGAGGTCGCAAAGTAGCGCTTTACACGCGCAGATGATGATGTCGAC
>MDSZ01040331.1_pt1 | contig 15955 bp, 14 predicted proteins | sample 811201 | NCBI WGS metagenome assembly MDSZ01 (sample SAMN05326647, study PRJNA326480) | marine metagenome | isolation source: seawater | place: Indian Ocean: North | collected 2010
AATCATCTCTGTAGTGAGCAAATTTAGACCCTGTATTGATTTACATTTAGGTAAAGTTAAGCAAATTGTTGGCTCATCGCTGGGCGCAGATGGTACTGGTTTGCAGGTCAATCATGTCAGTGATCAATCGGCAGCGGACTTCGCTTTGCTATATGCAGAAGACGGTCTCAAGGGCGGGCACATGATTTTACTGGGTCCAAAGGAAGTCAATTATGCACCGGCTCTGGCCGCTCTCAAGGCTTTTCCAAATGGCTTGCAAGTTGGTGGCGGTATCACCGATAAAAATGCAGAATCATGGTTAAATCACGGTGCTTCCCATGTTATCCTGACCTCTTGGCTTTTTGACGCGGAAGGGGGGGTTCTTATGGAACGCCTAAAGTATTTGGCTAAATTAATTGGCAGGGAGCGAATTGTGCTTGATTTGAGCTGCCGTAGTTTGGAGGTTCCAGGCAAAACAGAGGAACGGGGATGGCAGGTTATGAAGGATCACTGGCAAACTGCGACAAATACTTGGGTCAATGCGGCTACGTTAGAGCGCTTATCCGAGTTTTGTGCTGAATTTTTGATTCACGCTGCCGATGTCGAGGGTAAATGCCAAGGTATTGACATGGCTTTAGTGGAATACCTTGGAAAATATAGCCCGATCCCTACTACCTATGCAGGAGGAGTGCAATCGCTTGCTGATTTAAGTCAAATTCAAGCCTTGAGTGGTGGTCGGGTTGATGTAACGATCGGTTCGGCCCTAGATCTCTTTGGTGGGTCTTTAATTAAATATAAGGATTGCGTTTCTTGGAATATTCATAATCAAGTTAAGAGCTGTAAATGAACCCGTATAAATGGAAATCCTTAGCATAGATTTTGCAATTTTTGTTATTCAATTATCTTTGGCGATCATCCCTATTGCCATTGCTCTTCGTTTATTTGTGCTATCAAGTGAGAAGAAAGAGGATTTAAAGATATTTATTGCGGGAAAGCTGCTCGGCGATGAGCAGTTAATTAAAATGAAAGTTTTTAACATTTGGCTGCACGGCATCGCTACTACGATGCTTTTGCTGGGGATAATTATTGCCACTGTATTACTCCTCATTTAGCTTGGCTTCAGTATCTTTTATATTCTAGGGCTAAATAAATGGTTTGGACGTATCTATTAGTTTTTTTGATTGCAGGGACCGTCTGTTCTTGGGCTTTTATTCTCTTTGCTTCAGAGGGGCGCTGGAGCCGCCTATTTTTATCTGAAGATCAGCCGCATCATACGCATACCGAGCAGACCTCTCGGATTGGGGGTATTGGGATTATTGGTGGCTTTGCCGTCTCTTACTTGTTATTTTTCATCCTTTTTGACTATAAAGATAATCAAAGTTTGATGCACTACAGTATTTTTATCGGTGCTTTGGCCTGTTTTACGTTGGGTTTAGTTGATGATTTAAAGCCGATTGATTCGAGGCTTAAGTTTGTTTTACAAATTATTATTGCGGTTTTCGCCCATGAATCAGGATTATCTATAAACCGTTTGATTGTACCCTTTTTTGAATGGGATTTGGATTTACGGAAATTCAGTTTGATTTTGACCGTTTTTTGGTTCGTCTCTATCATTAATTTAATCAATCTAATTGATGGTTTAGATGGTTTAGCGGGTGGGATTGGTTTGATGTTAATGATTCTTCTGATCTTTCTCAGCTTTGAGAAAGGGGTTAGCATTACGACCTTTTTATCGGTGGGAATGGCGGGTGCGATTTTAGGGTTTTTAATTCACAATTTTCCGCCTGCTAGGGTCTACATGGGGGATTCAGGGGCTTACACGATCGGCTTTGTCATTGCTGCTCTGTCATTGATGAACTTTCAAAAAGGGGCGGTGGTTGCAGCTTTACTTGGGCCCATGATGGCACTGGCATTGCCTATTATTGATGTGTCTTTCGCACTTTTTCGACGTTCTGCTCAAGGGCTTCCCTTGTTTCGTCCAGATAAGGGTCATATCCACCATCAGCTAATTCGCTTGGGCTTGTCACGAAAGAATACAGTTTTGGTGCTGTATGCGTTCTCTATGGTGGCTTTGTTAGGAGGCATACTGGTGTACTCTAATCAGGGGCGTTACTTCCCTATTTTCGTGGGCTTGGCTAGTGTGATAATTATTTTTGCCCTGCGTGTGTACGGGAATCCTCTTTTGAGTCTTAAGCAATTATTTTCTGATTCATTTAGTATGCGTTATGAAACACAAAATGCTATCCGGCTATCTCGGTGGTTGGTGGCAGAGGTTGATCGGATACGAAACGGGGGAGATTTTTGGAATGAATACCAATGGTTTCTGAAAAAACTGGGATTTGATCGCGCTACTGTGCGGATTGATGGAGAAGAGCGAAGTTATGTCTACGCAGTGGAACTTATAAATGAATACAGCCAAATGCATCAATCAGAATGCTTTATCACGGATAAGCCGAAGGGCGGAAACACTATTCAATTTTGGGCTAATAGAGAACGCTTTTCTGAACGGCGTTTTCGCCTAAATTGCGAAATTGCGTTTGAGGCATGGATTTCCTCTTGTAAGCGATGGCAAGTATTGAATGAAGAAGTGTATCGCTTTGATGGTCAGGCGAAAAAACAGACCTCAGAAATGATTGAAAAAGCACGCGATTTATACCTGCCATAAGTTCAGGTTTTGTTATGACGGTTGCATAATTTTGGTTGAGTCTTTATTTGTATTGGACAGTTTCTAGGAGCAAGCATAGGCTAAATGTTCAGGGCAGTAAATAAGAGAGAAAATGTAGCCATACCGATTTCAAGGCGTGAGTGGTTAGTCTCTGGTTTTGCCTGTTTCACTTTAGTGTTTACTGCTTGGTCTTTTGGCGGTTACCGCGATTGGACCTTGCATCTTTTATTTTTTGGCGGTGTTGGTACGTTTTTAGCTAGCATACTGCCCTTCCCGCTAGCCTGGAATGGGTATGATCGTCAGCAGGGCAATCTTAAAAATTTAAAGCGATTGCTCTTTCAACCTTTTTTCTGGGTTAGCCTTTGTTTTTTAATCTATATTTTAATTCAATATGCAAATCCCTCATTGGAACAAGTGAAGGGGGAGCGGACTTGGTGGACAGAAGCGATAACGCCTCCACTAGGAATTGACTTCCCTTCAAGTGTGCGTGCTGATTACTCAGAAATGAATGCCTTGCGTGCTTGGGTGGGCCACGTGTCAGCGTTCGCCTTAGCACTCGGAATTTGGATTGGCATCCAGCGAAGGAAAACGGCCTTGTTGCTTCTTTGGGCTTTCGTTGCTTCGGGCGTTTTGATGGGCTTTGTAGCTATTTTGCATAAGTTTTCGGGCTCTTCTTATCTTTTGTGGATCGTCGAGTGCACAAATGAGAATCTTTGGGGCAGTTTTGCTTATCGTAATCAAGGGGCGGCATATTTGATTTTAGTATCTTTAATCTCTGGGCTCTTATATTTCTTTTATTTAAAACGCTCACGAGAGCAATTGAAAGAAGGGGGGCCTCATTTTTTGTGCTTTTTATTTATCTTTCTTCTCTTTGGATCAATCTGCTTAGCTTTATCAAAAGGAGGAATAATTTTAGGGAGCTCCTTAATCGTATTTTTTTCTTTTCTCGCTTTTCTACAGCACGTAGTAAATTTATTTAAAAGCGGTACTTGGGTACTAAGTTTTGTCTTTTTAGTGCTTATGATAACTGGAAGTCTTTTTATGCTGCAATTTTTTAATTTGAAGGAAGTGGAACATCGAGTGAGCCAGCTTCAGTCAATCAGCCAAAACCCAGAAAGCTACAGTCGCACCCTTGCAACAAAAGCAACATGGGATATGGCACAAGATCGGTTATTATATGGCTGGGGTGCAGGAGCTTTCCGTTATATTTTCCCAATATATCAAAAAGATTATGAATCGCTTTGGTACCAGTATTATAATAAAAAAAAGGGGCGGCATGGCAGGCAGGTATACCACTATGCCCATAATGATTGGGTTCAGTTTCTTGCAGAATACGGTATAATTGGAACTAGTTTTCTAGTGCTTTTGTTTGTTATACTTGTTGTGCTTTCCTTCAAACTTTTCCAGGTTAGTGTACTGGCAGGTAGTTTTTATTTATTTGGGCTAGCTGTAATTGCCCTACATAATTTTGTAGATTTTATCTTCAGTAGTCCTTCTTATTGGGTGGCTTTTTTTGGCAGTGCGCTACTTGTTGTAAAGTTGTATCGCTTAGAATTTAAAAACCATTAATCTTCACCTGACGGAGCTTGCTAATTTTTTGGAACGCAAGATTTTTCCCGAAAATACTATAGGCTTGTTTAAGCGAGCGCTTCTGATAACACATAAACACAACTATGAATATCTTGCTAACAGGCTGTGCGGGCTTTATTGGATCACATACGGCTGAGCGTCTCTTACAGCTAGGACATCGAGTGATTGGTGTGGATAACTTTGACCCCTTTTATTCTAGGGCAATCAAAAATGAAAATTTAGCAGCGGTGGATTCAGAGCAGTTTGAGTTGATTGAAGCAGACTTGGCGGACATCGCAACCTACCAAAAAATTGCTTTTATGACTGAGGGCAATTCTTATGATGCGATTATTCACCTTGCAGCCAAGGCAGGGGTGCGCCCGTCTATTGAAGATCCCTTGGGCTATCAAAGAGCAAATGTGATCGCTACGCAAAATCTTCTCGAATATGCTAAAGAGCAATCAATAAAACAATTTGTTTTTGCCTCCTCTTCTTCCGTTTATGGTGCTAACCCTAGATTGCCTTGGAAAGAAAAAGATTCGGTCCTTATGCCTATTAGCCCATATGCGAGTAATAAAGTAAGTTGTGAACTAATGGGTCATGTATATTCTAAATTATATGGTATACGCTTCCTGGGACTACGTTTTTTTACTGTTTATGGCCCTAGGCAAAGACCAGACCTAGCAATTAGTAAATTCATTCGCTTGATTTCTCAAGGGAAGCCTATTCCAGTTTTTGGTGATGGAGCAACCTGTAGAGACTATACCTACATTGATGATATAGTTGATGGAATTATCAGAGCGTTGCATTTCAAGTCGTCCGATTATGAGCTCTTAAACTTAGGCAATGAGCAAATGGTATCTCTTTCAGAAATGATTAAAATTATTGAATCAGCAGTCGGTAAAAAGGCAATTATTGATCTGCAGCCTAAACAGCCAGGAGATGTGCTTCGGACATGGGCAGATTTAAAAAAAGTTTCAAAACTACTCAACTTTCAATCCAAAACAGATTTTAAAGAGGGCATAAAAAAACAAGTTGAATTTTATGCTAGTAGAACAAAAGCTTTCTATGGGTAATTTTTTAATAGCACGCATTGGATACATTTTGTCTAGCCGGGTCTTAGTGGCAGGCCTTAATTTTGTTTCAATAATAATATTTGCGAGGTACTTGTTGCCTGAAGATTTTGGAATCTTCGCCATGACAATTTCTATAGCAGGTTTATATCGTGTGTTTGTAAATTTTTTTACCGAGTATTTAATTTACGCTAAAGATTTAAGAAGCAATGAATGCGCTTCATTTTTTTGGGCAAATATTATTACTGCCTTTTTTTTATTTTTAATAACTTTTGCATTTAAGAGCGAGATAGTTCAAGTCTCTAAGATGCCAGAATTAGGGCTAACCAGCACCGTACTTTCGTTCTTAATTTTAATCGAGAGTTTTGGAATCCAAAGTCGCATAGAGATGATTAAATCCTTACGATTTAAAGCCATTTCTATCGTAGAGTCCATTTCTATTATTGGGTCATTTGTAATTTCGCTTTTGATAATATTAAAAGGGTACGCCTTCTGGGGTTTAATATTTAAATTTTCATTAGATATATTGATAGCAAATAGTATATTTTTGTTTTTATCCAGGAGAGTATTTAAGTTTCATTTGCGTTTTTCGGATTTATATAAAGGAGTATCTTACAGTCTGCCAATAATAGGAAAAACCTTCTTTGTAGGACTTTCTCTGTTTCTTCAAAATTTTCTAATTAATAACTACTTAGGAAAATTAAGCGTCGGAATTTTTAACCAGACTACAAAACTCTACACATTACCTCTTCAAACAGTAGTTTATCCTATTGGTAGATTAGCTTTTCCTTTACTCTCAAAAATGAAAGAAAATCCAATTTTATTTAAGGAAACATATCTTTTTTTATGCCAGGTGGTATCAATAGTTGTTTTGCCATTAGTATTCTTTATAATAGTTTTTCCTTCGGAAGTTGTTTTTTTAATTTTGGGTAAAAATTGGATTGCAGTTATACCAATTTTAAAGGGAGCTTCGTTTGCAGTTTTAGCGACAAGCATTGTGAATATCCAAAATTGGCTTTTTTTGTCGCTAGGGAAACCAAGTAAGATGCTAGTTATATCTATTGCTAAATTGATTCTCTATATCGCCTTTATATTTATGGCCATTGATAGGGGCTTGTATTTTGTAGCACTAGCAATTTCTTTAGCAGAATTTATTTTAATTGTCCCATCTGTTATGTGGGCAATTCAAGGAACTAATATCAGCATATTAGATATACTTAAATCTCAATTATGCGGCTGCTTTAGTGCTTTAACGTCCCTGCTTTTACCTTTTTTATTGTGGAAATATTTAAATTCAGAAAGCATAAAACTATTCGCCTTAATTATCATACCATTTTGTGTATTATGTTATTTGGCATCTTTGCGCTATTTTAATGTAATTGAAAAATTAAAACAAAAAGATTTAGTTAAGGCTTAATACCTTCAAGTATTAATGAGTTTTCCTCTCTTTCATAGAGGTTTAAGCCGGCATAGTCCTGAATTTTTGTAGTGCCTGGGTTCACTTGCTCTACATCCTTGAAGCCAGCTTTCAATAAAATGGACTTTAATGAAGCAGAATTATACATCCATTGATGATTGCGATAGCCTGCAATAAGGAAGATTATTCTTTCCTTTAGTGTGTCAACTTTTGGTACAGTTTCCGTGACAGATTTCATGAAAGCGTTAGCGTTTCCATCTATTCCATATTTTTTAATATGAAAGTCTAAATCAGGCACACTTATTCTTAAGACACCCTTAGGTGCTAATACTCTTTTTGCTTCAGCTAAAAATTTTGCTAAGCCTCTTTGGGAGAGATGCTCAATCATGTGGGAAGAGTAAACTACAGAAGCGGATGAATCCCTAGCGGGAATGCGTTTAGTTGCATCGGCGAATACAATAGAATTTGATTTCAACCAATTAATATAGTTTATATGCTTTTTGCTGAGGATATGAAACTTTTTGAGGATGAAAAATAGGAGTGGAGAATTTGCTATTGTTATTGACGGAGAATTATCTAAGTTGAGCCATCCTTTAGAAGGCGAGCTGCCGCATCCAACGTTTATTTTCTCATTTGGGGTATTCATTAAAGCTTTCAAATATTATTTTTTAGACTAATTTAGATTTTTATGAGGTATAGAGCATCATCGTCAAGCGCCATATGGCCTTACATAGCACTAGTTTTATGCTTCAGCAGTGCAGCACTCACATTTGGGATAGCTCCGGGACTTAGAGTTCCTCTGCTTTTTTTAGGATTCTCATTCTTGACATTTTTAAATTTCAAAAAGCAATCCCAATGTTATGAAAAAAATCTCCACCTATTTGCTGGAGCTTTCTTTTATCTATTCTTTTTTATAGCTTATGGCTTTTTTAGAGAACAAAACACTACTGATTTTTTTAATGTTATCTTCACCGGCATAGCAGCAGGATTTTTTATTAATGGAGTAATGTGGGCTAGTCCTAGAAAAAGCTTTTCTCAAAATGAAATTAAATACTTTTTTAATAAGATAGGTTCTTATCTTCTGCTGCCTTTAGTTCTGATTCTTCTTCTCTCAACAAATGAATATAGCAATTACTTAAAATATAGCATCAACTTAATGGGCGGTGGACGAGAATTATCCCTAGATACTGGGAATCCAGTGGGTGTAGCATACGCTAATGGCATAGCATCTATTGTTTTCCTATTTATTACATTAAATGTTAAGGGTTTAATATTTAAGGGAGCCTCATTCCTTGGAATGTTACTTAGTCTTTTTATAGTAATTTCAACTGCGTCTCGGGGCGCATCCCTATTTCTTATACTTACATCGCTATTATATTTTATTGTTTATATCAGGATGCTTCAGAGGGAGAATAATTTACAAAAGGTAGCTAAAAGAATTTTTATTGGGGGGGTAGCAATCTTAGTTTTCTTTAGTATTTATTTCTTTCTCCAAAGGGAGAATTTCTTAGTACTCTTTGATAGAGTAAGTGTTTTATTTTCTAGATTTTCTGATGCTTTTAATTATCTCGAGGGGCTTAATGATGATCGTTCCACGGGCGGTCGTTTCGAAGTATACAAATATCATTTGAATTACTTTTCTGAGTGGATAATATTTGGAGAAAAGAACTATACTCCTTATCCCCATAACTTATTTTTAGAAATAATTATGAGACTTGGTTTAATTGGATTACCTCTTGTTTTTGTATTTATTTATATTAATCTTAAGACTTTTTTAAATTTATTCAATAAGAGCTTTTATAAAACAGTAGATTGGTACTTTTTCTCTTTTTTATTCTTTTTTTCTTTTTTGCAATCAATGACAAGTTTGAGCCTAGAGATAAATAGAGGAATTTGGATTTCTTTAGGGTTTCTTTTGGCATATAATCCACTTAGGCATAGGCAAAATTTAAGATAATTAAAAATGAAACGCTGCCTTATCATCTATCCTTTTTTCGCAAACTATAGATTGCCAATTTTGAAAAGCCTTACCAATAGTCGTTCAGGCTGGGAATACGAATTGCTAGGAGATAAAAACCCTATTGACGGAATAAAAGGTATAGATCCAAAGCTTGCAGACATCTCGACAAAAGCAGGAGGATTGTGCTGGAAGTTTACGCGTTTATACTATCCTTTTACTGCAAGGATTCCTTTTACTTGGCAAAGTGGAGTAATCAGTCGTTTGCTCAAAAAAGATTATGATGCTGTCATATTTTTAGGTTCTATTTATCACCTATCCTATATCGTCGCTATTCCGATTTTGAAGGTCTTTAAGATTCCTATAATTTTTTGGACACATGGATTTCTTGGTAAAGATAGCAGGCCAATATTTTTATTGAGGCATTTTTTATATTCTCAGGCAGATGCAATTATGCTTTATGGTAATAGGGCAAAAAAATATTTTAAGTTCGGGAACTTTTATAAAAAATGCCTTATTAGTGTTATTTATAATTCTTTGGATTATTCTGGCTCTGATGCATTCAATTATACAGAAGAGCAGATCTCAGAGTTAAAAAACAATTTATTTGCAAATGAATTACCTGTAGTAATTGCGGTAGGAAGGCTAACGCCTGTTAAAAGAATCGATAAATTGATCAAGGCCCTTCATGAATCTATAATTACCCATAATAAGTATTTTAATGTCCTTATTTTAGGAACAGGTGAATCATTAGGGCAATTGCGAGAATTAGTTAATAAGCATAAGTTGAATCGTTTTGTTAATTTTCTAGGAGCTGTCTACGGAGACGAAGTGTACAAATATTTGAAAATTGCAGACGTATCTGTTATTCCTGGAAATGTAGGTTTATCTGCTATGCATGCCCTTTCAGCAGGCGTGCCTGTTATAAGCCATGATAATTTTGACGCACAAATGCCTGAGCATGAAGCCATTATTGAGGGCATAACAGGTTCATTTTATAAAGAAAACTCTATAGAGAATTTAGTTGAAAAAATCCATGCCTGGATTTTTAATAAGGATTCACGTCTTGAAGCAAAAAAAAATTGTCTCAAAATTATAAAAGAAAACTACTCAGTAGAAAATCAACTTAAACTCATTGAGATGACGCTTGAAGAGCTTTATTGTGAAATCAAAAATCAAAAATCTACTTAGGCAGCCCTATAGAAACCTTAAGACAATGGGCTTGAGATATTTCTTTAATTTAAAATATATCCATCCATTAAGTTATTTCATTAGCCCAAAGTACATTTCTAAAGATTTAGTTACAGGCCCATATTCCCATTTTTCGGCAGGTGTGGCTATTGGTTCAAAAGTTATTATTGGTAAATATGTGATGTGCGGGCCTGAAGTAGCAGTAGCGATGGGGGATCACAATTTCAGGATTGCTGGTCAGGCAATAATATTTAGCGGCTCTCCATATCGTGAAAATACTATTATAGAGGATGACGTGTGGATTGGCATGCGTTCAATGATCCGAACGGGAGTAAAAATAGGAGAAGGTTCTATAATTGCAATGGGCTCAGTTGTGACTAAGGATGTTCCCCCATATTCAGTGGTAGGAGGTGTCCCGGCGAAAATAATAGGTTCACGTTTTGTATCAGAAGAAGAAATTATAAAGCATAAGCATTTTTTAGAGCAACCCGCCAAGAGAGGTAATTATTTTAATGCATTTTAGGGAATTTTTAATAGTGAGTGATAACTTAAGCAAAAAGAATCATTATTTTAACTATTCTGTAGCCGAATATATAGGGAGGGCCCTCTGGCTTTTAGCAGCAGGTCTTTTTAAATGTAGCCCCAAATTTTGTTTTGGATTTAGGAGAATGCTCTTGCGAATATTTGGAGCAAAGATTGGCAAAGGCACCAAGATATATCCTAGCGTTAGGATAGCACTCCCATGGAATCTAGAAATTGGCGCGAAAACATGCGTCGGAGAAAAAGTAAATCTTTATAACCTAGGAAAAATTCAAATTGGGAATTCTGTAACAATCTCCCAGGGAGCCCATTTATGCGGAGGAACGCATGATTATACCGCCACAGAAAACGCTGAATGCATGCCACTCATTAAAGGCGGCATCAAAATTTCTGATGGTGTATGGATATGTGCTGATGCTTTCATAGGACCAAAAATAAATATAGGTGCTTTTTCTATTGTAGCTGCGAGAGCTGTGGTGACAAAGGATATAGGCTCAGAAATTATTGTTGGTGGAAATCCGGCAAAATTTATTAAAAAAAGAATAAGCGACTAGAGAATAATTTCCATGCCTAAGATTGGATTAATTACATACCATTTTGTTTTAAATTATGGTGCTTTTATGCAAGCGTGGGCTTTGCAGAATCATTTAATTAAAAAAGGATTTTCAGTAGAGATAATTGACTATAAGCCAGCTCATTTGGAAAAGGGAGGAGGCCTTTTTTTTCCTAGAAATAAAAAAGATGTTAAAATAATTATCTATAAGGTAGCACTAAATTTTAAGTACCTTTTGGGATTATTTTCACGCTTTCGTGCATGTTTAGCAACTACATTCAGGAAAGCTCAAAAGGATGAATTTTGCCTGTCCAAAAAAAGCTATTTTTCTTCTGAAGATTTAAAAGGTATAGCAAAGAATTATGATATAATTATTTGCGGAAGTGACCAAATTTGGAATTCATCAAAACAAAATGGCATTGATGAGGCTTATTTTTTAAATTTTGTAAATAGTGAATGCAGGACAATATCTTATGCTGCTAGCTTTGGCAGACCTTTTATAGAAAAAGAACATTGGCAAAGTATCGAAAGATTAATTAATAAAATAGACTATATTTCTGTTAGAGAAAAAAGTGGTGTAAATTTGGTAAATAATTTAGCCAGCAAAAAAGCGATACAGGCTGTCGACCCGACTTTACTATTAGAATATGATTACAGTAATGCTATAAAGCCTAGCTTTGATTTAGACACTTATGCATTTTCTTATACCTTAAGGAGTCAAGAATTTGCAAAAAAAGTTAATGCTTTTATTGAATCTACGGAATCAATAAAAGTATATACAATGCAGAAATTAAAAAAGAGTAAAATTGCCCCAACTCCATTTGAGTGGATTGGATATTTCAAGTATGCAAAATACATTACAACAAATAGTTATCATGGAACTATATTTAGCATAATATTTAATAAGCCGTTTATATTTGTTAGTTTAGAAGGCGAGAAGGCTGCATTTAATGAGAGAACAAATAGTTTGCTAGAGGCCTTAGGTATTAAAGATCGCATCCTAAGTAGCTATGATGAAGCGGCAATCAGCCAATTAATTTCAAAAGAAATTAATTGGGGCGAGATAAATCTAAAATTGAAGGCGCTAAGAAAAAAATCAGAATTATTTTTAGACGAAGCAATAAATACGTGAAATGAATATTAGGAAAGTTTTAGATGGTGATTATTGTGTTGGCTGCGGAGCATGCACATTAGTGCAAAGTGGCAAAATGAAACTCAATGAATTTGGTGAATTTAAGCCATTATTTGATGAAACTAATAATCCAGAAGAATTAGATGCAGTTTGTCCTTTTCTATCCCCTAAACTAAACGAAGACATAATAGCTAAGAGCTTATTTCATGAGCACGCGAAATACAATAAATTTATTGGTTATAATATTAAGAGCTATGCGGGCTATATTAAGTCGGAAAATATAAGAGCAAATGGTACATCGGGTGGTTTTGGCACTTGGATAGGTTTAAAACTTCTAAGTGAAGGATTAATTGACGGTGTTATACATGCTAAAAAGGTAGATCCAGCAACGAACGACGGGATCTTTTTTGATTATAAAATAAGTAGAACGCCAAAAGAAATCTCAGACGGTTCTAAAACTCGGTATCATGTTTTAGAAATCTCTAAAGTTATGAATCAAGTTAGACAAGAAGAAGGCCGATATTTGTTCATTGGAGTTCCCTGTTTCGTAAAGGCAGTAAGGCGTCTCCAAAAAATAGATTCAATTATTAATTCAAGAATTGTTTTCTGCGTATCATTAGTTTGCGGCCATTACAAGAGTGTTAATTGGACGCGTTCTCTAGCTTGGGGAGCAGGTTTAAATCCCCAAAAGTTAAAAGAAGTTGAATATAGGGTCAAGGGCCCCAAAATTGATACAAGATCCTATGTATTTAAGGGGATATCTAATGATGGAGATTCTGTTCAGAAGGATACGGCGTTGATTTTAGGGGGGAAATTTAATGCAGGTGCTATGATGCTAAACGCATGTAACTATTGCGATGATGTAGTTGGGGAAACTTCGGATTTAACGGTCGGAGATGCATGGATTCCTAAGTATGATACAGATAGACAAGGAACTAATTTATTAATTGTCAGAAATGTTGAGTTACATCAAATATTGATGAAAGCAAAGATTGAAGAAGAAATTTTCATTGAGGAAATTAGTACGGAGGAGGCAATATCTTCGCAATCTGGAGGATTCCGTCAGCGCCGGGAAGGATTGGCCTACCGCTTGCAGAAAAAGAAAAAAGAAGGCCAATGGGCTCCAAAGAAGAGAATAATCTTTGAAGAATTGAAGATTAAATGGCTAAGGCGAATTATTTACAGGCAGCGTTTGAAAGTTAGTTTACTCTCAAAAAAGGCATTTAAAAATGCACTAGAGCAAGCTGACTATCAGATATATAGAAAGGCGCTTCGATTTCATTTCCTTTATCTTAAGATAATAGAAACAATTGCTTCATTGAGGAAGATACTATTAATAAAAACTAAACGCACCTTAAGCAAAACGGGGAAGTTAATAAAACTAGGGAGGTAGGTTTTGAAGTTTATAAATGTTAATATGCTTCGAGATCTTTATTAGAAACATTTAATTTTACTAGTTCGCGCTCTAAATCAAATCACTTAGAATTACATGTCATATTCAGTACTTATCCTAACCAAAGATGAAGAAATAAATCTGCAAGATTGTATTAGTTCAGTTAATGGTTCAGACGATATACATCTTTTGGATTCCTATAGCAGTGATAATACTATAAAAATTGCTGAACAGATGGGAGTGGTAGTACATCAAAGAATTTTTGATAACTATGCTGCACAACGAAATTATGGCTTAAATTTAAAATTTAAAAATGATTGGATTTTAATGATTGATGCAGATGAGCGGATATCGGAAGAGTTGAGTGAAGAAATAGAAACAGTTGTTCAAATAAAAGATAACCCAACAACACTGTACAGATTACGACGCAAAGATTTTTTTATGGGTAAATGGATAAAGCATTCATCGGGCTATCCAACATGGTTTGGTCGACTTTTTAGAAAAGGAACAGTGCAAGTAAAAAGAGAAATAAACGAAGAATATTATACTGAAGGTGAAGTTGGGTTTTTGACGGAGCATATGATACATTTCCCTTTTAATAAAGGCTTAGATTATTGGTTTACGCGCCATAATCGGTATTCCAAAATGGAAGCAAAGAAATTAATTGAAGAAAAAAAAGAGATCTTGAATGTGAAACTTTTTTTACATAAAGACCCCATGATGCGCAGGAAAGCATTTAAGTCATTTGCGTACAAAATACCATTTAGGCCAATTTTTACTTTTATCTTTTTATATGTATTCAAACTGGGTATGCTAGATGGTAGGCCAGGTTTTCATTTCAGCCTAATGCGATCTTTTTATGAATATCAGATCGATCTCAAGATCAATGAGTTAAACCAAGCAAAATAATTGTATAAATGAAGGTAGACTTCTGGACATCAACCGAATACGGAGGCTTCATGAATGCCTTGATGTCGAAGTTGCAAGAAAAGGGAATTGAAGCGAGTCAGCGGTTTAATATTTCTGAATCAACGTATCGGTCGGCACAAAGTTTCCTGCAACGGTTTATCCTTAGATTGCGACAATATATTATATATCCCATTCAGCTAACTATCCATTTATTCTTAGAAGCGGTTAAAGGAAATGGTAAGCGTCCAGTTGTCATTGCCACCAATACCTTCTTTGCACCCTTACTGGCGACTTTCTTTAATCGTCGGGTAGTGCATTTGGTCTATGACCTTTTCCCAGAAGCAATGATTCACTCCAACAAATGGCGTGAGGGACAGCTTAGAGTTAAATTTTTTCGCTGGCTAGTCGGTTTGAGTTTAAAACGCTCGGCAGTGAATGTATTTTTAGGTGTACGTCTCAAAGGCTACGTCGAATCGATTCATGGTGTTTTGCCCAACAGTCGAATCATTCCTGTCGGTGCTGATGAAAGACCGTTCAGTCAATTCTCAGAATGGGTGGAGGGTAGTCCTATAGAAATAATCTACTGTGGCAATTTAGGAAACATGCATGATACACAAACCTTATTTGAGGCTTGGGCTTTGGGCATAGAGCCGCCCTTTCAATTTAGCTTTCAGTGTAGCGGGCCTAAACGAGCTGCCTTAGAGCAGTTCGTGCAGGACCATGCAGATAAGCTGATGGATCGCCTGAAAATTGGCTCTGGCTTAGGGCAAGCAGAATGGATCGAAGCCCTGCAGTCGGCTCCGATTGCCCTTGTCACGATGAGTAAAGGCGCCGAGGAGGTAGTTATGCCGAGTAAAACCTACAGTGCAATGATGGCAGGGCAGGCTATTCTAGCCATCGCACCAGAAGATTCAGATTTGGTCGATTTGATTAAGCGCTACGATTGTGGCTGGTGGGTGCAGCCTGGAGATAGCGAAGGCTTTCAGCATTGCCTGAAAGAGATCCAATCAAAGCCCAGTCAATTGCAGCAAAAGCGAAGACAGGCCTTTGAAGTGGCACAGAATCACTTCGGACAAGCGCATATATCCGAAGCCTGGATTGATATATTTGAGACTTTGCAAAAGTCCTAAATTCATTAGGCTGTTGGTTGTGTATCGTTCGATTCGAAGTCCGTTCAACCCCCTGTTCCTGAGTAGCTGCTTTTTCTTTTGCGCAACGACAGCCTCTCATGCTCTAAGCCTATTTGAAGCGTTTAATCGTGAGCCTTTAGCATTAGAATCCCTGCACGCTATACAGCTCGAAGAACGACCCGAAAGTGAAGCCCTCGATTGTGCACTGGCTGATTTTTCTGCTCTTTGGGCTTATCGTGTAGGGTTTCTACCTCAAGTACTAATTGAAGGTGAAGGCGTTATAGTAAATCGAGCATCCATTATACTCAAAAAAAAGCGATCGCTTAAAGGCGCACATAGCGGGACATTTTCCATCCAAAGAAAAGGCATGCAAATTGTCATCAAAGCCTATGACACAAAGGGATGGATCGATGCCTTATACACCATCGCTCATGAAGTCTTAGGGGC
>MDSZ01044225.1_pt1 | contig 15953 bp, 13 predicted proteins | sample 811201 | NCBI WGS metagenome assembly MDSZ01 (sample SAMN05326647, study PRJNA326480) | marine metagenome | isolation source: seawater | place: Indian Ocean: North | collected 2010
ACAAAAAAAAGAAGACACACAAAAAGAGCCGCACAAGGAAGACTCGGACTCTTCTCACATCTCACACATCTCACACACAAAACACACACAAAACACATACTATATATACATACGTGATGAGTAATAGCATCGAGAAATAGGAGTAGAACGTAGAGAGTAGGATCAGCAAAGCGGCGACGAGAGACCGACGATGGGTGTAAGCTTCCGCCAGATGAAACGGCCAACGCCGGCGCAAGGCTTGAAAGCGATGATTCGTTTCGGCATCGTCTGTTTCTTTTTCGCCATGACGGTGAATTTTATCGCGACGCATTATCACTCGAGATATCCATCGTCTTCATCGCCAACCACTTCACCACAATTGTCGTCGAGTAGAAACCATCGCGTTGGGCACGAATACTCGTCCTCTTCCTACTTTCCTTCCTGGATGTCTTCTTCTGCTTCGCACGACGACGATGATGAAGAGGACGATGTGCATAATCATCATCAACAACATGAAGAACGCAACACTCATACCTTTGTCCCTTACATAAACGACATCAACAATAATAATAATAACAACAACATTGGATGCTCGTCTGCCACGACGAATAAACGAGTAAAAAACGAACCGACAAAAACAGAATATACCGATATGGATGTTGTCATCGTCATGGTCGCGCCCGTCTGCACGACGCAACAAGTCGTCGAACGCTTAAACTTTCACTATCACTTTCGGAAAATTTATTTCGTCGTGAAGCAGGTAGAAATATGCCCGTATTTGCGTTCGTTGGCGAAGAATATCATATGTCTGGACGAAAACGAAGTCATTCCTGGGGTGACCTATTCCTCGTTATCTGAACGAGGAGAAAAACTGAAACAGATTGGCCAAAAAGAAGGGTCCAACCGAGTCGGGTGGTATTTGCAACAGTATCTCAAGTTGGGCGTAGCGTTGCATGTGAAAGATTTATCGGAATATTATTTAGTTTGGGACGCGGATAACATTGCCACACGTCCGTTAGAGTTAGTGAGAGAGACGACGAACAGTGAAAATTACTCGGTTCGGTTTTGCGCCAACCCGGTGACGCATAAGAGCACCGGGTACGCCAAGTTTTATAAGCGCATCGTAGGCGATAAATTGATGAAACCGGGAGGGTACCCGAAAGACCCGAAAGGCGATTCGTTTAATTACGTTTGTGGGTTCATGGTCATGAAAAGAGAATACGTGCGCGAAATGACCGATTACATTACGAACTATTTGAAAACTGGAGAGGATAGTCATTTGTTGCAACACTTGAGCGAGGAAGAGAAACGGTTCCCGTGGGACATTCACGCCATAGCGAACGAGGTCGCCACCGTCCAAGGTGGACACTATTACTTTTCAGAGTACGATACCTACGGTTCCTGGGTACAAAAAATGCATCCAGGTGAACATCAGGTGGATTATTCGAGCGAGTACGCTAGAAATCCAACCGTCGCGGTTGCGCCGAGTAGTTTAACCGAAGCCGAATTGAAAAAGTTGATGCGCAATCCGAAAAATCCTCTTCCGTACAAGTTTCCGTGTTGCATGAAACACGAAAAGATTTGTGAACGCGCGAGAAAAGCGGCAAGAACAAGCGATGGGTTAGTCCACATTTTAGTATGGGAGGAGCACAAGATGCGATATCGAGGCATGTCCAGTCAGTGCACGGACGCGTTGCCGCGCGAGCTGAAAGAAGCCTTGGAGGCAAGCGGAGGCGACGGCGTCAAACCAGATCGTTAATAATAGTAATATAAGGAGTAGTAAAAAGTATGCGCGTCGTCGTTGTTATCTATCCCGTTCCTGCTCAATCCGTTTTCTGTGTCGTTTGTTGTTTCCTTTTTTTTCTTCTTCGGGGAATTCACTAGATAGTATTTTGCACACCCCTTTTATTAGTACCAGGTACAATTCCAAAGTCGTTTGATTTACAAATTGGTGCTTTTTCATTTGGCGAGACACCATTTTTATCATTTTTACCAACGAAACCGAAAGATATTCTCTCGAAAAAAAAAAAGAAGAGAGACGTCGAGACTTCTCTCTCTCTTTTCCTTTCCTTCGTCACACATAAAACGCGCTTTGCAGTGCGCGTGCACCTATTTATTACGCGTAAAAATGGCGACGTCCAGCGCATTTATCGTGCAACCGAACTTCTTGATCAAGAGAAACGTGTTTACGGTACGCTTTTTTACTCCGGCTCGAATAAATCGCAACTTTTCGTGTCATCGATTCAATCCATTTTTTGTTTGCGGTGACGCGTCCAACTTTCATACATATAAACTCACGCTCACGTTCATCTCTCTCTCTCTCTCTCTCTCTCTCTGTCTCTCTGTGTGTGTCTGTCTCTCTCTCTCTTTTCGGACTTTCATCACGACTCACGTAGGCGTCTAAATCCCGCACTCCTTTGAGAACCACCGGCGGTCGAGGATCGGTCGTCCAAACCCAAGCCGGTTTTTTCAATTTTGGGAAGAAGCAAGGAGCACCTGCTGGGCAACCGATGGTGTGCATTGACTGCGGATATGTGTACAGAGGTGATTTCAGCGCGTTGCCGAACTCGTACAAATGCCCGACGTGTGGCGTCGGGAAGAACAGATTCAAACCTGCGATGACGCCGTCGATCGGTGTCGCGGCACCCAAAAAACAGACGCCAAACTTTAACACCCCAGGCGTCTTAGCCCAAAAGAGAAAAAACAAGGAGGCGTTCCGCAAGAGAAGAGCGGCGAACAAGAAGAGCCCGAGGGAGTTGGCGAAAGAGAAGATGCTCGAGGAGCAAGCGAAGAAGGATGCGAACAAAGGCGGTGGTTTCTTCGGTCGCTAATTACTCGTTGCTTTTGTAGTGTTAGAAGAAGAAGAAGAAGAAGAAGGAGAATATGTACTACAGAAAGAGAAAACGAGACGAGCTTTTTGATAATAATCCAAATATTTTTATATAACACAGACACACGCGCAAACTTCTACCAGCATGCGCACACGAAAGACAATGTGTTGTTCGTATTAATCCAAAACCTTGGCAACGACGCCTGCACCGACGGTTCTCCCGCCTTCTCTCAATGCGAATCGTAAACCTTGTTCCATGGCAACCGGAGTGATCAACTCAAACGTGCACGTCACGTTGTCGCCCGGCATGACCATCTCGACACCTTCCGGTAACGTGATGTTCCCGGTAATATCGGCCGTTCTCATGAAAAACTGTGGCCGGTAGTTGGAGAAGAACGGCGTGTGTCTGCCGCCTTCATCTTTCGTCAAGACGTAAATTTCCGCTTCAAATTTCGCATGCGGAGTAATCGAACCTGGTTTGCAAAGCAACTGACCTCTCAAAACTTCCTCTCTCTTCACACCTCTCAAAAGCAAACCAGCGTTATCCCCCGCTTGCCCTTCGTTCAATTGTTTCTTGAACATTTCTACGCCAGTTACGGTTGTCTTCTTCGTCGGCACGATGCCGACGAGATCGACGTCTTCGCCGACTTTAATCGTCCCTTGCTCGATTCTTCCAGTCGCCACCGTGCCTCTGCCTTGGATGGAGAACACGTCTTCTACGGGCATTGAAAATGCCTTATCCAACGCTCTTTCCGGTGTTGGCACGTACTCGTCGATCTTTTCCATCAATTCTAAAATTTTATCTTTGCCAATTGCGTCGTTCGTCCCTTTCAACGCGTGTAACGCCGATCCTTTGACGAATGGAATATCATCCCCGGGGAACTTGTAAAACGATAACAACTCTCTCAACTCCATTTCTACCAACTCCAACAACTCTTCGTCGTCCACCATATCGATCTTGTTCAAAAACACGACCAAACTCGGCACTCCGATTTGTCTCGCCAATAAAATATGTTCTCTCGTTTGTGGCATTGGCCCATCTGCCGCAGAGACGACTAAAATAGCCCCGTCCATTTGTGCGGCGCCAGTAATCATATTTTTCACGTAATCCGCGTGACCTGGGCAATCCACGTGCGCGTAGTGTCTGTTCTTCGTTTCATATTCAACGTGAGCGGTGGAGATGGTGATACCTCTCGCTTTCTCCTCCGGCGCTTTGTCGATCTGATCGAACGCGATTTCGTTCGCACCACCAGTTTCTGCCATAACTTTCGTAATCGCCGCCGTTAACGTGGTTTTCCCATGATCGACGTGACCAATCGTCCCGACGTTTAAGTGTGGTTTCGAGCGCGCGTTGATGTCGTACGCTAAAGTTCTCTTTTGGGGAGCGTTGTTACGCAACACAGTACTCAAAGGAGAACAAGAGGAGGAGGAAGTAGAGGCCCCGAAAGAGGTCGTCGCTTGTCCACCACCGACACCGACGCATCTGTGCCATCGCTGCGCGAGCGCGTGCACCGCGCGTCGCGTCGACATTTTTTTAGCGAGCTGGTTTTCTTTTTGTTGTGCACTTCGCGCGCGTGTTCTATTCGAACGCCGAGGACGATTCGAATGCGTCGATGGAGAGCAGAGCCGTCACGAGCGAAAAAAAGAGAGGAAAAGAAGCCAAAGTCGGACGTTGTGAGAGAGAAACAAAGAATGGAACCCTAAATTGATCACAAGAGAAAAAATTCAAAAAAAAAAAAACAAAGTGAAAAAATTGTTTGATTTGGGTGCACCAAAGGAAATACAATTATTTATACGACGCGCGTTTACCGAGAAGAGAGAGAGAGAGAGAGAGAGGGAGAGATGTCCTCGGTTTCGCGCTTCTCGCGCTTCTCTGGAAAGAAGCGAGAGATAAAGTTGGTGACGAATAACGCGCCGGAGAAATCCACGACGACGTTGGCGTCAAAAAAGGCGAGAAGTACGGTGAAGAAGAAGGAAGAAGAAGATGATGATGAAAATGATGAAAATGTCGTCATTGACGAAGACAACGAGAACGACAGAGAAGAAGTGCGACGACCGCACTCGTACGTCGGAGTGTTCGATCCACCGGTGAAGACGATTATCAAAGACATTAAAGAGGCCATCAAAGTATCCAACGAAAAAAACGCGCAAGCGCACACGGGTCTATCGCCACAGGAGGTGGAGCATTTGACAAAAGAAGCTGCGCGGTTCTTTCTCTTTCAAACGGAGAAGAGCGGCAACACGCCGATTCCTAGAGCGTTGTATACAGATGCGATGGCGAAAATCATGAAAGGGAAAAAAATGAGAAACGTGGCGAGCTATATTTTGCCTCGAGCGCAGTTGAGGCTTATGGATTATCTTGGTTTGGAATTGAAAGAAATCCAAAGAGTGACGTCGCAAGAGCAACAGAGCAAGAGCAAAAACATGGAGTCTACGTCGACAACATCGTTCGTTCTTCGTTCAGCGCAGCCGATCGATGCGCGTGTGAAGTTTGTAGACAAACACATTCCAGAAACAAAAAAAGCATGGAGAGGACTTATCGCCACGATATCGTCAATCATTCAAGTCAACGGAGGCACGATGGAAGAATCGGCGCTGTTCCGAGCACTCGGTCGGTTTGGTATTCGAGTCTCCTATAACGGCAAAGGTCAAGAGTTTAAAAAATGGTCCAACGAGTTCGAGTGCGAGATTAGCGAAATTATACCAAAGCTTGTTTCCCGACGCGTGCTTTTGCGAGATAAAATCACCAAGACTTCTGGAAACGATTACACACATCAATACGAACTCGGAGAAGGCGCGTTGGAGTACTTTTCGCAAGAGCATGCCGGACAGTTTGTCAAGGAGATGATGCGCTCGTACGAAGAAGAATTCCAAGGGAACGCGTGAAAAGGATTCAATTCGTAACGTATTAGTTGTAGTATTAGTGTGCGTGTGTGCGTGAGAGAGAGAGAGAGATACATTTTGTCTTTAAGAAGCTTGTACCCGAGGTACCATACCAGATATCTTTGAATTAACGCTCTTTGACATTTTTCGCGTATCGTCATTTTCTTCATTATTTTTATGCAAGTAATTCGAATAATACGAAGACACACAGAAACAGAATCAGAGCAATAACGATAATACGACGACGACGACGACGACGACGACGTCGACGATGATGTTTGGTTTTATTAACAGCTTCAACAATTTTTTCTTTGCTCCTCTTCAGCAACAAGAGGTTGACTTCATGTACATTTGCCAGTGGTTCCTATTCCTGTCGTTCTTCTTCGTGTTTGCGAGTGGACTTATGGATAAATTCCTGGACGCCAAGGCAATTGCAAAAGCGAATGGCGGTTCTTTTTTGGGCGCATTTCAAATGACTTGTTTTATTCCGTTGGCGTACGTATCGTATTATGGAATCAACACGTGGTTTTTCGAAAAGTTTCAAGCTTCGCGTACGGCGGAGGAACGATTGTTCGGTCCAGTTTCTGAAAACGTGAGAAAAATAGGTGAGGTACAAATAGCTTTCCAGGCGTGGGATCTTGCCATATCTCTGTTTAACTCGGAGTTAAATTCGTTGGAGCTATTGTTACACCACGCAATGACTGGTTTGTTGTGCTATTGGATGTTGAGTTTACCATACATGTCATTTTATGGGATATATTTTATGGGTGTCTGCGAAATATCCTCGTTGCCGTTAGCGGTCGTAGATTTCATGCGTTTCTTTCCAGATTATAAGGAGAAGTACCCGCTCGTAAACGTGATAAATTCCGTACTATTTGGCTTGTTGTTTGTATGGTTTCGAATTATTAAATGGATCCAATTTAGCGCGGGCGCGTGGAGAGATTCGTTGCATGTGTTGAAGATGAAAAAATTACCCGTACCGAGAAGCGTCGTCGTAGGTGTGTTGGTTTTGAACGTGTTCTTCACGGTTTTGCAAGTCTTCTGGTGTGGTTTACTTTTGAAAGAAACAAAGAAGATGTTTATAGGAGGTGGGGAGGAGGATGAAAAGAGTGAGGATGACGATAAGAAGAAAAAGTAAACAGTTGCTCGTATCTAATTAAAATTACACATGTGTAGAAATACAACGTTAGCAACAACAATCGCGCGGTTCAGTGTGTTCCTGAATATACTTCGCTCCAATTTGTACGCCTTTGGTATCCACTAAATTCGCTATTGTCGCTCTCAACACCATCTTCAATTCCAGGCGAAGCGAGCGAATTTCAACCAAAACTATTCCTGTCCCCGTACGTACTTCACATTCATAGACACCTTCGAGCTTTTCAATTTCCGCTTTCAACCACTCCGCGTTGATTTTGTTTAGTTCACTGGTGCGAGGGGTCGTTTTCTCTGCTGTTTCTTGTTCTGTATATCTCACCCGGTCGACTTTAAACTCCAACACTTTCTGTCTGTACAGCATGTCACCTTTATTCCAAACGTCGCGGCCGCACACTCCGCCTAACAAGAAACACTTCACGAACACGTCGAAACAGATGTTGTTGCAATAATACCCTTGTTCTCTCGCGAACTTTGCGGGCACGCTTGCAAACCCGGTAATACTCATTGGTATCTTTTCCTTTTTCGGTCGTCCCCCTCCTCCTCGCCTCCTTTTTCTTCTTTGTTAAAAAATAACGAGATAAAATGAAAATGTAAAATGGTAACTTTTTCCTTCCTTCTCAAAAATTCTTCCTTCGCTGTCGACTGTCCCAGCCGTCAGCCCCCAAAAAGACGCGACTAAAATTGCCGCGAAGAAAGAGAACGATATCGTTCGCACGAACGTAAGAACGAACGAGTTATTACAAACGCGATACACGGAGAGACACACGCGCGTAACCGATAACAAAGGCGATTGAATAAAAAAACGGACACAGACACAGAGAGAGTGAGTGAAAGAGAGAGAGAGAAAGAGAGAGAAAATGGTTGTGAATCCGAAGAAGGCAGCCGCCGCGAAAACATCAACAAAAAAGACGAAGAAAGAAGACGACGAAGAAGAGTATAAGCAACAAACTTCATCCAGAGTGGATAAATCGCAGATACATAAAGCGGTCGCTGCGTTGCGATTACATTTGGATAAAGTAAAGCAAGAGAAAGAAAAAGATCCTTTATTTGAAGACGAAGGCGATGATGCATATAGCGTTCTCATCTCTTTGCGAACGCAACCGGTTGGAAGCGCGAGGAGTAACGCAAAAATGAAAGCCATTCGCATCCCACACTCTATGATTGACTTAGAAACAGCAGAATTATGCTTGATTGTAAAAGATAACGACGGTAAAGGACACAAAGAGGCGAAATTGAAGGTGGAGTCCATGGGCGAGGACAAAGCGGGAATAGCGAAAGTTTTAGGCGTAAGCAAGTTGAGAAACAACTACAAGCCGCACGAGGCGAAGAGAAAGCTGTGCGATTCGTACGATTTGTTCTTGGCGGACGAGAGAGTGATTCCGGTTTTACCTAAACTGCTCGGCAAGACGTTTTTTAAGAAGAAGCGACAACCGATTCCGGTCGATTTGACAAAAAAGGACTGGGCAAAGGAAATTCGAAGCAAGACGTCGGCGACGTATTTGAGCTTGGGTAGCGGCACGTGCGTTCGCGTTAAAACGGGAACATCCGCGATGAGCGTAGAAGACGTTGTCGAAAACACGATCGTTGCCATAGAAGGTGCAGTTAAACACATACCTCGCCGTTGGGGTAACATACAGAGTATATTTGTGAAGTGTAACGAAACGGTGGCGCTTCCATTGTATCCGTAGAAAGACTTGTAATTATGTCCACCCCATAAACTCCTCAATCTCAAGCTCAACACTCAAATAAAATAAAAATCCTCGTTGAAAACGGAAAAAAGAGACGATAAAACAAGGACGATTTCGTCAGAATTTTTTCGCTCAAAAAGTCACACTTTACGCGCGTTTGCGAAGATAAAAACGCATACCATGAGGCTGCATTTCATCCTCGCCGTTCTTGTCCTTGCAATGGTGTCCGTGTTGGCGCCGTTTTTTGCTTTCGCCGAGGACGATCAGTGCAACGGATTCCTCGACAATTGCGCTCAAAATTGCGGAGGGCACGTGAACGAAAAGAAGACTCTGTGTAAAACATGGCAAGGCGGTGTGTATAAATCGTGCGTTTGTGATGGCGCCGGCTTTGAGTTCGACAGTGAAGAAGTGGTACGTGATATTTAGAGTCTAATTTGCTGGTATTTCCGTTCGCGAAACACTTTTTAAAGTCGTTTTCGTTTTCTCCAGAATCCGCGTCACCTTTGACCGGGGAAAGAGAGTGGTTCCCTTTCTGGGAATTTATATTTGTTCAGCTCTCCAAAGTTAGACGAAAAGTCGTCATAAATCAAATACTGACGTTTATTCTCTCTCCGTTTAATACTTCAGGTGAATGAAGAAGGCGACGATGCACGAACGATGATGACCTCCTCGTCCTTTGCAGAAGAAGGAAGCAATGAAGAGGGAGAAGCAAAAGAGGAAGAAGCAGTGCCGGAAATGGTTGCGTATGAAGGTCCAGATGGGAACGGAATGATGATGAATATGAATAAAAATTCGGAGACATCACTTCCGGGCATGATGATGCGAGCTTTCTTCGGAGACGTAATGCCTGATTCCTCCTATCCCTCTTCGTCGTCATTGTTTGATCAGTATGAGAGTTCAGACGCTTCTTTCTTCGGTTCGGCGCGTCAAAACTATCTCTCGCAGCAACCGACTTATTTTTCCAGCCGTGTCTTCCGAGTTCCTTTGATTTCTTTCGTGCAAGAAAATAAGGATAACAGAGACTTCATCAACAATAACTTTGAATTCGAAACATCATCGTCGAGTGGCGAAGTTGACGCATCTGCCCGATTGCAACCTTTCGTCTTCTCCGCTTCCTCCTCCTCTTCAAATGATGACGTCATGGACGCTGACGCAACAGTAATGAATGATTTCCAAACCCTTGTGGATGATCTTTTTGGTAATTTAGAAGATGGCAACAGCAAACTTGGTGAGAAGCCAAAGCCACCTCCAACGATTGTGCAATACAGGCGCAACCGTGAACGCAAGTTGCGACGCGAGCGTGCGTTGACGAGCTTTGTCTCCGTTTCCTTGATTTCTTTGGTGTTGTTTTCAATTTATGTTGCGATCACTCGAATTTTCGCGGACGACGAAGATGAAGCGGACAGGTATCGCGAGTTAAGTGACGATTCTAAAACTGAGCCACTTTTATGTCTCGATGCCGAGGTTGTGGAAAATGACACCGCGGGTGTCGTAGAACATTCGAAGTCGTACACCGTGAACTCGAGATGGAAGAGCGCGAGAGTTTGAATTAACAATAACTTGTAATAAAGAAAATTTGTATGTAAAAATGTAAGTATATCAATCATCTCAAAACAATAATCCCACCAATAGCTCGGGCGCTTGTACCCTAACTGTTTTTTTCGTAGCCGCCTCCCACAAATAAGAGTTCCTCACAACAAAAAAAGCCGGACATGTGTAGTCAGCATTTATTGTATCATTGCATGCCGAGAATATATAAACGACGACAGAATGGTTTCCGCGTTTCTTTCAGATTGCAAACCCGTAGTGGATTCTGCGAGAAGTCCTTCTCCGCCAAGAAATACCGATGAAAAAAGAATCAAAGTAATGGATAACAGAAAGACGCTATTGCCAACGTCCTTCTTGCCTCTGGCTCGAAGCCTTCACCGCAAATCTTTCCACGCGCATGCGACGTCTCTTCACATATCATCTTTCACCTCGCGTTGGGGACACTCGCGCGAAGAAAGAAGGGATAGCAGCGTCGATTGGTATGTGTCGTCTAAAAAGCAACTCGATTCTATAACGAACAGAGAGAACCCACAAGTACAACGACGACGACGACGACGACGACGACAGAGCAACGAGATAAGAGCGCACAGGGATGCTTTTTCGGCGTACACGTCGAGTAGCAATGGTGTCGCCGAAGAAAATGGAATAGAAGATGAAGAGGATCCGTCGACGGTGCCACTTATCGTTCGTGATAAAATCAAAAGCATAATACTTTTCGTCATGCCGCTTATGGCTTCAAACGTTATTTCGCCTTTATTGACGATGACAGATACTGCTTTCGTTGGCAGATACGCATCGGACGCAGTTGTATCTTTAGCCGCATTGGGAGTTGCTACTCCGTTGACGGATTATCCGGTGAACTTGTTTATGTTCGTTACCGCTGGCGTTACGTCTATCGTTTCGAACGGTTTAGCCGTGAGAGAGCCGAAACACGACATGGAAAGAAAAGTTTATGGAGCAATGTTTATTTCGTTTGTGATCGGAATAACACTCGCGACGTTACTTGTGTGCTTTCCAGACTCTTTGCTCTCGTTGTTGGGTGTAGAAAAGATTGGACCTTTGAGGGATGTTGCGAAGAAATACGTTCAAATCCGAGGATTAGCAATGCCGGCTGCGTTTTTAACAGGTGCTGGGTACGCTTCTCTCGTTGCGCGCGAAGATACGATAACACCACTTATGTGCGTTTCGTTAGCAGCAATGACGAATGTTATTTTAGATTATGTTACCGTTGTAACGCTAAAACAAGGTGCAATTGGAGCGGCGTGGGCAACATCGGCGTCGCTGTATGTCGGCGCTATTTCTATTTTTGCAGTTTTGAGAAGACGAAAATTGTTTCACATCCCACCTCCAGCTCCATCCACGCAAATGATATCATCATCGATGTCAATTATACCGACAAAAGAGATGTGTGCACCAGTGATGAAGTTTTTTGCTCCCATTACGTTTCTGAGTTTCTCCATCTTGACGTTATATGTGGTTCTTATTTTACAGGCGAATGCAATCGGAAACGTTGCCTCTGCTGCTCATAGAATAGCAGGAAATGTTTTCACAGTGTGTGTGTTGTGCGGAGATCCACTCGTTCAGGTTGGACAAACGATGTTGCCTAAATACATTGCATTTACGCCGAAAAATGATGGTAAAAACGCTCGAAAAATGGCACTTATCATCCAAGGAATGGGATATATGGTTGGTATCATTTCAGCATCGATATGCTTCTGGTTGCTTTATTTTGGCGCTTCTGGTTTCACCACCGACAGTTCCGTCATCGCGTGCGCACAAAGTGTGGTGCTTCCAGTATTTGCAGCAACGGTAGCAAATATAGTGTCGAAATCTTTATACGGAGTCATGGTTGCGATGAAACAACTTTCATTTTTAGCGGGATTGACAGCAATTGGAACGAGCTCCTTTTTGGCTGCTGTAGTTGCGATTAACAAGTATTTAGGTCCAGACACGCGTTATTATGCTCTTTGGTGGTGTCTTTTCTCTTATTATGGAATAGCTGTTGTCGTCTTGACAATCCGTGTTGCAACTACTCGACTAGTAAACAAGGAAAGGTATCTGTCTTGAAGAGGTTTATCTACGGTAAAATGTACTTCTACGTAATACAAAGTTAAAACAACGCATCATCATCTATGTATACCCATCGCAGCTACAAGCGCGTATCCCTATTAAACTATCTATTCGAGCATTCAATCGCACGGTTGACAGATGTCATCACATTTCGAGTCCGAAGGAGTCACTAAAATAAACCAGTTCCTCGGCGATAACATGCTCTGATCCTGGAAAAATCTCTTCTGCGTCGAGCGCATATTATGCCCCACGTGAGAGCAAACGATGTTATACAAAGAAGTCGCCCACAAGTCGTACCAATCGATTCCGAACTGTTTTTGTGTCGATTGAATCCAATACCCGAAATCATTATACTTCCTCTTCGGAATTCTAACTTTATGAGGCAAACAGCACGGAGAAAGGATCAATCCGAGGTTGAAGGAATTTTCACGAATCTTTTCGCCTTTCGTCATTATATTTGTCCACATTTCGATCGCGCGCCGGCTAAGATTACCACACAAATGCATGCCAACCATAACACCAAACCCATCATGTTCGATGAGAGCATCCATAATCAATGTTTCCGCTTCCTCGGAAAACAAATCGATATTTTTAAACTGTACCGTTGGCACTGCACCCAAATGGTCTAGATTCATTTTCCCGTTGTTATCGAGCATATGCACCGTCGCGTTCGGATACTTCTTCGCCAAAACAATTGAAGTGAGGCCTTTTCCACTCGCCATGTCGAAGAACACTACTTTCTTACTCGCGTTTGTTTTTCCCGCTCGCAAGGCTGCCAAGACAACATCAACATTCTTCGCCACCGCGTAACTCTCAATAATCTCCTTTTTAAGCTGAGACGTCTTCTTTGACCACGCCCAGGACCTCCACTCTGCCTTTTCTTGAAACTCCACGCACAGGTCGCTATTTATAAATTCCTTCAAGTATTCGTTTTCTTTGTCTCTCGACTGTATAATGTACTGAATGGATTTTTTCCTTCGGATCGGTGGTATTTCTAAATCATCTTTTTCTTCACCTTTCTCGGCTGTTGTCGGAGGTGTGGTAGTCATGGTGGTAGCCATGACGATTACCTCTTCGTGCGTGGAGTACTTCGATTATATGACACACGCGCGACAGAGATTTTTGTTACGTGTTTTTGTTGTGGATAAAAAGAAAAAAACAGTTGTAACTCCATTTTGTGAAAAAGTATCGTCATCCATCGATCGACGTTTACTGTCCGTCTGTCGTTTGTCTCTTCTTATTCGATTCTGTGTGTGCGTAAAAACATGTATTTCAAGGAAACAATACAAAAAGCTAATTAACGATTATCTCGAAGATAACAACACGGCGATCGTTGAGCTCGCATAGTCAACAGTTATTAACACTCTCCTTTCGCACCACCCCTGACTTTACCGCCTCTCTGTTTGTTTGGCTCGAAGACGTATTTAATTAAACTTTCTTTGATGTCAAGAATTTGCGGCCACGCAGATTTGATCTTCTTATCACACAACTCATTGTTACTTCTCGGAGCGGCTAAGATTTTGTCTTGCTCTTCTAGAGAAAAGTTTTTCCACGTGTAATTCGGCGAACAATAATCCTTATACAGCTGCAAAACTTCGTTGTGCGAGATTGCTCCAGGGTTGGTGAAGTTGTAAACTCCGGAGAGCTTTCGCAACGCTCCATCGATGGCATACGGAACCAGTTCATCCAAAACCGTCATCGAGTTTGGCACGTTGACGACGCAGTCGTAGTTTGCAATTTTAAAGATGAAGTTTCTTGGGTTATCCAATCGATTGTCGATGGGCATTCTCAAACGCAACTGCAAGACATTATCGTAATTTTTGAGCAAGTCTTCCACCATACCTTTCGTGTGCGAATAGAACGACCCGCCAAAGTTTGACGGGTCGTCCTCGGTAAAGCCTGGACCTCCAATTGGATGCTTCTCGTCGTATGAATAAATGCATCCTGTTGCGAAATTAGTGACATGAATACCATTCTTGTCCGCGAGATCGACCAAGGTTAACATACCGGTAACATTCGTTTGGATCGTTTCTTTCTTGTGTGATTCGCACCAATCAACGTTCGGCCTGCCCGTAATACCAGCGGCATTCAAAATGTGAGTCGGTTTGCATCGTGCGATGTCATCTTCCACGGCTTTTCTATCGTATAATCTCGCTGCGCCGTAATAATACTTGTGTCCTTGCTCTTCCAAGAGGCGACCAAGCATGCCGCCAATCCAACCCGTTCGACCGTAAACCAAAAACACTGGTTTGTTCGCTTCCACCGCGCCTTCAGCTTTTCCTTCTGCTGTGCTACCCGCGATTTCATCGAAGACGTTCGGCGACGCCGTGACGTGCCCCCCTGTAGGGTGAGCGACTAATGCGGAGGAAAGATTGCCCCAATAATCGTTTTCGCCATTCTTCTCGTACCAAGCGATGGTTTCTCTCAAACCATCCTCCCAAGATTTCTCCTGTTTCCATCCCAAAGAGAGAAGCTTCGAGCAATCGATGAAGTACCTTCGGTCGTTAAACTGACGGTCTTTAACGTACGTGACGACATTGTCCGCGTTTAACTTTAATTCTTTGCAAATATCTTCGGCGACGGAGCGAACGGTTCGTTCTTCTTGTGCGCCGATGTTATACACACCGCGATCTTCACCGTGGTGTAAGATGCTATCAAACGCGTTCGCGGCATCCGCAACGTGCATGTATGATCTTGTCGCCATACCGTCCCCGTGCAAGGGAATTTGTAAACCTCTTTTCGCTAACATGATAAATTTCGGGATCGCCTTTTCCGGAAACTGGTGCGGCCCGTACACGTTGTTTCCTCTCGTGATGACGTATGGCAAATCATACGAGCGTCCATACGCCATGACAAGCATTTCCGCTCCTGCTTTAGTCGCCGAATATGGGTTCGTTGGTTCTAATAAACTCGCGTGCTCGGTGTTCGAGGCGTTCAACTCGTACGAGCTTTCCCCATACACTTCGTCCGTGGAGACGTGCAAGAACCGCTTGATGGTGCCGAGCGTTTTGCACGACTCTAACAAAACGTGCGTACCCAAAATGTTGTTTTCTGTGAATGCAAAGGAGTTTCCGAACGAGTTATCCACGTGCGTTTGCGCCGCGAAGTGCATGATGGTATCGATATTTTCGTTTCGTAAGATGTACGAGACTAAATCTGCCGATTGAATATCGCCCATGATAAACTTGAAATTTAACAAGTGCGAGAGTTCGCTCAAGTGTTTCACATTAGCGCAATAATCGAGCTTATCGAGAACGATGACCTGTGTGTAGTTGCGTTTACAAAAGCAGAGAGAGGCACGCGGTCCAGTCAGTTTTGTCCATGCACCCCAAGAGAAAAAGAAAGAAAGAAAGAAAGCAAATCAAATCAATCTTATCAATCGACTTTTCGTGTGGTGCGACGCTGTCCACAGAAAAGAAAAAGAAGGGAATAGCGTCCATTATACGTCTGCACCACTCTTTAAACGATACAAAGACTCACCTTGCAGTGCGGGTACTTCTTTGCGAAGAGAATGGCCACGTGGGAGGCGATAAAGCCAGCCCCGCCGGTGATTAGTATATTCTTCGGCTCGTACGACATCTTCTTCTTTCTCCAGACAGTGAAGTATACTTGTGTGAGCTCGTTGTTTCCAAGAGGTAAAAATGTAAATGCTGCTGGGTGTTGGATGGATTGATGATGTGGATTGAATTCGACAAAAAATTTACGTGCCTTTTTTTTGCTTTTTTTTTTTGAAACGAAAAAATAAAAATAAAAATAATCTTCCCCCTCCATTTTACGCGGCCAGAAGTGCGGAAAAGGCG
>MDSZ01189089.1_pt1 | contig 15952 bp, 11 predicted proteins | sample 811201 | NCBI WGS metagenome assembly MDSZ01 (sample SAMN05326647, study PRJNA326480) | marine metagenome | isolation source: seawater | place: Indian Ocean: North | collected 2010
CCAGCAAAAGAGCACCGACGACGATATCAGTTTTCTACCGGACATGAACGAATGGGTCCGCAACCATTATGTCGGCGTCGTCGACGAATTTGTCGCGGCTATCGGCAGTCTGGAGGGGAAACGCATCCTGGACCTGGGGTGCGGCGAGATGCTGATGACCTATGGCCTCGCCTCGCGCGGCGCCGAGCAGGTCATCGGTCTGGATATCACCACGCCGGACCCGGACAAAAGCCTCAAGACCCTGGTCGATGGCGGTTTCCCCGACGCCGCCAATTTCAGGGATCGTGTCACCGCTGTCGTCTATGACGGCAAATCCATGCCGTTTCCGGACGCGCATTTCGACATCATATTCTGCTGGGGCGTCATGGAGCATGTCGCCGATGTCCCTGCCGTGCTGGCCGAAATCAAGCGCGTGCTCAGGACAGGCGGGGTTGCCTTCATCAAGGTTTTCCCCTGGTTTCATTCCTATTTCGGCAGTCACCTGTCGGATTTCGTCCCGGTGCCTTTCGCGCATCTGACGCATGACAGGACGGCGATGCGCGCCATCATTGAAAAGACGGCACACGAGCAGTCGGTTGTGCACCCCAACCTGATCCTGGGTCATATGTGGAAGGAATATCTCACGCTGAACCGCTATTCGGCAGACATGTTCTACCGCGACGTCAAGGCGGCGGGCTTTTCGCGCGACATATGGACGCTCATCAGCCGCCAGCACGACCTGACGGATGCGCCGCCGGGATATGAGTTGTCCCAGCTCATGGTGTCCGGTTCCGACACGATCCTGTACAAATGAAGCGGGCGCCTCCGCACGAAGGCGCCCGTCAGTAAATCCCGCCCTGATCCTGCAGGAAGTCGGCGTCGGTACGCTGCCGCCCGCGCGCCACGGCGGCTGCCGCCTTGGCATCGGCCGCCTTCGCCTGCGCTTCGGCCTCTTCCTTGCGGATCGACCGGCGCGGCTCGGTTTCGGGCTTGAACGCTTCCCAGATGACCGCGGGTTTGGGATCGTTGGTTGGCCACACGCCATAGACGCGCTTGCCCGAACGACGGTCGATCGTGACCATGCGGATGCCCGCCGGCGCGACAAAGGGCGTCTTGGGCATGGTTTCCAGGATCGGCGCCATCGCCGCCTTCCAGATCGGCGCGGCGATGCGGCCGCCCTGCGCCCATCCGCCCAGGCTCCGGGGCTTGTCATAGCCGACATAGACTCCCGCGACCAGGTCGGGCGATCCGCCCACGAACCAGACATTGGTGGGGCCATTGGTGGTGCCGGTCTTGCCGAACAGCGGGCGCTTGAGGTCGGCCAGCACGGTGGCGGTGCCGCGCAGCACCACGCCTTCCGCGATATGCACGACCTGATAGGCGGTCATCGGGTTCATCACCTGCCGCCCTTCAAAGCCGAAGCGCGGCATGGGCTTTCCGTCCCAATTGGCCATGTTGCATCCGTCGCACGGGCGCCAGCGTTCGGGCCAGATCACCTTGCCGCGCCGGTCCTGCACATAATCCATGACCTTGGACGGATTCTGTTTTCCCTGGTTCGCCAGCGTCGCATAGGCATTGACCATCCGCTCCACCGTTGTTTCGCCCGCACCCAGCGCGAAGGACAGATAGGGCTGGTAATCGCCGATTCCCATCGCCTTGATCGTGCGCACGACCCGGTCCATGCCGGTCTGGCTGGCGGCGCGCACCGTCATCAGGTTGCGCGACTGCTCCACGCCCCAGCGCATGGTCTGCGGCCCGGCGCTGCCGCCGGAAAAGTTGCGGAAGCATTTCTGCCCCAGCCCCGCACCCTGGTAAACGCACAACGGCCCATCGACGATGATCGACGCGGGCGTCATGCCATTGTCCAGCGCGGCGGCATAGACGAAGGGCTTGATCGTGGAGCCGGGCTGGCGCTGCGCCTGGGTCGCGCGGTTATAGGAGGACAGGCGCGAATCGAACCCGCCCTGCATCGCGCGAATACGGCCGGAATGCACTTCCTGCACCACCATGCCGCCTGACACTTCCGGGACGGTGCGCAAAGCCCAGTCGTCGCCATTCTTGGCCACGACAATCAGGTCGCCGGCCTTCAACGCGGAAAAGGCGGGGCCGCCGGTTCGGCGGTAGGGCGTCTGCGCCAGCGACGCGGGCAGGGTGCCGGTGCTGCCGTCCGAAAAGCCGATCTGCGCCTGGGACGGTGATCGATCGATGACGACGGCGATGCGCCAGCCCTCATAATCGACGCCGACATAGCTGGCGGCCAGTTCACGCTCCCAGCCGCGGTCGGGATCGATATGCCCCACCGGACCAGACCAGCCGCGCCCCGCGCCAAAGCGCAGCAATCCGTTGCGCAGCGCATCCTTGGTGCGTTCCTGCGCCACGGGATCATAGGGGCTGCGCACCCACAGGCCACCGGCATAGACGCTATTGGGGCCGTCCTGCGCCTTTTCACCGAAGCGGTCGATCAGGCGACGGCGTACCTCTTCCATATAATAGCCCCCTGCGCGCGCGTCGAAGCTCGATCCGCGCACAGTGACGGTGCCCAGGGGTTGCGCCTGCGCCTGCGCGCGCTGCGTGGCGGAGATCCAGCCATTGCGCTCCATTTCGCCCAGCGCCCAGTTGCGCCGTTCGATCGCGCGGGCGTGGCCGGTTTCGCTTTCGGGGCGATAATTGGCCGGCCCCTTGGGCAGGATCGCCAGATAGGCCATCTCAGGCAGGCTGAGGTCGGCGACATCCTTGTCGAAATAGGCGCGCGCCGCCGCCTGCACGCCATAGGCGTTGCGGCCAAGGAAGATCTGGTTGAGGTAGAGTTCCAATATCTGCTGCTTGGACAGCACATTTTCCATGCGCCAGGCCAGGATCATCTCCTTGACCTTGCGCGTGGGCGAATATTCGTCGCCGATCAGCAGGTTCTTGGCCACCTGCTGCGTGATGGTCGACCCGCCGCGCGCGCGCTGGCCCGATCCCAGCTTGCTGACATAGTCCGCGACCGCGCCGGCAAAGCCCGGAAAATCAACGCCATGATGCTCGAAAAACGTCTTGTCCTCCGCCGCCAGATAGGCGCGGATCAACAGCGGGGGATAATCGCTATATTGCAACTGCACCCGCCGTTCGCGGGCGTAGCTGTGCACCGGCTGTCCGTTGATGTCGCGCACCATGGTGGGCAGCGGCGGCTCATATTCCAGCAATGTCGCCGCATCGGGCAGGCCGCGCGCGAAAATCAGCCAGAACAGGAAGATCGCGAGCAGGAATCCGCCCAGCAGAACCGCCAGCCAGCGGAACAGTCGCCGGCTCCATAGCGGCCGCAGCCGCGCCATGGCGCCGCCTGCGTCACGGCGCAGGCGATAGGCAAAGGATGTCGGGGCGGTATCGGAACGGGCCTCTTCCATGGGGAAGAGGCTCTAGGGTCAAATCGCCGCCAAGGCCAGTGGCGTTTCGACGGGCCGCGCCATCAGCCGCCCGCCGCCACGCCGCTCATCGCGAGCTTGCGCGCGAAATGCACTTCGATCGCCTTTGCCATGCCGCGCGCGATTTTCTGCTGCCCCTCGCGCGAGGACAGGAAGGCAGAGTCCGCTTCATTGCTGATATAGCCGGTTTCGAACAGGATCGACGGCGTGTCCGGGGCCTTGAGCACCATCAGCGACGCGAAGCGATGATAGGCGCTGCGAAAGGGGACATAGGGCGATGCCTCGCGCTGGAGCAACCGCGCGAAACTGGACGATATGTTGAGCGATTCGCGCTGTGTCAGGTCGATCAGGATCGACGACACATCGCCCGACTGGCCGCCCAGATTGACGCCGTTGATGATGTCGGCCTTGTTCTCGCGCGCGGCCAGGCGCGCGGCTTCCCGGTCCGACGCGGTTTCCGATAATGTGTAGACCGTCGCGCCATGCGCGTCGGTGTTTTCCGCGGCATCGGCATGGATAGAAATGAACAGGTCCGCGCCCATCTTGCGCGCAATGCCATAGCGTTCCTGCAACACCAGAAAGCGATCATCGTCCCGCGTCAGCGCGACGCGCACCCGTCCGCCCTTGACGAGTTGATCGCGGATCGCCTGCGCGATCGCCAGCGTCACATCCTTTTCGCGTTTGCCATTATCCTTGTTGATCGCGCCGGGATCATGGCCGCCATGGCCCGCATCGATCACCACCAGCGGACGCGCGCCGTCATTGACGCCCTGGACCGGCGGCAGGGCGACGCCGCGCGCGGCAGGCGGGATCGGCACGGTGATCGAATGCAGCCGCTTTTGCGGGCGCGCGGCCATGTCGGCCGGCGCGTCGAACGCCATGCGGCCGCGGCCCAGTTCGCTACGAAAGCGGCTGTCGCTCACGCCCTGGATCGCGAAGCTCAGTGATTTGCCGTCCGGCGCGATGTGCGCGTCGGCCAGCGTCGCGGGGCTGGCAAGGTCGAGCACCACCCGCGCGCGTTCCGGGCTCAATTGTCCCTGACGAACACTCGCCACCGCGCCATTGCCCGGCGAAAAGGGAAAGCGCCCCGTTTGCGCGCCATCGATATCAAGGGCGATGCGCTGCGGTCCGTCGAGCAGGAAGGCGGACGCGCCCTCCACCCGCTCATCGAAACGCACCACCACCCGGTCCCCCTGCACATCGACGCCGGCGATGCCGCCCGCCTGGCCGGGGGAGGAAAGAAGAATGCTTGCCAAGGCAAGGCTCTGCAACATGCGCCGCTTGTGCACCGCAGGCCTGTCGGCCGTCCAGCCAAATATCATCGACGTTGACCCGTCCAGCGTCCCCACGCTGAACACCCGATTAAGCATCGCCCTCTTTTAACCCGGTAAAATGAGCTGGTTAACGACATCTTCACCATGCTGGCGCATGACGCCGATGGCGGAGGCGGCGCAAAGGCATAATATTTCGACCAACCGTTGCCGCCCGGGCTATTGACTGCTAACCATTCCCATTCCTGCAAGAATTGCCGTATGTTCGGTCAGTCTTCAGGTCAGACGAGCGCCCGCTGTTGTGCGGGCGAGACAGAACAGGTTGACGCTGCATGAGGCATGATTTTCCATCCACGCTTGCCCCGGTAACGGGCATGGCGGTGTGGATGGTGCGGCCCGGCGCCTTGTCCGGCCCTGCCGATGCAGCAGACGCGCAGATTTTCCTTCAAAACCGGATGCTTGCCTGCGCCGCGCCCGATGGCGCGCGCCGGCCGGCATTCTTTTCTTATCGCGTGGCGGCGCGGCTTCATGCCGCAGCCCGCGCACGCCGGAGACTTATAAATGACAATGCGTATGCTGATCGATGCGCGCCACCGGGAAGAAACCCGGGTCGCGGTCGTCAAAGGTAACCGGATCGAGGAGTTCGATTTCGAATCGGCCGAGCACAAGCAGCTCAAGGGCAATATCTATCTCGCCAAGGTGACGCGCGTGGAGCCTTCGCTCCAGGCCGCCTTCGTCGATTATGGCGGCAACCGTCACGGTTTCCTGGCTTTCAGCGAAATTCACCCCGATTATTATCAGATCCCGCGCGAGGACCGTGAGGCGCTGCTGCAGGAAGAGCGCGCCCATGCCGAGGAAGAGGCCGCGTTGCGCGCCGAGATCGAGGATGACGAGGACGCGGGCGAGGACGGCGTCGAGCTGGTCGAGGCGACTCATCATCATGAGGATGAGGACGCGGCCGAGGCGGATGCCGAAAGCCCGGCGCCCGAAGCCGCCAAGGGTGGCCGCCGCAAGCGCGGGAAGAATGGCGACGATGCTGCGGACGAACTGCGTCGCAAGCGCATGGCCCTGCGTCGCCGTTACAAGATCCAGGACGTCATCAAGCGCCGCCAGGTGCTGCTGGTCCAGGTTGTGAAGGAAGAGCGCGGCAACAAGGGTGCGGCGCTGACCACATATCTGTCGCTAGCGGGCCGCTATTGCGTGCTCATGCCCAACACGTCGCATGGCGGCGGCATCAGCCGCAAGATCAGCAACGCGGCCGATCGCAAGCGGTTGAAGACCATCATCGCGGAGATGAACCTGCCCTCCTCCATGGGCTGCATCGTACGCACTGCGGGACTTCAACGCACCAAGCCCGAAATCAAGCGCGACTTCGATTATCTCGCGCGGTTGTGGGACGAGATCCGCGAAAAGACGCTCCAGGCGTCGGCGCCCGAGCTGATCCACAATGATAGCGATCTGATCAAGCGCGCCATCCGCGACATCTACAACAAGGATATCGAGGAAGTCATCGTCGAGGGCGAGGATGGCTACAAGGCCGCCAAGGACTTCATGAAGCTGCTGATGCCGAGCCATGCCCGGCGCGTGAAGCAATATGCCGACGCTGTCTCGCTATTCCAGCGCGCCAGTGTCGAGGATCAGCTGGCGGCGATGTACAACCCTGTCGTCCAGCTCAAATCGGGCGGCTATCTGGTCATCAACCCGACCGAGGCGCTGGTGTCGATCGACATCAACTCCGGCCGGTCGACCCGCGAACATGGCATCGAACAGACCGCCGTCGCCACCAATCTGGAAGCCGCCCGCGAAATCGCGCGCCAGCTGCGCCTGCGCGACATGGCGGGCCTGGTCGTCATCGACTTCATCGACATGGAGATGAACTCCAACATCCGTAAGGTCGAGAAGGCGATGAAGGAGGCGTTGAAGGACGATCGCGCCCGCATCCAGGTGGGCCGCATCTCGGGCTTCGGCCTCATGGAAATGAGCCGCCAGCGCCTGCGCACCGGCGTGCTCGAAGCCTCGACTCGCCAGTGCCCGCATTGTGAAGGCACCGGCCTCGTCCGCACCGCGTCGTCGGCGGGCCTCAGCGCGCTGCGCATGCTGGAGGAAGAGGCGGCGCGTGGCCGCGGCTCCATCATCACCCTGCGCGCCAGCCAGGAAGCGGCTTTCTACGTCCTCAACAACAAGCGCCGCGAACTGGACGAGATCGAGCAGCGCTACGGCGTGCGCATCGACATCCTGCCCGATGGCGAGATCGAGGGCGCGCGCATGTCGGTCGAGGCCAGCGGCCCGCGGCCCGAGCGCGTCGTGACCTATGCGCCGCTGGTCGAGGATGATGACGATATCGACCTGCCCGAGGATGACGACGACATCGAAGAGGTCGAGGACGCCGAGGACAGCGCCGAGCGCGAGGAGCGGGGCGACAGGGGGGACGAGGATCGCGAAGGCGGCCGCCGTCGCCGTCGCCGTCGCCGTCGCCGGGGCGGCCAGCGCGAGGACCAGCGCGATGCCGGCTCCGAAGCGGAAACGGATGATAATGAGTCCGGTGACGAGACCGACGCCGAGGACGGCGATGAAGCCGAGGATCGCGATGTCGCCGCGCACGCGGGCGATGCCGATGGTGAAGAAGGCGGCGCGCGCCGTCGCGGCCGTCGTGGTCGTCGCGGTGGCCGCCGTCGGCGCGAAGCGGGCGAAACCGCCGCGATCGAGCAGGACGATGCAACGGCCCCGGCCGACGCCGAGGAAGCGGTTGCAGAACCGGTCGCCGAAGAAGCCCCTGCCGCTGAGCCGGTAAGCGAGGAAGCGGCCGAACCAGCGCCCAAGACGCGTCGTCGTCCCCGCGCGCGCAAGAAAGCGGACTCGGACACCGCCGAGGCAGCGGCAACAACCGACGCTCCGGCCGAAGTCGCTCCGGTCGCGACGGAAGAGCCTGCGCCCGCGCCCGAAGCGGATGCCGCGCCGGCCAAGCCCAAGCGCACGCGTCGTAAGAAGGCGGTAGCGAGCGAAGGCGCGGCGGCTGAAGCCGATACGCCGGCAGCAGATGCGCCGGCCGCCGACGCAGATGCCGCGCCAGCCAAGCCCAAGCGCACGCGCCGCAAGAAGGTGGTCGCTGCCGAGGCAGAGGCGGCGGAGCCCGCCGTCGAAGCTGTACCGCAGGCCCCGGCTGACACTGCGCCTGTCGCGCAGCCCGAGCCGACCGCTTCGGCGGAACCGGTGCCTGCCGATGCCGCCGTTGCTGACGACGATGCAGCAGGCGAGGACGCCGATGGTGCGCCCCGTCGCGGCTGGTGGCAGCGCACCTTCGGTCAGTAAGCACGCGAAGAGTTGGAATATGAAGCGCCGCTGCCCGTCCGGTTCCCCCCGGTGCGCAGCGGCGCTTTTCCTTGTGGCGCGCTTCACGGCGCGTTCAGGACGGCCATGGCAAGGGCGGCGGGTGATGGCCCGTCTGCTTCAGTTTCTGGCTCTTGCGCTGGCGTCGCTTGCGCTGATGACCCGCCCCGCGCTCGCTCAGCAGATTTTGCGCGACGCCGAAACCGAAGCCTTCATGGCCGACATGTCCGCGCCGCTGGTCAAGGCGGCGGGCATGACGCCGAAAAATGTCCAGGTCCTCGTCATCAACGACCCGGAAATCAACGCCTTCGTCGCGGGCGGCCAATATGTCTGGGTTCATAGCGGCCTGATCGCGCAGGCGGACAATGTGAATCAGTTGCAGGGCGTGGTCGCGCACGAACTGGGACATATCGAGGGCGGGCACATCATCCGCTCGGGCGAGGGGATCAAGGACGCGACAAGCGTCACCCTGCTCAGCCTGGTACTCGGCGCGGCGGCGATCGCGGCGGGCGGCGCGGAAGCGGGCATGGGTATCATGGGCCTTGGCCAGCAGGCCGCGATGAGCAAGTTCCTTGCCTTCTCCCGTGCGCAGGAAAGCTCCGCCGACCTTGCCGGCGCGCGCTATCTCCACAGTGCCGGGATCAGTGGCCGGGGGAGCCTTGAATTTTTCAAGAAGCTGCAAAATCAAGAATATCGCTTGGCCATTCCGCAGGACAATAGCTATGGGCGCACCCACCCGCTGTCGGGCGAACGCATCAGCGTCCTGCGGGAGGTCTATGAGGTCGATCCCGCATGGGACAGGCCGGTCGACCCGCAGCTGGAGGCGCGGTTCGAGCGGATCAAGGCGAAGCTGATCGGCTTCGTGTCCGAACCGCAGCAAACGCTCATCAAATATCCCGAAAGCGACCAGTCGCTCCCCGCCCATTATGCCCGGGCCTATGCCTGGCACAAAAGCGCCTATCCGCAAAAGGCGCTGGCCGAGGCCGATGCGTTGCTCGCCGCCGCGCCGCATGATCCCTATTTCCTGGAATTGAAGGGCCAGATCCTGCTGGAGAGCGGGCGGCCCGCTGACGCGATCGCGCCGCTGCGCGAAGCGGTGAAGATCACCAATCAGCCGCTGATTTCCGTGCTTCTTTCTCACGCGCTCATCGCGACCGAGGACCCGGCCAATTTCGCGGAGGCCGAACAGGTGTTGCGCGTGGCGGTGCAGCGTGACCGCGAAAATCCCTTCGCCTGGTATCAACTGGGCGTCGTTTACGAGCGGCGCGGCGACACGCCGCGCGCCGCGCTCGCCACGGCGGAACGCTACGCGATGATGGGCGATCATAATCTGGCGCTGCGCAGCGCCGACGTTGCGGTGCAGGGATTGCAGCCCGGCACGGTTGACTATCTGCGCGCGCAGGATATCGCCATGACCTCGCGCGCCGCGGTCGAGCAGCAGCGGAAGAAAAGATAGCAATGACAGATCAGAACCGGCCGAGCTTTCGCGCGGCCCTTTCCAACAGGACCATCCAGATGACCCTTGGCGCATTCGCCTTCATCGCCGCCGCTGCCGGCGCCGCGCTCGCCGTTCAGGCTCCCGCCAGCGTCGGCGCGACCGATAAGGCCGCGATCGAGCAGATCATCCATGATTATATTCTGGAGCATCCCGAAATCATTCCACAGGCGATCGAGAAGCTGCAATCCAAGCGCCTCTCCAGCGTGATCGACGCCAGCCGCAGCGCGCTCGAAACCCCCTATGCCGGCGCATGGGAAGGGGCGGCGGACGCCGACGTCACCGTGGTCGAATTTTTCGACTATGCCTGCGGTTATTGCCGTGCCTCGCTGCCTGATCTAGGCAAGCTGGTGGGGTCGGACAAGAAGGTGAAGGTCGTCTATCGCGAGTTGCCGATCCTGTCGGAAGAAAGCGGCGACGCGGCCAAGGTGTCGCTGCTCGCGGCCGAGCGCGGCCAGTATATGCCCTATCACAAGGCGCTCTACGCCGCCGGGCGCGTGACGCGCGACACCATCCTCGCCGCAGCGGCAAAGGCCGGGATCAGCAAGGCGGATGCCGAAGCGGCGATGGCGTCCAGCAAATATGATTCGGAAATCCAGTCGAACATCGCGCTCGCCCAGAAATTGCAGGCGACCGGCACGCCCACCTTCGTCATCGGCGATCAGGTGCTGAGCGGCGCGGTCGGCTATGATGCGCTCAAGGAAGGTGTGGCAACGGCGCGCGGCAAGTAAGTCATATCGATTGCCGGACTGCCCGCCTTCCCCGCCATTGACTTCCCCATCCCTTTTCCCTATCGGACGCCCCCTGACTGGCGGCCGCTGCGTAAGCGGCCCTTTTTTGTCACACCCGATTCTCTTGTTGTTTTTGAGGAATGAACGATGAAGCGCACCTTTCAGCCGAGCAATCTGGTTCGGAAGCGCCGTCACGGTTTCCGCGCCCGCATGGCGACCCCCGGCGGCCGCAATGTGATGCGCGCCCGTCGCGCCCGCGGCCGCAAGAATCTCTGCGCCTGACATCATCGCCGGATCAGCCTGTCACGCCGGCCATCATGGTCCGGCGCGCAGATTTTCTGGCGGCGAATCGCGGACGGCGTGCGCCGATGCCGGGCTTTGTCCTGCTGGTGCGCGAACGCGGCGACGGTGATCCGGCGATGCGCTATGGCATCACGGTCACGAAAAAGATTGGCGGCGCTGTCATCCGCAACCGGATGAAGCGCCGTTTTCGCGTTCTGGCGCGCGAATTGCTGCCCGCCCTTGGCATTGCCGGCGCCGATCATGTGCTGATCGGCCGGGAAGGCGGGATTGAGCGGGACTTCTCCCTGCTGCGTGCTGAACTGGAAAAGGCGCTTGGCAAGATCATGACGCGGCCGGTCGATGCGCCGCGCGATCCCGCGCACCGCAAGGGCAAGCCTGCGCGCGCGAAAAGTCCCGGCAACCCCCGATGATCGCGCGCCTGCTCATCCTGATCGCGCGTTTCTGGCAACTTGGCCCGTCGCGAATCCTGCCGCCGACCTGCCGCTATGCGCCCTCCTGTTCGGAATATGCGATTCAGGCCGTGCGCAAATATGGCGCGATCAAGGGTAGCTGGTTGGGGTTCAAGCGGCTAATGCGATGCCACCCATGGGGCGGATCGGGCTACGATCCGGTGCCCTGATACGACAGATCACAAGACGGCGGAGCCGAAAAGCGTGGACGACAAGAAGAATATCATCCTGGCGGTGCTGCTGACCGCGGCGATCCTTTTCGGCTGGCCCTATATCTCCAACTATTTCTTCCCCACGGCCAATCCGCCCGCAACGAAGATCGAGGACGGCAAGCAGGTGCCCGTCGCCCGGCCGGACGCGGACCCCGCCGCTGACAGCCCCGCCGCGATCCGCGACCGCGCGCTTGTGCTCAGGGAAAGCCCGCGCATTCCCATCCGCACGCCCAAGCTGACCGGCTCGATCAACCTCAAGGGCGCGCGCATCGATGACATCGTGCTGCCGACCTATAAGGAAACGATCGCCAAGGATTCGCCGGCCGTCCGCCTTTACAGCCCGTCGGGCACGCAGGACGCCTATTTCGCAGGCTTCGGCTGGCAGGGTGAAGGGCTGCGCGCGCCCGATCGCAACACGCTCTGGACCGCGCAGGGCAGCGCGCTGACGCCCAGCAGCCCGGTGACGCTCAGCTGGAACAACGGCGCGGGGCAGCTCTTTGAAATCCGCCTGTCGGTCGATGACAATTACATGATCACCGCCGCGCAAAAGGTGTCGAACACCGGTGCTGGCACGGTCGGCGTCAAACCCTATGCCTATATCAGCCGCAACGGCATTCCCAAGGATCCCGATACCTGGACCATCCATGTCGGCCCCATGGGCGTGTTCAACGGCGCGGCCAATTATGACGTCAATTACGCCGATCTGGACAAGGGACCGTCGGTCCAGAGCTTCCAGTCCAAGGGCGGCTGGATCGGCTTTACCGACAAATATTGGCTGTCCGCTCTCGTGCCGGCCGCCGACGCCGATTTCGCTGGCCAGTTTCGCAAGGGCGCGGGCGCCCAATATCAGGCCGATGTCGCGCTCGGCTCCAACATGGTCGCGCCCGGCAAGGCGGTGACGCAGACGCAGCGCCTGTTCGTGGGCGCCAAGGAAGTGAAGACGCTCGAAGCCTATCAGGACGCGGGCGTTCCGCTGTTCGACCGGGCCATCGACTGGGGCTGGTTCTACTGGTTCGAAAAGCCGATCTTCGCCCTGCTGCACTGGCTGTTTGAACATATCGGCAATTTCGGCGTCGCCATCATCTGCCTGACGCTTGTCGTGCGCGCGATCATGTTCCCGATCGCCCAGCGCCAGTTTTCCAGCATGGCGGCGATGCGCGCGCTCCAGCCGAAGATGAAGGCGCTGCAGGAAAAGCATAAAGACGACAAGCAGCAGCTGCAGATGAAGATGATGGAGCTGTACAAGCAGGAGAAGGTGAACCCGCTCGCCGGCTGCCTGCCCATCTTCATCCAGATCCCGATCTTCTTCGCGCTGTACAAGGTGCTGATGCTGACGATCGAAATGCGGCACCAGCCCTTCGTCCTGTGGATCAAAGACTTGTCCGCGCCCGATCCGCTGCATATCCTGAACCTCTTCGGCCTGCTCGACTTTACGCCGCCCGCGTTCCTGGGCATCGGCGTGCTGGCGCTGCTGCTGGGCATCAGCATGTATTTCCAGTTCAAGCTCAATCCGACGCAGATGGACCCGATGCAGCAACAGATCATGGGCATCATGCCCTGGATGATGATGTTCATCATGGCGCCCTTCGCGGCGGGCCTGCTGGTCTACTGGATCACCAACAACTGCCTGTCGATGGCGCAGCAATGGTGGCTCTATCGCAAGCACCCGGTGCCAGCGGCAGCGGTGCCGGCGAAATAGCGCCAACGCCTACCTCCGTTCGGTTCGAGCTTGTCGAGAACGGCGCACGGGGTTCTCGCCCTTCGACAGGCTCAGGGTTCTCGAACCGAACGGATGTTGCTGTGACCGACCAAGACAATCCCGACCTGATCGAGGACGCGCGCAAGCTTTTTGCCGGACCGATCGCCTTCCTCAAGTCCGCGCCGGATCTTAAATTCCTGCCCGACATGGCGGTGAATGAAGTCGCCTTCGCGGGCCGTTCGAACGTGGGCAAATCCTCGCTGCTCAACGCGCTCACCAACCGCAACGGCCTGGCGCGCACGTCCAACACGCCCGGCCGCACGCAGGAACTCAATTTCTTCGACGTGGGCGATCCGCTGCGTTTCCGCCTCGTCGACATGCCGGGCTATGGCTATGCCAAGGCGCCCAAGGACATGGTCAGGAAATGGCGATTCCTGGTGAATGACTATCTGCGCGGCCGCGCGGCGCTCAAGCGCACGCTGGTGCTGATCGACAGCCGCCATGGCATCAAGGATGTCGACACCGACATGCTCGACATGCTGGACGGCGCAGCGGTCAGCTACCGCATCGTCCTCACCAAGGCGGACAAGATCAAGGCGAGCGCGCTCGCCGCCGTGACGCAGCAGACCGCCGACGCAATCCGCAAGCGCCCGGCCGCTCATCCCGACATCATCGCCACATCGAGCGAGAAGGGCATGGGCCTGCCCGAACTGCGCGCCGCGGTGCTCGAAAGCGTGACCCAGGGCTGACCCTTGACGAAGTGCCCGCGTATCGCGAAGTAACCCGCTTTCGACAAGACGGCCGCAACCCGCTACAGCGGCCGCACACGGCCTTGCGCCGCCTATTGGAGACATGACCATGCGCGCCGAAGCGCAGCAATATATCGACCGTATCGATGCCGCGCTTGCCCTGCTGCGCCAGTCGCTCGACTGGGACCGCGCGCTGCGCCGGCTGGACGAACTCAATGCCCGCGTCGAGGACCCGACCCTGTGGGACAATGCCAAGCAGGCGCAGGAGGTAATGCGCGAGCGCACCCGGCTCGACAGCGCCATCGGCGCGACCCGCGCGATCGAGGCGGAAAAGTCCGATACTGCCGAACTCATCGAGATGGCCGAGGCCGAGGGCGATGAAGGCATGGTGGACGAAGCGGTCGCCGCGCTCAAGGCGCTGGCCGACCGGGCGGACGAGGACAAGATCAAGGCGCTGCTCGCGGGGGAGGCGGACAGCTACGACACCTATTTGGAAATCCACGCCGGCGCGGGCGGCACGGAAAGCCAGGACTGGGCCGAAATGCTCAGCCGCATGTATCGCCGCTGGGCCGAACGGCGTGGCTATAAGGTGGAACTGGTCGATTATCAGGCCGGCGATCAGGCCGGCATCAAGTCGGCGACCTTCCTGATGAAGGGTGAAAACGCCTATGGCTATGCCAAGACCGAAAGCGGTGTCCATCGCCTCGTCCGCATCAGCCCCTATGACAGCAGCGCGCGCCGCCACACGAGCTTTTCATCCGTGTGGGTCTATCCGGTGATCGACGATGATATCGATATTGAGGTCAAGGAAAGCGACCTCAAGATCGACACCTATCGCGCATCGGGCGCGGGCGGGCAGCACGTCAACACCACCGATTCCGCCGTGCGCATCACCCACGTTCCCTCGGGCATCATCGTCGCGTCGCAAAATGACCGCTCGCAGCACAAGAACCGCGCCACGGCGATGAACATGCTCAAGGCCCGCCTCTATGAAGCCGAATTGCGTCGGCGCGAGGAAGCCGCGTCGAGCGACTATCAGGCCAAGACCGAAATCGGCTGGGGCCATCAGATTCGCTCCTATGTGCTGCAACCCTATCAGCTGGTGAAGGACCTGCGCACCGGCGTCACATCGACATCGCCCGACGATGTGCTCGACGGCGCGCTTGATCCCTTCATGGCGGCAGCGCTGAGCCAGAAGGTGACGGGCGAGAAGGTCGATGTGGAGGATGTCGACTGATGATCCGGGCGGCATTGGCGGGCGTGCTTGTCCTCCTGTCCGCCTGCGACCAGTTGAGCGGTGGCAATGCGACCCAGCGTCCTGTCGCCGCCCGTGATTTTCCGCGCGCCGATCGCCCGGTCGCGCCGATCGTATCGACCCGCTGGTCCAGCGAGGAAGCGCGCGATCGCGTCAATGAGGCGGAAGACATCATGGACCGGGCCGGCATCCGCCCCGGCATGACCGTCGCCGACATCGGCGCTGGCGAAGGCTATTATACCGTGCGCCTGGCCGAGCGGGTCGGCCCCGCAGGCCGGGTCCTGGCCGAAGACATATTGCCCGAAGTCATAGAGGCGTTGTCCCGGCGCATCACGCGCGAGGAATGGGATAATGTCAGCGTCAAGCTGGGCGCGCCCGAAGACCCGCGCCTGCCCGAAAACAGTTTCGACCGCATTCTGATGGTCCATATGTATCATGAGATTGCAGAGCCCTATGCCTTCCTCTGGCATCTCAGCCCGGCGCTGAAGCCCGACGGCGAATTGATCGTCGTCGATGCGGACCGGCCGACCGATCAGCACGGCACGCCGCCGCGCCTGCTGGCGTGCGAACTGGCGACCATGGGTTTTCGCATGGAGGAACTCATCCCCAAACCCACTGCCGGGGGCTATTTCGCGCGGTTCCGCCGCATTGTGGCGCGCCCGGATCCGTCCGCCATCATCCCCTGCGCGATCAACCAGCGATCACAGGGTTAATATGGTGATCAGGCTGAAAGGATGATCCCATGTCCCTGCCGATGCGTTATAGCAGGCATCCGGGAGGTAAAGCATGACGCAAAGTGAACCCAGGACAGAGCTGTCCTTCGGCCCTACACGCGCGCCGCGCCATAAATTATTCGAACCCGTTTCCCTGTGGCGCGATGGCGCATCCGTGCGCGGGCATCTGCTCGATCTGTCGGCGACCGGCGCGCTATGCCATAGCGACATGCCGTTTCGGGCGGGGGATCGGGTGCTGATCGACGCGGATTGTCTAGGCGTCGCTGGGCGAGTGGTCTGGTCAGGCGGCAAGCGGTTCGGACTTCATTTTGACGCGGCGCTGCCGGCATCCGTCCTGGACCGAG
>MDSZ01152488.1_pt1 | contig 15943 bp, 13 predicted proteins | sample 811201 | NCBI WGS metagenome assembly MDSZ01 (sample SAMN05326647, study PRJNA326480) | marine metagenome | isolation source: seawater | place: Indian Ocean: North | collected 2010
AATTTTTGCAGCTGCAGCATATTCTCGTAAACCCTTTTCACCAAGCAAACGAGAAACTAACAAAAAACTTACATCAGTATCAGGTTGATTTGTATAACTATATTTTTTTATATCTACACCTGATCCATTTACAATATATGTTTTAGATCGAGGAACAATACCTTTATTAATAAAAAGGTCTCTATTGTCTTTATTTTGAAAAATAACAGCTTTTGATTTACTTAGTGCAATTCTGTACAGAAAAGAAACTAACTTAGTTAATATTCTTCTTTTAAGTGACTTACCTTGAAAAGCAAAACCAAGTCCTGTGATTAAGGCATAAAAGGGGACATTTCTAATACTCGCTGAAATGCCGCCCCATATTACTAATTTAATGCCATGAGCTAGAACTAAATGTGGCTTTTGTTTTTTTATTAAATGTAATAAATTGACTAACGTTCTTAAATCCCCAGCTAAATTTAAACTATGCCTGTTTAAAAAAATTGGTTCATATGTCACACCCAGATTATTCATGTGAATAATTGAGTTAGGATCAAGTGAAGAAGAGGAAGTTATTACTTCATGATTTTTTTTTATAAAATCTTTAATTAAATCAGCTCTAAAATTTAATAAATCATTTGGTACAGTTCCAAGAATTAATATTTTCATCGTTTATACTTTATTTAGTATCAGGAATTTTTGAAAACCGCCTTTATGTTATAAATTAAATTAGAAATCTTTTATTTTGCTAGATTTATAACCTACTGCAACCCAAAATGGTTTTGAATTTGAAAATTCAATATTTTCTAATCCTGCGTTACGCATCATATTTTTTATTTCTTTTTTAGTAAAACGTTGTTCCAATCTTGTGCCGAAACGATCTAGCGCGTCTGTCCTCATTGTATAAAAACTCAGATTCTTATATGAACTCAATGGAAAATTGCTAACATTAAAATTAAGTTTTTCTAAAAATAAGGCAAATCTAGCCAATGGAAAATAAACAATAATTGAAATTATCTGACTGGAGACATATCTGAGTTTGTATGGCATTTTAGATACTATTCTTCGCAATAAATCCGATACAGACCAAATTAACCGAAACCACCATGGACGATTATCAAAACGATAGTACAAATATAATAATAATGGTGCTCCAATTTTTAATTTCTTAACGCATTGTTTTATGCCTAAGGCTGTGTCGGGTACATGATGAAGCACTCCAAGAGAATATCCAAAATCCATACTATTATCCTGCATCGGCATTTCATCTACTGTTGCGCTATCAAATTCACAATTATCAAAATTTGATAAATTTTTTTTTGCTATTTCTAAAGCGCTACTTGGATCGATACAAATTAGTTTTTTAACTTTTGGAGCGACTGATCTTGCCCATCTTCCAGTTCCACAGCCCAAATCGAATCCAATTGATTCTTTAGAGATATTTTTCCAAGGAAATACAGAAAAATATTCATCAAATAACAACTGTTGCTCTGCTGTAGGTAAGTCTGATTGATCAAACCTAGACCATTCGTCACCAAAACCATCTACTGTATTTTTATCTTGATTCTTCATTTCAAACTATTTGAGAAAACATAATAGCATCTTATCTATTTAACAGAATTAATATACCAGTCTATTGTCTCATCTAAACCTTCAGATATTTTATATTTAGGTCGATACTCTAAAAGATTATTAGCCTTATCAATACTTGCTTGAGAGTGCCTAACATCTCCAGGCCTAAAGTCCCTATAAGTTGGTTCTTTCTTTTCTAGACCTTGAACTCTTTGTAATATTTTATCTTCAATCATTCTATGAAGCTCATTAAGACTTGTCCTATCATTTAGAGCAACATTATAAACTTGGTCAACAGCTTCATTATTTTCAGTCATTGCAGCTAAAATATTACTCTGTACCGCATTGTCAATGTAACAAAAATCTCTACTAGTTTCTCCATCGCCATTTATATAAACATCTTCATTATTTAAAACTGAGGCTATCCACTTTGGGATCACCGCAGCATAAGCGCCATTTGGATCTTGTCTTTTACCAAATATATTAAAGTATCTAAGTCCAATAGTTTTGAAATTATAATTTTTTGCAAAAACACTTGCATAAAGCTCATTCACAAGTTTTGTTACAGCATAAGGGCTTAAAGGATTGCCAATCATATGCTCTATTTTTGGAAGATCAGTATTATCACCATATGATGAACTAGATGCGGCATAGACAAATCTTTTAACTTTTGCGTCTCTACTTGCTACTAACATATTTATAAAGCCATCAATATTTGCTTCATTTGTGTCGATAGGGTCTTCGATTGACCTTGGAACGGAACCAAGTGCGGCTTGATGTAAAACATAATCAACACCGCTACATGCCCGGTTACAATCACTTGAATTTCGTATATCCCCATTAATAAAATTAAAGTTACTGCTTAAGTCTTTACCGGTAGTATTTTGAACATCTTGAAGTGCTTGATCAATGTTATGTTGATAGCCAGTATCAAAACTATCTAGCCCCACAACTTTTTGATTTAATAATAATAATTTTTCAAGTAAGTTGGATCCAATGAATCCAGCAACTCCAGTCACCAACCAAGTCTTTTGATTATCATTTAAATATTCTTGTAATTGTTCAAATTTAGTCATTTATAGTCTGCCGTCAACCTCATCATTGTCTAATAAATATTTAATATCATAAATTACATGATTTTCTTTTCCAAAAGTCTTTATTTGCTCTGATGATAAATTTTTAAAAACATCATGTGCAACTGCTAAAATTATTGCATCATACTTACCTTCCATAGGTTCCTCGATTAACTTGATCTTATATTCACCCATAGCAGCATCTCTATCAACCCACGGATCATATACATCTGTTGAGCAATTAAAACAGTCAAACTGCTCTATAAGATCAACTACCCTTGTATTTCTAATATCAGGACAATTTTCTTTAAAAGCTAAGCCCATTATCAATATATTTGCGCCTTCAACATGGATGCCTTTTTTAGTCATCAACTTTGATACTTGATCTGCAACAAAAAAACCCATGTTATCGTTTATTCTTCGACCCGCAAGAATCATCTCAGGATTGTAACCAACCTCTAATGCTTTATGAGTAAGATAGTAAGGATCGACGCCTATACAATGCCCTCCTACGAGACCAGGCCTAAATGGTAGAAAGTTCCATTTTGTACCAGCTGCTTCTAAAACTGATTCAGTATCGATATTTAATTTATTAAAAATAAGTGAAAGCTCATTAATAAGAGCTATATTTACATCCCTTTGAGTATTTTCAATTACCTTAGCAGCCTCGGCAACTTTTATACTGCTAGCCATATGTGTACCCTCAGTAATAATCTCTTGATACAACTCATCGACTATGGTTGCAATCTCTGATGTTGATCCTGATGTTACTTTTTTAATAGTTGTGATTCGGTGTTCCTTGTCTCCAGGGTTAATTCGTTCTGGGGAATAACCACAATAAAAATCCTTATTAAAGGATAAACCAGATATGGATTCAAGAATTGGAACACATACCTCTTCTGTTGCTCCTGGATAAACAGTTGATTCATAGATAACCAAATCTCCTTTCTTTAGAATAGACCCTATTGCTTCGCTAGCATCTTTTAAGGGCGATAAATTAGGTTGTTTATTTTTGTCAATTGGCGTTGGCACAGTAATGATAAAAATCTTACAGTCTTTTATATCTTTAAGACTATTTGTATAGCTTAAATAAATTGCATCTTTTAATTCTTGATTAGTTGTTTCTAGAGTATTATCTAGGCCTTTCTTCAAATCTTTAATCCTAGCCTCATTTGAATCAAAACCAATAACTTTTCGCTTAGTGCCAAACTCAACGGCTAATGGCAAGCCAACATATCCCAGACCAACTATTGCTATTGATGCTTCACTATATTGCATATGCCATCCTCATAAATTAATTAATTCTTTTCAAGCCAAGCTTGGAACATTAAAACATTCCATAATTGATGATGCCAGTTTCGATTTCCACTTAAATGCTCAATCCATTTTTTGCGGACAAATTCTACATTAAAAAAACCTTCTTGATGTAATCGTTTCTCATCTAATAAGGATTCAGCCCAATCTTTAAGCGGCCCTCTTAACCACTCAGCTAAAGGAACTGCAAAACCCATTTTTGGTCTTTCAATTAAATCTTTAGGTACATGTTTATAAAGAATTTCTCGAAGTGCCCATTTGGTAACGCCATTACGAATTTTGAATTCCATAGGTAATAGTGCAGACAATTCAATCACTTCTGGATCTAAAAATGGGACTCTAGTTTCTAAAGAAACTGCCATAGCTGCTCTATCAACTTTAGTTAATATATCTGTGGGCAAATATGTTATTAAATCATAGGCCATCATCTGCTCAACATAATTCAATTCAGCAAATCGCTCAATACCATCATTTAATATTGATTTATGCTCATTAGCATTTATAAGCCAATCTGATGGATTATGAATTTGTGATATCAATTTAAAATGTAAATCACGAATTGATTCTGCAGGAAGTACATTTGCGGCTTTATGAAGTTTGTGACCAATGTTAGCAAAACGTTTGCTCGTCAATCTACCCAATATACTGTCCCACTTTTCCTCTGGCATGCTAAAAATAGTCTTGGATATCAATTTCCTTACTAAATTTGGTGCTTTAGCAATCTTACTAAAAATTTTCTCACTAAAAACATAACGATTATATCCACCAAAAAGTTCATCACCTGCATCTCCAGAAAGAGCAACAGTAACTTCTTGCTTAGCAAACTGTGAAACTAGAAAAGTCGGTATTTGTGATGAGTCTGCAAAAGGTTCGTCATAAATATTAGGCAAGTAAGGTATGACATCTAAAGCATCGCGATCAGAAACATACTTTTCAAAATGATTTGTGCCTAAATGCTTAGCAACCATTCCAGCATGTTGCGCTTCATCAAAGTCTTTAGAGTTAAACCCAATAGAAAATGTGTTCACATTAACATTTGAATGGAATTGCATTAAAGAAACAATTGTACTTGAATCAATGCCACCAGATAAAAAGGCGCCTAAAGGAACATCTGATTGCATTTGAGAAGAGACGGCGTTTGATAAAACAGATTCAAGTTTATTAACTGCTTCAGATGGAGTAAATGAAGATTTGGCCTTTCTGGCTTCTTTATAAACTTTTTCAATTGACCAAAAATCATGCTTCTCAGTTTTTTTTGAATCTGAATAAAATTTAATAATTTGTCCAGGCTCTAATTTATATATATCTTTATATATTGAATGTGGCGCTGGAATTGAATTGAATCTTAAAAACAAAGCTAATGAACTTCGATCAATCTGATTATTGAATCTTGGAAACTTTTTAATCGATTTTAATTCTGATGCAAACACAAATTGTTTATTTACCCAACCATAATAGAGAGGTTTTTCTCCAATTCTGTCGCATGCTAAATATAGATTTTTAGAATTTTTATCCCATAACGCTAATGCAAACATACCTTTAGATTTAACTAATGTTTCTTCCAAACCCCACTCTTCGATAGCAGCTAAAAGAGTTTCTGTATCAGAATGACCCGACCAATCCATACGAGTAATCGATTCTAATTCTAATCGAAGTTTCTTATGATTATAAATCTCGCCATTAAATACCAATACATAATTATTTGATGCCGAATGCATAGGCTGATTACCAGCTGCGCTTAAATCAAGTATTGATAACCTAGCATGAGCAAGGCCAATGGCTGTTTTCTGATCTGACCATATACCCATATTGTCAGGACCGCGATGATTAATCGCTTTGGCCATCTCAGTTAAGCAATCTGATGGATTTTCAGTAACTCCTACATAGCCAGCTATTCCACACATTTATTATATTTTCCTTTATAAAATTCAGGTAAATGGATAGTGTTTTGATGTTTTTTAGTCATTAGAAAATTTGACTCAGAATATTGCAAATAAGTCTCCAAATTTCAAGCCCTACCGCTTTTATTTAAAATTAACTTACCATGCTTTAGATATAATTCATAAGCCATGCCGACAATAACAATTACGATAAAAGGGAATTTATATCTGACAGCTGTTCCAAAATTATAAACAACCAAACCATAGATAGCCAAGGCAGCAAATAAGTATACCAACCACTTAAAAGCAATTTGTTTGTCCAGTCTTGATGTTTTGATAAACATAAAACCTAGGAACATCAATATTAATATATTTTCAAAACTTTGCAGAAACGTCAAAAAACTATCTGCTTCCCAAGGAAGAGGCTTCATTAAGAAATAGGGAGCTGATTTTAGGGCTATGAAAACAAAATCTTCAAAAGTTCTCATATGAACATATGTATTTCTTCGCCCTCCATCATCTATAAACATATTAAGCCTACTTATATCCAGAATCTCAATTATTGTCATAACAAAAGGAGCTAGTGAAGCAATGATAAGAATTACAAATATATACCTATATCTATATATAACCGAATCCTTTGAAAAATAAAGATGAGCTATAAAAAAAACTATTATTAAAAAGAAGTTTTGAAACTTTATCAATAATAATGGTAAAGAGACTAATAATGCGAGCAACCTTCGATTTTCTAAGAAAAAAATTACAGATAAAATCATAAACATTAAAACCAATGTATCTCGAAGAGCTAATGAGCTATATAGTAATAAACTTGGATAAAAAACCATAAATAAAAGGGGCCAACCACGCAAATTCTTGTATGCATAGAGCCAAATAATTAAAACAGTAGCCATAAATCTATTAAAAAAACCTAAACTTTGAATTGTTTCTATATAAGGCATAGGAATCAAGGCTAACATCCAGCTTGAGGCCTCAACTGGTGCGCTTTCATTAAAACTTTCTAAGGCAAATGAACGAATTCCTTGAGTAACATGAAAGTATTGCCATTGATCTGGCATATAACTTGGAGAAAAAAGAATGTTGTTTAGAAAAAAAGGTGTGAATGCAAGAAGTCCCATAAAAAACGATAGCCATAATGGTATCAAGCCAATCCTAAAAGACACTAGTATTACAATTAATATTGCTAATAAATTTGGAAAGTCGTAAAAGAACATTTATACAATACTTGTCGATAACAAGATATTTAAATTCAAGCCATTAATCATTAATACTCCAAACTTCTTTATATTTATTAACCATTTTTTCAAGAGTAAAGTTTTTAGCAATTCTTTGGTGGCAATCATCTTTTCTTTGAAGCCAACCAGTATTATTTAGTTGTTTTTCATCTGAAGCTTCAATAACAGCTTCAGCCAGAGCCAAAGAATCTTTTGGCGTTACAACCCATCCAGTATTATCAACAATTAATGATGCATCTCCAACATTAGTTGTTATACAAGGAGTCCCACATGCCATTGCCTCATTAAGAACATTTGGAAAGGCTTCAGATAAAGATGTCAGCATAAATAAATCCATTCCATTCATGACAGCAGGTATGTCATTTCTCACACCAAGTAAATGCACATGATCACTCAACCCATTCTCCTCTATCTTGTTCACCAAATCAAAATTAGTATTATCAAGATTCTTTCCAACAAGTACAGCAGTAAAATCGAAACATCTTTGTTTCAATAATCCAAGGGCTTCAATTAAGCTCTTTTGATCTTTTAAAGGATCATAACTTCCAACATGCCCAATGACAAAAGCATCATCAGCAATGTTTAACTCATCTCGGAAGCCTGCCCCCAGAGAGCTACTTACAAAAAAATTCTTAATGTCATAACCATTCTGTATAACTATGCCTTTAGATTTTTTAAAACCAATTGATTCTTGAATTAACCTAGATTTTTCAGCACAGTAGATAATTTTTTTTGGAACGAAACCAGATAAAAAAGCATTAAATTTTAAAATAAAAATTGTTGATAATTTAACCTTTCCACGTAGCAGAATAGTATGATGTACGCCCCAAAAAATATTCTTAATACCTGCCAGTCTAGCAACTAATCCACCAATTAAATCAGCATGAATCATCCAGGTTTGAATAATATCTGGTTTTATTTTTTTAATAAGCTTATAAAGCCTATATAAACCAGATAGTTTTATCTTTCCATTAGGAAGATTTAAAGAATATACTGAAACATCAAGCTGACTAAGAACTGGGTCCGATTCTTGAAAATCAGATAAAGAAATAATTGTATGTTTATGCTCATTATCAAAATGGCATAAATTACATAATAAAGTTTCAGCACCACCTTTTTTTAAGCCTGTAATTACATGTAAAACTTTCATCTATGTTCCTATTGAATAGTAAAAAATCTATTTTGATAAATCCTACATATCGATTGCATTAAATCATTTAAGATATTGCAGCTTTTTTAAAATTTTATTAAAAAAAAGTAACATCAACTCTTTTATGTTTTGCGGTTTAATTATATCAAATGCTTCATCTATAAATGGAATAGCTTCATTCCATTTATTTCTTTGAGATAAAAGCTTTTTAACTAATGAAAGTTTATTTTCTTTATTTCGTTGTTTAATCTCAACTAAAGGCAGTAATTTTTTACTTGCAGCTACCTCAAGAAATTTACCTACTCCGTAATATGAAATATATGGATCTAACCTACTCCATGAATCTTCTCGAATGTATTGAATAAAACCTACTTTATTTACTCCTTTGAAGATCCACTTTTTTGCAATGCGAAGAATCAATTCAAAATCTTCATTAAATTTTAATGATTCATTGTATCCTTTTGTTTTCACGAGAATATCTCTTCGAAATAAATAATGAGTTATTTGCCCAGGAATAGCATTATCACGCCCAACTAAACAAACATTTACCTCTCCATCAGTTTCTAAAACTTTTTCTTTAGTTTTTTTATTGTTCTCTGTTATCCTGATTTTACTGCAGTAAATACATGCATAATTTTGGTCCAATGAACTTAATATTTCTTGACGCCACTCGATAGAATCTTTTAATAACTCATCATCAGCATCAATAAAAAGAATAAACTCTCCCTTTGCTAATTTAATTCCAACATTTCTTGCGCTTGATGGGCCTCCGTTTTTTTTCTTATTAAAAACTATAGGGATTTTTGTATGACTGCGGAATGAATTAACAATTTTTTCTGCATTATCATTATTAGATCCATCATCAATAATGATTATTTCTTTAGGTTTTAAACTTTGCTTAATTACAGAGGGTATTGATCTTTCTAAAAATTCGGCATCGTTAAATGTTGTAATAACAACGCTTGTTTTACTATTGCTGATAAGTTCTACCCCCAACATCATTTTTATGAATACTTATTTGATCTAATAAAAAATTTTCAAATGCTGTTTCATCAAAATCACTATAGAGTTCTTGAGACCATTTGTAAGTATCATCACAAAATTTTTCATAAATATGGCTTGTGTTTAATTTTGATAATATGTGTTCCAAATCTTTATAGTCTTTTACTACTGAATCTTTATATGGATATTTGTATTGCTTGATAAAAATTTCATTTGGTGAAAATTTTTCATGCATATCAATAAATACTGTAGGAATATTCATCACTGCTGCTTCAATGGCAGAGGTGGAATGAAATGTCATGTGTATATATGCTTTATTCAATAAGTCTGATAATGGTGTTTCATTATCAAAACTTATAAAGTTATGATTCATATGTATATCTTGACAATTTGTTGTGTTGTGCCTTGGGTGATGTTTAAAAATAATTTCATAATTATTTTTAGATAAAAAATTAGCATTTGTACTTATAAGTTTTTGGACCATTTTAATATATAGATTGTTGTCTTCTTCATTAAAATCAGGAACTATTTGGAGAGTAAAAATTATTTTCTTTTTACCTGAAATTGGTTTTTTATGTTTATTGAGCGTTTTATTGAAACCAATCTTCATCACATTCTCTTCATTATAAAAATTAGATTTATCGCTGTTAATTAATATACTTTTAAACACATCTCCATATACTAATGTAAAAACATCATTAGATGATTTTACTTTTGGAGGTTGGCCATTTTTGATGTATCTATCATGGCCATCAAAGATAATGCCGTGTTGATAATCTACCACGCAGGCATCATGGTTTATTCTTCTCCATAACGTAACATTGTTCCATAAAAGGGTTATATATATTTTTGAACGAAATTTAGTAAAAAATAATCTTTTTATAATCTTTGATATCTTGAACTCTCTTATATAAAGGTCCTTTTCAGTTATTGGTTTTTTATAAATTAAGTTATAAATTTTCCTCAGTATGACCTGAATAAGTGATATGAAATCAAATGGAGTCGATTCTTTAAATCTAGGAAACTTCACATACTCACCTTTTAGGTCAGTGTCCTCAAACACTATATAACTTAAATCATTTTTTTTACAATTTTCTATCATTGGTTTAAACAATAGATTCTCACCCTTCTCTCCTCTGTTAAAATATGCTGATCCTACAAAAACTACATCATATTCTTTTGAAATGAAAATGAGTTTTAAAAAATAACGCATTGAAGCAAATAGACTTTTTAAATCTTTTATTATCATTTATGGCTCCGTGTTATATTATGGTTTTTGAGACAAGTATAAACTAGCTAATTCAAAATCTTCCTTTCTATCTATGTCTATGGAGTTATTTGAATTCATAACATATGCAAAAATATTCTTTTTTAAGAAAAAACTTTTCTCCTTTAAAAGCTTATCAGTTTTACAAAGGTATATTGCTCCATTTAATCTATAATATTTTTTAAGATCTTGACTTCTTTTATTTAATAAATTATCGCCTATAAAGCCTTCCATGCTTAATGAATCATCTAAGGTATTAGACCATAACGGATTATGATTCATCTCGCACACACTGATAACTGCATCAGCATTTTTTTCTTCTAAAATCTCTATTGCTTTATCTATATGATTTTCATTTCTTAGCGGACTTGTTGGTTGGAGGAGTAAAATATATTCATAACTTTCTAAGTTATCAATTGCATGCTGAACTACATCAAATGATGTTGAAGTATCACTAGCAAGTTCATTTGGTCTCTTTATGACTTGCACTTTTAATTCATTTGAAATATTTAAAATCTCGGTATCATCGCTTGATACCACTACTTTATCTATATATTTACTTTTTAATCCAGCCTCGATGCTCCATGAAATAAGTGGCTTTCCACATAAACTCAAAATATTTTTTCTTGGCAGTCTTTTACTTCCGCCTCTTGCAGGAATAATGGCTAAAAAAGTTTTATTTTTGAACATTAAAACACATCGTTGTATTCTTCATTGGCTTTTTTATATTCTTCAAAACGGCCAATATCTAACCAATACCCATCAAGGGGAAATGAAATTGTATTTTCATCTTTATCTATTAGTTTTTCAAAAAGGGTTGTCATATTATAGAATTCATTTTTAGGAATATACTTCAAGACTTCTGGATTTAGCATATAAATCCCAGCATTTACAAAAAATTTTTGAGTAGGTTTTTCTTCAACTGAAACTATCTTGGTATTCTCAATGTTTATTACTCCATATGGGACTTGAGATTCATATTCTCTTACGCACATTAATGCTTGCGCATTATTTGAAAGAAAAAATTCATGTATCTTTTCAAAATTTACATTTGTAAGCAAATCGCCATTCATAACAAAAAATGGTTCTTTTAAATTGTCTTTTAAAAGACTTAATGCTCCTGCGGTACCCATTCTTTTTTCTTCCAAAATATATTCTATATTTACACCAAACTCACTCCCATCGCCAAAATAATCTTTTATGATCTCTGATTTATAATTTAAGCACATTACTATATTTGTATATTCATAACTTTTAAAACTCTCAACTATAGTTTCAAGTATTGATTTATTACCAACTTTTAACATTGGCTTCGGAGTATCTTTTGTAAGAGATCCGAGTCTTTCGCCAAGGCCACCAACCATCAATATTACTTTATTTTTCTTTTCATTAGGCTTTACAAGCTGACTTATTTGTTGAATGCCAATCACTTTTCCACTTTCGTCAATTATTGGAATTTGATTAAGTTTCTTTGAAATTGCAAGCTTTAAAATCATTTCTTTTGTGTCACTTTCTTTTGCAATAGTTGGTGTCTTGAAAATAATAGATTTAATAGAGCTTTTTAAATCAAGGCCTTTTAAAAGTCCTCTTCTTATATCCCCATCAGTCAAAGTTCCAATAAGCTTGTCTGACTTATCAACTATGAGAGCAATCTGCATTGCTCCATCTCCAATAACTTTTAATGCTTCTTCAATTGAAGCGTTTTTGGATAGTTTTATATTTTGAATGTTTTTCATATTAAAAATTTAGATTATAGAATGATTTTTTTAAGATATTATCCAACAGATCAGTTTTTAAAGCTCTAATTACCTTTTTACTAGAATTTCCTTGGTCATAAGGATTTTGAATAGTTTTTAATCTTGATTGAAACTTTTTAGAATATAAAATATCAAATGCATTTCTAATAGATTCCTTATTCGGCAAACAATCAATCACGCTATCTGCCTTAATTCGACCTTTTTGCCTATCGCCTATATTTATAGTACCTATTTTAAAACTCGGTGCCTCTATAAGCCCACTTGAACTGTTTCCAACAATTGCATCGATATATTGCATAGCGCTTAAATATCTTAACTGTCCCAATGAGGCAAACCCAACAGACTTATGATTATTTTGAACGACATAATCATCAATCATTTTATTAATTATTTTTCCACCTGAGTCACTATTTGATTTTGTTAAAATGATGTTGGTGTCATCTAACTCATCTACAGCATCAAGTAATTCTTTAAACTGCGTTTTTGATGTTTTATTTTCAAGGGTTGCAGGATGAAAAGTGATTAATATATTTTTTTTATTAAGTTTGAAATTTAAGGATTCTTCGAATTTATCTTTACTTAGCAGTTCTAATCTATTGATATTTTCAATGCCCATACCACCAACATTGAAAACTCTTTCAGGATCCTCACCTAATTGGATGACTCTATTCTTATATTCTTCTGAAGCCGTAAAATGTAAATGACTCATCTTTGTAATGCTGTGACGTATAGCTTCATCAATTGCGCCTTCAGAAGATTCTCCACCATGAATATGTGCTATTGGAATTCTTGCAATCATTCCTGCAGCAACTGCGCTAAAAATTTCATACCTATCTCCAAGAACTACAATAATATCTGGTCTTAGTTCCTCAAAAGTCTCTGCAAAAGATATTTGTGCTAAGCCCATAGATTTTGAAATATCTTTATCATCATCTGAGGAAGAAAGAATATCTATCTTTTTATTTATCTTGAATTCTTTCTCAATTTCTTTATAAGTTAATCCAAATTGAGGGCTTAAATGCATACCTGTAACTAATAATTGAAGAGTGAGTTCTTGATCAGATTCAATTTCTTTTAGGAGCCAATAAAGCAAGCCATATTCAGCACGCGTTCCTGTAATTACGCATACTTTTCTTTTAGTCATATTAATTCGTCTTCACTATAATTTTTACTTGCGATTGTACCGACTATTTTATCCCATCTCATCGGACTAATTCCGTTGCCTGGCCTTTTTATTGTAAGATTTTTTTCATTAAGAATATCGCCTCTTTTAATTTTTGTTTTTGCGACTATTGACTTTCTAGCTACTTGAATATTTGGACTTTCACTACTTGATGGTTTTTTAATGCCATTTCCTAGAGCCTCTTCAATATTTCTTATAGCTTTAATCATTGATTTTAATTCATCAGGCTCAAGACTAGCTCTATGATCAGGTCCTTCAAAAGTATTATCAAGTGTAAAATGCTTTTCTATACATTGAGCGCCCATTGCAACAGCAGCAATATCTACTTCAATTCCCAAGGTGTGATCACTATAACCAAAAGCTATATCAAATTTATTTCCAATAGTGATCATAGCTTTTAAATTTACATCTTTCATGGGTGTTGGATACATAGTATTTGCATGAAGTACTGTAATATTTTCTTTTTTTGTTCCCTCAGATATAAGAACATCTAAAGCATCCTGTATTTCATCAATATTTGCCATTCCAGTTGATAAAATTACTTTTTTATTTAGCTTTCCGATTTCTCTTAAATAAGGAAGGTTTGTGATTTCACCACTTGGTATTTTAAATACTTCTAAACCCAAATCATTCAAAAAATTTATGCTATCTATATCAAAAGGGCTGGATAAAAAGATTATATGTTTGCTCTTGCAATAAGATATTAGATCTTCATGTGTTTGAGCATCGAGCTCTAATTTTTTTATCATATCAAATTGAGATTCAGTCTTATCTGTAGTTTTTTTTTGATATTCTGCTTTCTGAGCGATTGTACTTACTAAATCTTTTGCTTTAAAGGTTTGAAACTTAACCGCATCTGCGCCAGCGTCAGAGGCAACATCAATGAGCTTTTTTGCTATATCAATTGAGCCATTATGATTGACACCTGCTTCTGCAATAATAAATACACTCATTTAATCAAACTGCCAGCTTTTATAAACGAATTTTCTTTTATTGTGACTAGCTCTTTTGTTGTAACATTGCTGCCAATAAAACATCCAGGTTCTATTTGTGATCCGCCATTAATAGTTGCATTAGTAGATACATGACAATGCTCCGCTATTACGCAGTCGTGTTCGATTAATGCTTTTGAATTTATTATACAATTATTGCCTATAGATGCATTTGCGTTAATCACTGCATTATGCATTACAACAACCCCATCACCGATTGATGCATGTTTAGATACATAAGCATGTGGAGAAATAATTTTAGGCAGAGTGAAGCCTGATTTGATAGCCATATCAAATAACTTAACTCTTAGATTTGGTGATTTAATTTGACCAACAGTAATAAGAGCGTATTTATATTTATTTGCTAATTTTGGAAGATCATTGTCAATACCAAAAACTGAGTAACCAAGAATATTTGTCCCTAAAAGTTCAGGCTTGTCTATTATTCCTTCAATATTAAATTGGCCATCTTGTTCTATAACATCTATTACTGATTTGCAATGTCCTCCCCCACCAATCAAAACAATATTATTCATAGGACAACGCTACTAGGTATATTTACAACACGATCATTTAACCATATTGAATTAGTTAAATCACCACACTGCGCATGTTTATACATTGGAAGTTTATGCATCATTATCCAAATTGGCCGCGTCATTACTCCACAAGAATTAGTCTCTTCTAAAAATTGATTTCTTTGTTTTTTATTTTTAAGAAGAAGGGTATTTAGCCAATAATTAGACTTGCTATGCGATGGCTCCCTAAAAAAAGTATATTCTTGATTTTTAAAAAAATCATCGTAATTAGTAGCGAGAATTCGCTTTCTTTCTATGAAGTTATTAAGATTTTCGAGCTGCGCAACAAGCAAAGCTGCATTTAAGTTCGGCATACGATAATTGTAACCTACCATATCATGATTAAAATCCCATTTATGAAGTACTTTAGCGGTTGTACTTAGGTGTTTAGCTTTTTTTGCAAGCGTTTTATCATTTGTAACAATACATCCACCGCCACCAGCTGTAATTATTTTATTCCCATTAAAACTCATTACTCCTAGTTGCCCAAAAGTTCCAGTATGTTTATCTTTATATTGACTGCCAACGCTTTCGGCTGCATCTTCAATAAGAAATATGTGATTCTTGTCACAAATTTCTTTTATTTCATCTATTCTGCACGGATGGCCAAAGGTATGCATTGGAAGACAGGCTTTTATAACTTTACCACTTGTATTATTTATACATTGTTGATTTTTAATGGAAGTATTCTCTTCAAGAAAACTTTTAAGAGCATTTGGCGATAAGCCCATGGTATCTTTATCAACATCAAGAAATATAGGTTGTGCTCCGCAGTAATTAATTGCATTGCATGTAGCAACAAAGGTCAAAGGCTGAGTAATTACTTCACTACTTTGATCTACATTAGCCAGTAAGAGAGATATATGAAGTGCTGAAGTACCATTGCTGGTAGCAACTGCGTATTTTGCACCTGTATATTTTGCAATTTTTTCTTCAAATTCAT
>MDSZ01154012.1_pt1 | contig 15943 bp, 16 predicted proteins | sample 811201 | NCBI WGS metagenome assembly MDSZ01 (sample SAMN05326647, study PRJNA326480) | marine metagenome | isolation source: seawater | place: Indian Ocean: North | collected 2010
AAAAGGCGGTGCGTTTAGTCCATTTCGTAAGCCACGCATTTAGATACCCAGATTTAAGGGTAAGCCAGCAAAAATGACCCGTGAACTTTTGATAGGTGTATTTATTATTCCAGTTGTTTAACAAAACACCGTAGTCGACATTACGAGCCCAAGTTTGACCCCTATACCAGACGTATATATGCTCCTTGACGCGCTCACCTTTGCCGGATAGTACCGGCCACAAACTCACTCCATCTCCCGGATAATTTTCGGGCAGTGGAGCTCCGGACACTTCACAAAGAGTCGGCATGATATCGGAGAACTCAACCAGTTCTTTGGATTCAAGCTTCGGAGAGATAACACCCGGCCAGTTGATCACTAGTGGAACACGTGTTCCCGTTTCTGCAACTTTACCTTTGCCTCCTGGGATCGTTCGTCCCGACCACTTGGTCTTGATTGGCGCGTCGGTTCCGTTATCGCCCGTAAAGATCACCATGGTGTTGTCGCGAATTCCAAGCTCATCGAGTTTGGCCACGATCTTCCCAACCACCTTGTCTGTATACTGCACCATGTCTCTAAAGTGTTTCTTCTGGAGGTCATAACCGCCCGGCCCCTTGTAGGTTACGGATCCAGGAGATTTGGGATCCCAGTCATCGGAATCGGGTGTGGCATCAAAAGGGCAGTGGGTCAAGACCATCGGGTAATAGGCAAGGAAAGGTTTATCCTTGTTTGTCTCGATAAAATCGCAGATGAAGTCCGACATCACATCCGGGCCGTATTCCCCGTTATTATAATCAACAGGCTTACCGTTGATCTCCAAGCATGGGTTTGGAAAACGGGAGTCAAACTGGGTCCCCTTTTTTTCTCTCCCACGTGTGTGCTGCCAGAGGCATGCCTCATCAAAGCCGAAGTGCTGAGCCGCGTCCGGTTGTCTACCCAGCTGCCATTTTCCGGCAATCACCGTGGCATATCCGGCCTTCTTCAGTTGATGGGCAAATGTTTTCTGTGAGCGGTCAAGTACACCGAACTTTTTGTAGTTTCTAACATTGTACTGGCCGGTCATGATTTTGACTCGTGACGGCGTACACAAGGGGTTGGCAAAGCATTGCTCAAAGCGAACACCCTCTGCTGCCAGTTTATCGATGTTAGGCGTTTTGTAATCTTCACAGCCGTTTGAACTGATACACTCATAGCCCATGTCATCGGCCATGATCAAGATGATGTTTGGTTTCGAGTTTTCTGCTCCAGCTAATATACTCATAGAGCAAGCAAATAGAACTACCATCTGCCTTACTATCTTGTGAGTGTTACTTATCTTTGTAGTCATTATTTTTTCTTACCTTTATTCTTACCAGATTGGCCGTTGTCGGCCTGTTGTTTCATCCAGACCGCGAGCTGCTCGCGCATCTCCTTGAGAACTTGTTCGTACTCTGGATTATGAACTAAGTTATTCTGTTCGTAAGGATCTTTATCAATGGCAAAGAGCATCTCTTTTGGAGGAGTGATGATTTCGTCCATTGCACTCTTTGCTGTATTGTCCTTCTTGGCAAGCGCATGCCACGAAGCTAAGGTTTCTTTTGGACCTAGCTTACCCCAAGCCTTGCAGGTAAACTCTGCTCCGGGCTTTGTATTCAAAATGTATTTGTACTTTTTCGAACGCACACTGCGTAGAGGAACTCCTGGGTTAGTCTGAATGCCGTAGGTCCACTCTGCATGCTCCTTCTTAGTACCCTTAAGCACATCGGCAAAACTGAACCCGTCAAAACCACGTCCGCCGTCGGCGGCTCCATCCCGGCCCGTATCGATAGTTTTGGGATCTCCTCCGGCAAGCTCGACCAGGGTCGGTACCACATCCACATAGCGCACCATAGCATCCGTAACCGTCCCAGCTTGAACCTGTCCGGGCCAGCGGGCAATCAATGCCGTGCGCAGTCCCATATCGTAACAAGTCCATTTTGCGCGAGGAAAAGCTGAGCCCTGCTCACTGGTAAATAGAACGAGCGTATCCTGATCCTTATTGGCCGTTTTAAGGATATCAAGGAACTTCTTAACCTGTTGGTCCAGAGCAGAGATCTCCTTGTAATACATACTTAGTGCAGTACGGGTCTCTGGTGTATCCAACAGGTAGGGCGGTATCGTAAAGCTCGCGGGGTCATAGGAAATATTCTTTCCCTCAGTCCAGGGTAAATGCGGATTGTGTGAGCAGAAGATGTAGGCAAACGGTTTCTCTCCTTTACAAAGTTTCTTGAGAGATGCGTTTTTAAAAGGGAACGATGTCTTTGGCCCGAAGTGTGTCTTTCCCTGCAGCGCTACGGTGTAGCCCAAGGCCTCCAGATGATGCACGACGCTCTTGGTTCCCGGGTGGACTTTGGTATGGTTGGCAACGGCTCCGTTGCGTTTAGGGAAAAGACCGGTATAAAGCTGCTGTCGGGTGGGCGCACACATGGCTGTGGCAGTGAAACAGTGGGTAAAACGCAGCCCTTCCTTCGCCAGAGCATCCAGAGTCGGTGTTTTGACATCTTGATTCCCGTAACAACCAACATCGGCCCAGCTCATGTCATCGGCAACGATCAATACAATGTTGGGTTTTTTGGGAGAACCGGTATTCTCTGCTGCCGTTAGGGTACTCATTAAACAAGCAAATAGAACTGCCGCCTGAGCTAACATCGTTTTCGTTTTACTCATTTTTATCCTTCTCATTTTTTCTTCCCTTTTTCTTTGCGGCCACCAGGCTTAATGCCAGTTCCAATCTCCTTTTGCTTTTCTGCAATGAGGCCCTCGAGGCGTTTGAAGACTTCAGGGTACTTGTCTGCAAGATTCGTTTTTTCTCCTGGATCAGACTCTAAATCGTACAAGGCTTTTTGTCCTGCTTTCCTCTTTAAGCCCCAGGAGCCTCCACCGAGGGCCTCCTGCAGCTTCCATTTGCCACTGCGAACGGCCTGTACATCCCAGCCATAGAGATAAAAGAAGTCTTTTTCAGGCACCTCCCCTTCTTCAAGGGCAAGGAGCGGCCAAATGTTCTGCCCATCGATCACTCTGTCGTTCGTCAGTGGCTGCCCCGCCAGTGTGGCGATTGTCGGGAATAGATCCAACATGGAGGTAACTTGGGTACATACTCTGCCGGCAGCCACCTTCCCGGGCCAGCGGATGATCATTGGTACACGTTGCCCGCCATCATGAGTTGAAAATTTCCCACCTTTCAGAGGCTTGGCGCTTCCGCTCAGCTCCCCCAACCCAAGCCAGGGGCCGTTGTCCGAGGTAAACATGACCAGAGTATTGTCGTCAATATTCAATTCTTTCAATGCCCTCAGCAGACGGCCGACATTGGCGTCCAGTTCTTCAATGGTATCTCCGTAGAAGCCCTGCTTGCTTTTGCCCCGGAATGGATTGGTTACAGCAAGGGGGATGTGGGGCATCGCGTGCGGCAGATAGACAAAAAACGGTTTGTTTTTATTTACATTAGTTTTGATAAACTTAATGGTTTCATCGGTATAACGCTGGGTCAGGGTCGTCTGATTCACCGGAAACTCGATCACCTCTTCATTGAGCATTAGCGGTAATTTAAATTTTTCATGGGGACTTTTTAAGCCGCCGCCTTTCTTCGAATAGGCTCCAGATCGGATCTTCTCCACCGTCGCCCCGCCGTTGAGCTTCAGATCAGATGCCAGCGGAGCTGTTTTATCGATCCACATGTCGTTGCTGTAAGGAATCCCCCAATAATAATCAAACCCCTGCCGAGTAGGGAGAAACTCAGGCTTGTGCCCAAGGTGCCATTTGCCGATACAAGCCGTCGCGTATCCGGCGTTCTTGAGGATTTCTGCAATGGTCACCTCTGTGGGGGGAAAGCCATGGGAGTCGCGAGGAAACAAGACTCCTGGCACCTTACAGCGGGTGGGATAACGTCCGGTCAACATCGCAGCACGCGATGGTGAGCACACGGCATTTGCTGAATAAAAATCGGTAAAGCGAACACCTTCAGCAGCCATGCGGTCGAGGTTGGGGGTATTGATATCTTGCGCGCCATAGCAACCCGCATCGGCATAGCCCATATCATCGGTGAAAATTACTATCACGTTGGGGCTTTTTGTGGTGGCTTCACCGGCGAACAACTGACCGGCAAAGGCCAGTGCAGCTACCGTTAGGATGGTTTTCATTTTTTTTGTGATCATGGTATTTCCCTTTTATAATTTTTTTCGATCGCTGCTCAAATCATTACGCTCAACTTTAGCAGCTTGCCTTTGAATTTTTCTTTAGGCGACTTGGTGTCTACCGGACTCCCATGATCGAAACCGACGCTTAAATCTTCGGCAGGCCACTTGCTTATCCAATGACCGCCTGTTTGAGAGCTCACGGCCTCGCTGTCTCCAACCTGCACAAACAGGTACCCTTTTTCATCCATATCCGCCGCAAAGCTAAACTTCCCAGCTGGCGCGCTCTTTGATGCATAAACGTCACCCACCTTGACCTTCGACCAGTCGAGTTTTGCGACGGCTTTTTTCTTACTGTTGTTTTTACTGCGGATATTGGGTTCTTTTGAATTGGCCGAGAAGAGTAAGCTAACAGGGAGTAACACAGATAGGGTGAATGCGATGAGAGGGGGTGTTTTTTTCATAAGTTCGTCCTTAGATTCATTATCTCCAATGCTTTAAATTATTAATCAGTACAGTGGGATCGAATATCAGTAAGTCTCTGACTCTATGAGGTTGCCGTCTTCATCCCATGTTGATTTCAACACTGGCTTACCATCTTTGAAACTGGTTTCTATCCACTTTGAACCAGACTGATAGTAATGCTTGTAACTGGTTTGCTTGCCGTTGATGTGTTGACGTTCCCAACTTGGGCGGTTCGGACCGTGCCAACCGATCGTTTTTCCATGAAGTGCGCCGTTCAAGTAAGTTTCTTCTCTAGCTATGAAACCATCATTATAAAATAGGATTTTCTTCCCATGCAATTTGCCGTTCAAAAAACGAGTTTCCCATCCCAGTGATCCTTTGCGTTTTGGTGAGACCCCGACACCTGTAAAAGGCTCCTCCTCTCCTTTGGCGTAAGCAATACGTTCTTTGTTTGCCCCCTCGCGAAAGGTTAAGTCTTTGTATGGATATTTCCGTTCAGGAGCAAAACCCTCGTTGTCAAAACTTAGGTCAAAATCGGGGTTTTCCCTGTCAAGGTCAGTGACCTCGTTTGTTTCAAAGCTTTGCTCATTTACACCCCTGGGATTGTGAACGGGATAGGTCTCCTCTTTTACCAGGTTGCCCGCTTCATCCCATTCCATTCGTAAAGTTACACCACCGTAATTGTAGTCGATTTCTCTGATCTTCGAACCGTCCTTACGGTATTCAATTACTTTCCCATTCCACTTTTTGACCATGGTGCCGTCTTTAAGTTTATAGCCCATCATAGACCGGTATGAATTTTCAGAACCAGGCTTCCTAAGACCGTCCTTCAGGACATTCATATCTTCCGGGGCGATTGATTCGAGGAATTGAATGTTCAAAAATGAGCCTTTGAATTTTGCTAGTTCACGAGCCACTCCGCTATCCATTGACTTGACATAATTAAGGTTCAGTTCGCCATTACACTTGGCCAATTCGCGTGCCACCTCTTTGGTGATTGCAGTCAGACCATCGAGACTAAGACTTTTCTTTGGTGTTTTTGTATCATCCCCCTTTGTGTACCAACCAAAACGACCAGGCTGAACCTTCGTCAGTTCATGAGCCACCTCTTGGGTAATCGATGTCAGGCCATCAAGAAAGAGCCTCTGGCCCCCGTAATGAGACAATTCCCTGGCGACATCTTGATCAATTGACGTCAGCCAGCTTAGGTCTAGTTCAGGTTGCTGTGTTTCATTCGCCTTCTTAACCATTTCAGCGGCCTGCTGCACAGTCAATGTGCCGGTTTTCTTTTGATTGCCGGGCACATCTGCCAGGCAAATAACATGGCAAAGAATGAAGAGTGTAATGGATGAAAATTTGATGATCATAAGAGCCGTTCTCGATTTCTTATTTGGTTGATAATTATTTTCTGAGAGTGCCTGCGTTCAATGGCTCGTAGGGGCGGCCTGCGATGAGCTTGCCATTCTGAACAAAGCCCTCCGGTCTGTTTTTGAGACGATTGATGAGCTTCGCCCGCCACTCCAATAACATGTCCGTGTGGGCCTCTACCTTGGATAGATCCCTCTCCTCCAGCGGGTCCTGTTCAAGGTTGAACAAATGCTCACGGCCACTGCTGGGGCGCCAGATATATTTCCACTCGCCATTGGTTAGTGCCTGGAATGCCTGCTCCTCGCTGTAGCACCTGGCGTGTTCAAAGTGTAACCAGTCGCGGATTCTTTGATTCTCTCCACGCAGAGTGGGCAACAAATTCGCCCCGTCCAGATGAGCGGGAATCTTGGAGCCGGCCATGGCGAGCAGGGTGGGCATGAGGTCTTCCAGGCAAACGGACTGCTCACTGCGGATTCCTTGGGCAAAGTCCATCTGTTTTGATCCGGTAATCAAAAAGGGAACATTGGCCGAACCTTCGAAGGGCTCGCATTTGCGAAAGTAGCCATGATCCCCCAGCATTTCCCCGTGGTCCGATGTGAAGACAATCACCCACGGTCTTCCCGCTTTTTCACTGCGTGTCTTAAAGTCCCGGATGAGAGGGGCGATCTGCTCGTCGATATGATCGATCAGCCCATAATACCCTGCCTGGGCCTGGTGCAAGGCCTCGCCCTCGAGCAGTACGCGTTGCCCTGCCTGATCACCCTTGGGGCTGAGTTTTTCCCAATTCACCCAGTTGCCCCGGGCAATGCTTGGTAGGTCTTTCTTCAGGGTGTCCTGATAGTATTTTTCAGGAGGAAAAAGAGGAGGATGTGGGGCATAAAGGGAAGTTGTGAGAAAGAGTGGTTTTGCCTTATCGCTTTGGTCGACAATATCGCAGGAGCGGTTGATCACCCATTCCGTTGGGTGCCATTCATCCTTTAGTGACCAGGGCTTGGCCTGCCAATTGTTAAACTAAATTCCCATCGTATTGACCAGCTTCAGGATACCTCCAGTTTGTGGAGCCATTTGCCTGAAGAATTTACCATATTCATCATTATCGATGTAGGTGGAACCGAGGATTCTTTGGTCGTAACCGCAGGTACCACTTGCCTCTAACTGATGCATGTTCCTGCCCACCAGTACGCTGTGGTAACCTGCTTTGCTGAGCATACTGGGTAGGGTGGGTACGGTGATTGGCTTGGCCCGAAAGCCCACCACTCCGCTGGTCTGAGGGAAAAGCCCGGTGAGAAAGCCGTAGCGTGCAGGAATGCAGGAGGGCACGGTGGCATAGGCCCGGCGAAAGAGCGCACCCTCACCAGCGAGCTGGTCCAGTTGTGGCGTGGTTACACCTACGCAATCGAGAATGGAGAGTGTATCACCCCGCCATTGATCGGGCATGATCAGCAGGATGTCGGGCTGGGTGACTTCCCCGGCAGTGACTTTTGCGGATGGGTGCAAGGCCAGCAGCGACACTGCGGCGCACAAGGTGGATTGAATGATGCTCATTCTATTCATGGTTCGTATCCAGCTACTCCGGTTTTCGTTCGCTGGGCAGCGTGAACCTCCCCACCACAGCGCGGTGGTCGGAGGGGTAAGGAGAAACGACAATGTCCGCATGCTCTTTGTCTTCCCCCACGATCTTTGCATCGGTCAGCTTGGCTGACTGGGACAAGGGTTGCCCCTGCACCGTGCAACCTCGGCAGGCATTGTAGGTCATGACCCTAACAACAGATTCTTCTGCGTGGGCAAGGTTTGCGCCAGAAGCACCGATCACGAAAAAGATCGCGATCGCGCGGGCTATGTTCATGGCCTTCTTCATAACATTCATACAACTGCATTTGGCTATTTTGCCTTGCCCATCTTCCTATCCCATGGATTTGCGGCCCGGGGTTCGTAGGAGGGGCGGGCGTCCTTATCGGGCAGGGTGTTGACGACTTGTTGGAATTTAGCGAGGGCTTGCTGGTGCTCTTCCGCCTTGCTATCTATCAGATTGGTTTCTTCTTTCGGGTCCTGCTGCAGATCATGCAGACGATCAATGCGCTTGTTGGTGTTAACCCATGCCTTGTAGCGCTTATCGCGGATGACCCGTTTGACAAAATCCTTGCCGGGCCGGACACCCTGCTCATCGAGCTTTGCACGACCAAAACTGACGGCCATGATCCAATCGCGCGGGGAGTCCTTCTCTTTGCCCAGGATCAGCGGAGCAATGGACTTGCCATCGACAATGAGATCCTCGGGCACCTTGCCACCGCCCAGCTCGACCAAGGTCGGCAGCATATTGGAGAGATCGGTCAAGGCATCGGTTTCGACTCCGGCGGGCACCAGACCCGGCCCATTAATAATGAAGGGCCCGCAAACGCCGGCCTCGGTCTGCTCGCCTTTTGCTCCCTGGATCTTTTGTCCATTGAGTGAGCCTGTGATCGGTTTGTTCGTTCCGTTGTCACTGCAGAAAAAGATAATGGTGCGCTCACGAATGCCCAGGGCGTCCAGCTCGCTGACCAGTTGGCCCACCATTTTGTCCACGTAGCGCACCATGGCCTTGTGCCGGTCGAGTAAACTCTTGGCATTCGGTTCCTCCGGGGTGGCCACAAAGGGTGAGTGCAGCAGCGGCATGGGGTAGTAGAGACACATCGGTTTATCCTTGTGCACGCGCATGAACTTGATCAGGCGCTGGGTGTAGATATCGGGGCCGAATTGCCCGGCGTAGGTGCGGCTGCCCTCTTCCGGGGTGTTGATGTAGGGGTCGTGGTAGCGTTTGTCGCTCGGTGGGTTGCCGGTTTCAAAACCCGTCCACATGGCCCAGTCATCAAAGCCGTGTTTCTTAAGAGCGTGTGGCTCGACCCGGAAGTCATTGATCTGCCACTTGCCGGCGGTGCAGGTGGCGTAGCCGAGGTTTTTCATCAGGCGGGCAAAGGTGGTGTTTTGCTTTTTCTTCCAGTCGAAATAGCCGACTCCCCAGCGAGGGACATCCCAGTGGCTTACCCAGCCCGTGCGGTATGGATACTTACCGGTCAGTAGTGTTGTGCGTGACGGTGTGCAGGACCCCATCGAGTAGGCATTGTGAAACTTCATGCCGCCTTTGGCCAAAGCATCGATATGCGGAGTCTTGATATCATCCGCCCCGTAGCAGCTGACCCAGTCCTTGCCCAGGTCATCGACCATGATGAAGAGGATGTTGGGCCGGCCCGCCGTGGCGGGTTTCTGCTCTATGGCGGAAGCCACCGTTACGGATGCGATACAGAATAGTGCGAATACGGTTATTCGATATTGGATGGTTCTCTCTGCTTGCATCGTCTGTCTTTTATTCTGAACTGCTGGAAGTGGTGAACTCGAGCTCGCAATAAACCCAGGGGTGGTCAGACAGGCAGCCCTCGGCTTTCAAGTTGGCTTCATTCTGGTTCTTGGGGCCCCAATCCCGTTTGGTGTCGAGCAGTTTGACCGCGCCCCTGGTGCTGTAGAGGATGTGGTCGATGGATTGTTCTTTGGTCGCGTTCTTCAGCCCGGTATCTTTCAGGAGAGAGCGCATGACCAGGCCATCGGTCCATTCATTGAAATCCCCCCCGACGATGATGTGGCAGGACGCATCCTCTGCCTTGATGTGCTCCGCCAATTGCTTGTGCTTGGAGCCCTCCCAGGCTTCGATTTTCGTAGGTGCTTTGCTGTGGTGCGCGAATCCCGGCAAGTGCAATGAGTAGAGTGCGAACTTTCTGCCACCGATAACTGTTTCCGCCCGAACCGGCTTGGCACGTTTCCAACCACTTCCTTCCACCTCGATGTCCTTGCCTCCGGTGAGAGGGGTTCGGCTGAGAATGGATTTGAACTTACCACCGTAGTTTCCAGTGGGATCACCCCACTTGGGCGACTTGTGCCCCGCGGATGAACTCGTACCGACATGCACGTGATCCATGCCGAGCGCTTCCGCCAAGCGCAGTGACCAGTCCTTCACCTTTTTTCCACGGTTCGCTTTGGGCACTTCACTGAGTAAAACAATATCCGGCTTGAGTGCCTTAAGTTCCTGGGCGATTCGTTCAGGCGTGGCCCATTGTCCACAGGCAACATTGTAAGCAATCACCCGAAGTTTGGTGGGATTGCTTGGGTCTCCCTTTGCGGGTTTTGCAAACAAGCTGAAGGACAACCCTGAAAACAGGAGCCCTGCGAAGAGTATGGTTTTTGGTAAGTAGGTTTTATTCATGAGCCATATACGGTGGTGGATAATGCCATCTCCAACAGAAAGATTAGTTTCCTTGGTAAATTCATCTTCCTTCGCTTACTTTAATTGGGTTGTTATCTGGAGCCCTTAATTTTAATGGATCGCAAGCTGGAACTGGATATTCTCCATCAATCAGTGTGAACGTCCCCACCACTGCACGGTGATCAGAGGGATAAGGGCTTACCACAAGATCCGCGTTCTCTTCGTTTTCCCCAAGGATCTTTACCTCTTTTACTTCCAAGCCTTTGCCCTTGAAGTAGACAAAATCGATGCGGTCATGATGGGTCCGGGGATCACCACCTTGGTAAGCAGGGGACCAGGTGATGCCAGGGTTTTTCATCTCGTCCGGATAGATGGTGCGGTACGAATCACTAAAACCAGCCTTGGCCATTTCGGTGGAAGTTGGGTAGGCGACTTTGATGGGGTGGCGTCCGGCCTTTGCAGCGGCTTCTGTCCAGTCCAGGTGGGAAGGCTCATTAAAATCTCCCACCACAAAAACGGGCGCCTCTTTATTGGGGAGGCTTTTAATTTGCTTTAAAAGTTTAGCAATGTCCTTGCCGCGTGCTTTTTTGGCCCATTCAATCGTCTCTGCCTCGGTTTTGATAAAGGTAATATTATTGGTGTGCTTGTGCCATCCGGGGCGGATGCCCAGAAGCTGATAGGGTTGGTAGGGGTGGGATGGGAGGTGCAGATTAAAGATGTAGGCATGCTTATCTGAAGGGAGCTTAACTTTGATGCCGCCTTTGTAATCTTTGCCACCTTTAAAGTTTTCGACGATTTCATAACGGGTCACGATGCCGCTCCCCTCGTCATGATTCCACCCGAGCAACTCTGCAAGATCCTTCAAGGTGTCTCCCCTGGGAGAACGTGTTTCCTGTACCCCAACAATGTCGGCCTTGGCCAACTGGATCCCCTTGGCAGTTTGGGAGAGGGGTTGTTTCTTGTGGATAATGCCACCGCGGTGAATGTTGTATGACATCACCACAATGCTCTCGGCAAACAAGGCGGGGGATAGACCAATTAATGCTAAGAATTTTATTAATAGGGATATAGTCACAATTGTTGTTTTTCTCATTTTTTTTAACGGTTAAATTTGGTTTCTTCCACCAATGATCCTTTGATTACTTTTACTCCGAGACTGTTCAGGTCCAATTGATACTTTGAATTCCTCTCGTTAGTGATGATGAGGTAATTTCCCTCAACGGTGATACTTTTAATGAATACATCCTGAACATCACCTTCCAGATCGGGATCGTATTTCACGGTATAGATCTGACGGCTCCAGATTATCTTCCCACTCTTTAGATCACGGGCTTCGATGAAGCCCATTTGCTTTTGCGTACCGTTTAGGTGCGGGGCCGAAAATTCGATATCTCCCACTTTGACCGGCAACACCTTTGCAGGCACTCTACGCTTGGCCTCGGCCAGCAGTGTCGCCAGGAGTAAAGAGGAAATAAGGAAAAACTTTTTAACCATTAGTTGGCGTGGGATAACTGGGAGAGTTTCCAGGTCTTATCCGTGTTAATTTTTTCGCCTCTGCCGTAAATGATGCGGACCCGGGCGGTTGGGTCGTCCACGGTGGTGTCGAAATCAATGGTGGCAAAGCTCAAGTCTTTACCATTGGTGACCCCGGAGGATATGATCTCTATGATGGGGTAGCCCACCCGGTCGGATTCGTGATGTTGCCAGACCAAGGATTTGTGTATGTCGCCACCAATATACATAACTCCCGAAATTTTTTCTTTTTTGATGGCATCAAAAAGGCGGTGCCTGGAAAAGCTAAAGATATGCCATCCATCCCCCTTGCTGTGGTGAAGCACACTTCCGGAGGCGATAATTTTGAACTTGGCTTTGGAATTTTTAAGCCCTTCCAGGAGCCATGCAAACTGGGCATCACCCAGCATGCGCTTTTTGTCATCATCCGGAAGACCATTGGGCGATCGATGGTAGCGGCCATCGACCACAAAAAAATCAACATCGCCACGGGAGAATTTAAAAAAGGCACCTGGAGCATTGGATGTGCCGGAGGGTGGATTGGGCCATGCCTGTTTCCAACCGACCAGGGAGAACTCTTTTCCCTTGGCGGTACCATCGGAATTGTTGGGGCCAAAATCATGATCGTCCCAGATCGCATAGGTAGGAACCTGCTGGAGTACCTTGGCAAACTCCTTTTCCCTGCGGTATGTTAGATGGTGTTCCAGTTGCACGGTCGGATTTGTGGTGTCTGCATAGTGAGTGTCACCCACGGTCAGGTGTAGGTCCGGCTGCTCCTCAAGGAGGATATTCCAGGAGCCTTGGGGTTTTCCAATTTTCATACAAGAGGTAATCGCCAACCTGAATGCAGTGGGTGTGCCATCTAAAGGTGCAGTCTTGAATGATCCTTTCCATTTTGGGTCAGTCTTTCCATCTATGGAAACCTCGTACTGGTAGCGGGTATCGGGTGACAGACCATTCATGGTAGATTTGAATATCTGCCCGGGAACCTTTGCTGCCTGGTTGGATAGGGCAGTGAGTTTGCCCGTCTTATTATTGTTCTTCTTGGATGAACCTTCCGCACGATAACTGAAAGTACACTTGGACTTTGGAGGAGCGTACATCCATAGGGTTACTTCATCGGCCCGGACATCACCAGTGATGGGGCCCGCAATTTCAGGTATGGCCAGGGCAAAAGAAAAGGGCAGAAGAAGAAAAGCGATTAGTAATTTTGGGCTCATAGGTATTTATAGGTTAGTAATTTTTTTGAGTATGGTGATTGCCAATCACTTAAAAAGAAACACGAAATTGGATCGTCAGGGTAAAATCGAAAAATTGAAAGCTCACAATGCTTATTTGCTGTAATTTATTTCTGAATACCCTTGCTTTTTTGAGCGAATCCAAACGAATAAAATGATTACAAGCCCAATCAAAATCGATAAACTTCCAAGTGTTGCGGGGCCAAGAGATCCGCTGATCGATTTAGCCATCCCTGAAGCAGAATCTTGAGGCTGCAAAGAAATATAATCAACCAAGGTAACTCCAAATCCGAATAAACCGGTTACAATGAGAAACCATCCAATATATTTAAGAAATTTCATTGCCTTCCGGAGGAAGAATTCAAAGAGGCAATGAGATACGCGGTGGCGTCTTGGTGATTTATCTTTTTGGCACCCCTATAGACAAGTTCACAACTCAAACCAAGTTCCTCGCAGCGCTCCTGAAGTTTGAGCCCGAAGTTGGCCGTATGGGTGGGGTCTTTCTGAGGTTTTCCGATCGCCGGGGGTGGTCCTTTGTAATGCAGGTAAACGGGTGGGTCGTCTGAACTGGCCAATAGATAAGGAGAATACTCCTGTATCCAGTGTAGGATGTTTTTCCGCTCGGCTAGGAACTGGTCAAAACTGTTCATTCCAAAAGCATGCCCTCCATACTTGCTATTTGGGGTCCACTCTTTCATTTGCTGAGGGTCGGCAGTGGTTTGTGCGTTATTGACGGCGGCACAGTAGAGACGGGTGGATTCACGGGCGATTGGGTCATCACTTTTGGGGTCGGCAAGGTCATCGTGGTAGAGCAACCATAGACTCGTGCAGGCACCGGCGGAACCTCCTGCTGCTGCGATGCGTGTCTTGTCTATATTCCACTCAGTTGCCTTGCTGCGGACAAACTGCAAGGCACGGGCCGCATCATACAAGGGAGCTTTGACGGGTGGTTCCAAACCGTTGGCCTGACTGGTATAACGATAGTTGATTGCCACTAGGGAAATACCCGCTTCCAATAAGGCAGGTGCATCGACAAAACGATTAAGCCGTTCCTTGCTGCCGTTCTTCCAGCCTCCGCCATGAATGACAAATACGAGTGGGGTTGGTTTGTCAGAATCTGCTTTCCAAAAATCAAGCACATGGCGCTCGTGCGTGCCGTAGGCTACCTCACTCAATGTGGGCTTGGGGATGGAACCTGCATACTGTTCCTTTTTGCCGGCCTTACTGGCATTGCGTGCATTGAGTTGTTTCGCTTCTGCGGGAGAGATCAGCAGGCTGGCTGAACTTAAGAGTACTAAAAATAAAGAGCTTTTACATCTCATGTCTTCAAGAATGGAAGTGATTAGCGGGTGGATTTTCCTTTTTCAATTTTTGCCAATATCAACCGGTGGGCCTTTTAATAAAAAAATTCAAAACTCAGAATGCTGATCATTACTTTCTATCCCATGGGTTTGCTGCCCTGGGGGTATAGGATGGATGAGCATCCTTATTGGGTAGGGAGTCTACCACTGCCTGAAATTTATTGATGGCTTTTTGATGTGAGGCCAATTCGCTTCCAATCAGGTTGGTTTCTTCCCATGGGTCATTTTTTAAGTCATGCAGACGAATGATTTTCTTTTGGTTCGATACCCAGACTTTGAAGCGCTTGTCCCGGATCACCCGGGTGGAAAAAGTCTTGGAAGGCCGGATACCCTCCTTGGTAAGTTTAGCAGCACCGTACCCCAGGGCCATAATCCATTTACGCTGAGTATCCTTGGCTTTGCCAAGAAGCAGGGGAGCAATGGATGATCCATCGGTCACAAAATCCTTGGGCAACTGTCCCCGGCCCAGATCAATAAATGTTGGCAGCATGTCGGAAAAATCAGTCAGTGCATCACTCTCAATTCCGGCGGGTACCAAGCCCGGACAATTGACAATAAAAGGGGCGCATACCCCAGCTTCCAGTTCGGTTCCTTTGGATCCCACCACCTCTTTGCCATTGCGCTTACCGATAACCCCGCGGGGAGGAGCAGCCGATCCATTGTCGGTGGTAAAGATGACAATCGTTCGGTCACGGATGCCGAGGGCATCGATCTCTTTGACCAATTGACCAACCATTTTGTCGATGTATCGAACCATCGCTTTATGTTTACCAAGAACCCCCTGTGCATTGGGTTCATCTGGAGTGTGAGCCACGGGTGTATGGGGCTGAGCTAAGGGGAAGTACATACACATCGGATCCTCTTTGTGCTTACGCATAAATTGAATCATGTGGTCGGTGTATAGATCAGGACCGTATTTCCCTTTATATGTTTTCGAGCCTTTCTTGGTATGAATGTAAGGGTCCCAGTAACGCCTAGTTGATTTCTTTGCATGCTCTTCATCCGGGGAGGACTCCGCACCTGTCCACATCGCCCAGTCATCAAAGCCATGCTTTTTCATGGCCTCTGGCTCGATGCGGAAATCATTGATCTGCCATTTTCCCGCTGCGGCGGTGGCATAGCCCAGTTCCTTCATCAGCCGGGCAAAAGTGGTGTTTTCCTTTTTCTTCCAGTCAAAGTATCCAACTCCCCAACGCGGAACATCCCAATGGTTTGCCCATCCCGTACGCCAGGGATATTTCCCTGTAAGCAGGGTTGTGCGCGAGGGGGTGCACGCCGGCATGGAATAGGCATTGTTAAACTTCATGCCACCTGCTGCTAGGGCGTCAATATTGGGAGTTTCAATATCCTCGGCTCCGTAGCAACTGATCCACTCCTTGCCCAGATCATCTGCCATGATGAAGAGAATGTTTGGCTTCGTCCTGGTAGTTTCCGCAAACGCGAATAGAGAGCCAATACATATACAGTAGATAGATAGGAAGGTACGAATAATCATCTTGGTTGTCAGGGCGTTTTGCATAATCGTTTTTTATTTTGAAGTTTCGGTAAGAGTGAAGGTAGCCACCACGGCCCGGTGGTCCGACGGATAGGGGGATACCACAATATCCGCATGCTCGTTGTCTTCCCCCACAATCTTTGCGT
>MDSZ01094556.1_pt1 | contig 15941 bp, 5 predicted proteins | sample 811201 | NCBI WGS metagenome assembly MDSZ01 (sample SAMN05326647, study PRJNA326480) | marine metagenome | isolation source: seawater | place: Indian Ocean: North | collected 2010
CATAAACGTTGTTTATGATACTGGGACAAACATTCTTACCTTAACACAAAAGCTTGGCGGCGCGGAAGGCAATACAACAATTGATGCTGAAAGCTTAGTAAGCAACAATTGCTTTACAAAAACTAATTTTACTGGGGGAGCTAACAGAGAAAGATTTTACGGAATTGTTGAAGACGCGACAGCTACAGAATTTACACAAAGAAATGCCATATCTTTTGCAGGGCTAAATACACATTTTGTAAATTCTTTAGACACCGACGATAACATAATATCGTCTAGCCTAAACTCTACATTTGTGGCAGGAGGTCTAACATCTTCATATACTCCAGCAGATCCAGAAGCAGGACCAGCAGGTGTAATAGGACAAGCTGCTAAGTTAAATGCTTTAAATTTAAAAAGAAACGGAGTAGGCGGCTTTTCATCTTGGACTCAGGTTAGACAGTCTAATAATCCACTTGTGAAGCAAATGCACAACAACAACAGGATATCGTTAATAATTTCAGAACCAAAGGACCCCTCCACAGGAGCGGGGCAAAAAACCTTTAATCAGAGAAAAGCTAATTATACTGAGCCTGTGGTATCATTTAGAAACAAGCCTCTTGTGCATGAGTTTATTTTGGATACTGGAGACGAGATTGTTTTAAAAAGCACTTATGCAAATGATTTTGAAAAATTTGCAAATACAATAATAAATATAAGAACAGATTATCGTGGCAGAGACACTGGCGAAGAAATATATGATGACTTAAAAAGAATCTACATAGACAAAAAACTCAATAAAAACCAGACTTCTATAGAAGATTTAAATTATTTTAAATATAAGCAAACTGTTTATCCAAGAAATAGAAACGTTTCCCTTGCAAAAGTCAGGGGAAGAGAAACGTATACTGTATCAAGCGGATCAGCTGACTTTAATAAGCCTCTTGGTTCATCTGTGGCGTTCTGGAAAAATAGTCATGTCGATAGACTTAGGTCCGACGCGCAAGCGAAGAATTTGTCTCAAGAAATAATACTTAGCGCCAGCACATATTACGGTCTTGCAGATTATAGCATCTGGTGCCTAGACGCAGAAATGCCATTCTTTGATTTGTATTTCGCTAGTGCCTCTAGTGGGTTGAGAGAAGCCGATCAGGGCAGTCCGTATTATTTTGAGGTATTGGGACCCAGCGGCAATCATTTAAATCCATCTTACCAACCCAGATGGGAGGATATTAAAAAGAACGGCGAGCTTTCTTGCGCTGGATACATATATAACTTGCTGCAACCCAATCTTTTAGGAAGAGCCAGACCGCTTGGAATGAGAACGAGCAGCATACCACAAGGCGGAACGGGTGCAGATGATCAAGGTCCAGCAGCAACTTCATGGAATATGTCCATGAATAAGCAGGATCACCATTCCTTGACAGCATTTTTGCCATCAGCTTCAGCACAATATGAATTTCCTAATTTAGTGCCAAGCGGTACGGTTTCACCTACGGTTCACGCCGTTGCTAATACTGGAGGAAAAATTAGCTATGTTCCATCTGGAAACCTGTGTCTTATACCTCCATATAGAGCAGATGTAATTAGCGGAAGAAGACCGTGGTTTAATTCATATGAAGAATATGCATCTGACATTCGTAGAATTGGACAAGATTATCAAGTAATACCAGAATACAGAGTATCTCAGCATATTGATGAATTTTTGGACGATGGAATTAATTCTAGAAATAACAATTTTTTAGAATTAATAGGTTGTAGTACAGATAGTACATCTAGTGCTAAACAAACGTTGGATTTAAAAGCAGCCCCAAAAAGCAAAAAGAATGCTCCGTTTTTTAAATTATATTCTAATACGGACTTTTTAAAATATTTTGGGTTATTTAAAACAGATCATAATAAAAACGAAACAGCAAAATTTACAAGCTTAAGAATGGAATGTCACGGCATCAAAAAGCTTTTACCGTATCAGGGTTTTTATCCGGCGACTAGAGCAACACAACTGGCATCCTTATTTTCTCAATCTTTCGGGAGATCTGATTTTCTAACTGGATCATCACTCAGAGACCCAAGCGGATTCCAAGAGAGATTGACAGCTCTTTATCAACCGTTTTTTGCTCCGGGCATTTTCTTTAATACTGTAAAGTCTGGGATTGCAGTTTCATATCCTGTTCACACAGGGTCTGCCGCAAGCATAACTGCTGGAACAGGTATACCAGTAACTGACGGAACCAGCGGGTCACTTTTTGCTGGAACTGTTATTGCAAAAGCTCCAAACTTTGAGTTCCCCTTCGAGGCAATATTGAACCCAGAAAGATATTTGCCTGTAACTGGCGCACACTTGACGCAAACGCAAAGAGGTGCAGGGTCTTTAGCACCACCAGAATCTAATGTGTTTTTTACATACTCTCAATTAACTGGAACAACAAATCCAAATAGAGTTGACGGATTTTATTTGCAACAATCTGATGCAACAAATGGAAACTTAACGGTGGGTACATCATCAGCGCCGCAAGTATATTTTGAATGGAAAGGGAAAAGTGACGTAAGATATAATTTGGCTTCGCACAATTTCTTTGCTGAGACTGAGAATTTTTTCCTAGAAAAAAGACAACCCACAAGTTTTGTGTCAGAAAACGCTGCAAAGTTTCAAGGTATGACTTTTGGAACATCATATTTCATGGATGTTGTTTTGTACAAGACAGATAAATTCATTTCATATGAAGTGCCCTCCGGCTCCTTCGAATACCCAGCCTTGACATGCCGCGCCGCATCTTTAACCTCTGGCGAGCAAGCTGTGCTTCACAACAACATTTTGGTTTATGGCGATGGAAAGAGGGCTCTTCCTAAGATGAATGTTCGAGGTATGCATTATGGACCCCCATACAGGACATCAAATTATATTTTTGGTATCTCTGGGACAGGAAGTTTGAATTATGCAAATGGTGCTTTTGAGGATCCTGCATATGCTCCACATACCCCACCATATTTTTATGGAGAGGCAGTTGCTAGAATAGAGTTTAAGCCAAAAAATATAGATCCGAGTGCCACAGATGGTGACTCAAGAGTTTTTGATTTGGATGAAATATTAAGTAATGCAAAAACAACTACTTTGTATTTTAATCAAAACGAAAGAGCAACACAGTTTGGAGATACTCCAGTTTATAGAGAGCAGCCAGCTTATATAGGTCAGATGCAAATTAGCTCTTCTCTAAATTTATTTGGTAAAGTTAAAGCTAAAAAACAAACATATGGAACTGAGCCTGATGAACTAGGTGTATTTCACCCATCACAGATTGAAGATTCAGAAATTCAAAATTCATTTGACAAATGGGTAATTGAGACAAAATATGAAAGTCCATCTATTAATATGTATGACATGGATACCGAGGCTCTCGGCGCTGGATCCCCCGGAGATGGAAGGTTGACCCGTCTTCCCGGCTCTGAAAGATTTTATACAAAGGGTCTCTGGAAAGGATTTGGAAATACCCCCCAAGGAGGAGAGGGTATATACGTGGAGCTGAGAGAAAGCTATCCACAATTAGTGGGACCAGACGGGGAGCCTGTTAATTCATCGTCACCCACGGGATCACTTTTGCAAAAATGTGGATTCAAAACTACCAAACAAAGAGTTGGAGAAATAGCATCAAAAAGAACTATGTCAGAAGCGATAGTAGCCGTACCAATGGATAACAAAGGAAACTTTTACAAGATTGATCCCGGTATGTTTATGAAGCAAAAACAAAATATTTCTAGTGGAAAAAGAGCTATAGAGGTTGGAGATTTTGGAGCAAAAAGCCCCATTGAAGAAACTTCAATATCTAACATGATTAAAAAAATGAATAAGTTTTATTTCCCACCAAGTATGGATTTCAATAAAAACCAAGATGTGTTTGAGGAAGTTGGACCTTTTGTCATGTATATTTTTGATTTTAATCATACATTTAGCAAAGACGACTTATCATATATCTGGCAAAACTTAATGCCAGATATCTCTGTAACTGCTGAAAAACAAACAGTTATGCTAGAACATCCTGTGGGTTCTAATTATGAATTTTTTGCTGGCACTACTGTTCGACCGGGACAAAAATATGCAGATCCTATATTTGAAGAGGATACTAGGTGGATGGTTTTCAAAGTTAAACAAAGGGCTAGAAATAATTACTTCTCAATGACAGCTAAATCAGAACGAAATTTAGGATTTGGCAATGATACTACTGCTAATTTGGCATCCAAAGGCTTATCAATACAGAACGATTCAGATTTAAATTATAGTTACAATTGGCCATATGATTTTTGTTCTTTAGTAGAATTAGCAAAAGTTGATGTTGAGGCAGCATTTACAGATCCTCCTTCTGTGCAGAAAACAAGAATAAAGACAAAGAAATTTCCGGAGCTTCCTTCTGAAAAAATAACAGGTGGAGGGTTTATACAAGATCATGGAGGTTTTGCCTCTACTAAGTTAACAGGAGGTGGTCCAACAGATCTTAGCAGACCCGACACTACAATAGTGGAGGAAAGCAAATTAGAAGAAAAGCCCCTTGCTGCAATCGGGAAGTTTTCTGATCTCAAAAAGAATCCACGAAACTAATTAAATTATGGAATTTTTTAATAGAAAAGAAGAAGTTATAGATATAGAACTAACTCCCTATGGAAAGAATAGGCTTTCTTTAGGAAAGTTTAAGCCCTCTTTCTATGCATTTTATGATAGTGATATCATATATAATGTTGGCTACGGCAGCACTACTTATTCTGAAAACCAAAAAGATTCAGAAGACAGAATCAAAAAAATTCCCAGATTAAAGACTCAACCACTTAGGTATGGTGCAGAAAGTAAAATCAACGAATATCTAGATGTTGGGAAAACTAAAGAAATCAATGGCTTAATATCATCGTATACAGATTTTGCTCTAGATGAACTAAGAAAGCCAGTTGATCCAGATGAAAACAATTCGACTCTAAGGATACCTCTGGGAAATTCCAGCTTAAATTCTTATTACTTGCCTTATTGGGAATTATATTCTTTAATTGGAAATATAACTTCTGCTACACATCACTATACTGGCTCATCTGATTATCAAAACTCTGGTCAAATAATAGAGCCAATTCCGCAAATCAACGTTGACTTGGTGTATAAAACGTATATAGGTACGGATGAGGATGGAGCCGAAGGACCATTTGAGGGCAATTTACATGGCAATGAATCAGTCGATAATCCTTATAATAACACAAGTTTTTATACTCCACAGCCATATGAAGACGGAACAAGGATATATGTCCAAAAAGAGTTTTCTTTAATTGATTTAATAGAAGGTCATGTTGACGACAAAATACACAACTTTGATATAGAGGTTTATGAAATTGAATCTCAAATTGAAGTGGGCACTAAGGGAACTATTGCAAGTGGCAAAGACTTGTTAAAGAAATTAAAATTTAGAAAAAATGATTACTTGGAATTAGGAGAATACGAGATATACAATCAAAATTTATTGTCTTCAATACAAATAGATGATTCCTATGTAGAATATTACTTTGAAGTAAAGGTAGACGAAGAAATAGAGGATCTGGTAAGAACATCCTTGCCATCTTATGAAGATCCAGCGGCAGCACTGCCACTTAATGATTATGAGGAGCCCTGCGACGACTAATGAATATAGTTTTTAACGAGAGTGATTTTGGAACGCCTACACTGCCAAGACTTTTGATAGACTCGATAACGCTCTATCATGGTAGAGTCGGTGTTCTAAACTCAAAACAAGACCCTCACATTACTCATCCTGACGAGATGCAGGCTGCTACTATAGTAGAATTTGAAAATCTCCAAAGCGAACAATTTGGAGACATGAATGTTATTTTAGATTTAAGATTCTTGTACCCTGTAAAAAACAATTTTGGAAATGCTAACGTGTTGTTTAATTCAGAATTAATAAACTACATTGACATAAACGTAGTGCAATGCAGAAATAGAGAAGATGCTGACATCGTGTCACGACAACCCAATAGGTTTCTGAATCCATATAACGGGCTATATAGAGAAACTGCAAACCCAGATGTTGCTGACTCAATAAAAAATAAATTTCAATTCAAATCAAGAGATGCCGGATTATTACTCAGCACCCAATACGCAACCCCATACGCTCTCATTTCTGATGCGCTTAACAAGGAATCATTTACAGCAGCCGGATATGCAGACTTGGGAGTATCTACTACTCTTCCCTTTGAAAAAATAACCACGAATGATGGAATAGAGTATTATACTATACCGTTTACCATGGAGTTCACAATACCTGCTAGCGCAGGGGGAACAAAGGCAGACCACCTTAGTTATTTTGCCTTTTGCTCCATTAACGAAGAGGCAATTCTTGAATCCCCGTCAAACGCAGGAATAATATCAGTTCTGGACAAAGATTTTGAAGTATCAATAACTGACGGCATTTTATCAAAGATTGGTATGGGTCCGACATTTTACGACATTGTTATAAACAATGGTGAAGTTTATGATAAAACATTTTATTTTAGAGATGATAAAGGCAGCATTTATGTCGGTCCAACACACCAAATGTTGGATGGTCAATGGATGAAAGGGCAAGATCACAGTGATGTTTCTCTTGGCAAAGCACCCCCCAATACCGGCTATTACTTAACCCAAGTTCCATTGCCCAATATAAAAATTAAAGACTACAGACAAAGCAATAAATTACAAAATTACAATTTTAACTTTAATAAGACTGCTGATTATATAGTCAACGATGAATCGCTCTTAACATTTCTAGAAAAAACTAAGACAAAATCTTTGTTGGAAAAGAAAAATACAAGTTTTTTTTCAAATCTAATAATGTCAAGAGATTCAAACGGGGCAAATAGGTTTTTGTTTCACATTGATATGAAAGAGGTTATGATGGCAAATACTTTGTTTCCCGAGCTGCTACAGTCCTTGGAAGATACGAATCCACTAGAATATAAAAGTTTAGTAAAACAAGCTTTGATTACAGACTTCAGGATCATTCGAACTCAAGTAAAGAGAGAGCAAATAATTTCCAATAGTGGTCAAAATGCTGTTTTTTCTAAGTATGATATTCCGCATGTTGTTGTTATTTCTAGCGATGGTCCGGATGGCAAACTAATGACCTCTCGATATGATGAATCCAAGTTTTATGAAAGATTAAGATCCTATAACCAACCAGAAATGTCTCTAGAGAATGCCAAATCAAATGCCGGAACCATCTCAGAAATTAATTTAAAAAATTACACTTCTAGCATGAGAAATATTGGCAAAAGAACTTTTACTGGTGTTGACTATGGAGTAACCTCTAGGAATGGCGGAACATTCCAATATGCTGTTCACTTAAAAATTATCGATCCAGTCTTGGAATATATAAAGAAAAAAAGAGACATAATAAAAATAGCAGTTGATTCAATGTCTCCACTAATACAAGATATGTCAAATCCAGAGTTCTCGGACATGTATAGTAAAAGATTTAATAAAAAAGCATACGATTATTATGTTAGTGAGTATGGAGAAGAATTTATAACTTCTAATATATATGAATTTTTAAAAGCAATATACGTGTTAATTCCGGACAATTTGCCAGAAGTAAAACAGATGGATTTTCTTGTTGGCATTTCGCACCCATCCATCGGAAGTATTGACGGGCTTTTACACGTCAATACATTAATGTCTGATTTTGTACAAAAACTAGATAAAGTTATTGCATCCTCAATGTCAATTCCTAAGAGTCTGGACTTTGGATCTGATATAGAATCGGGTCCATACTTTGTAAATTCTCCAAATATAGTAGGATCCCCAACGCAAAAAGTCTACACTTTAGAGCATAACTTTAAACAGCTTTTTGATAATTCTATACCACCCGGATTTGGTTATGATTTTATATCTTTGAATAAGAATGATTCGATAAACAGCAGAGCTTTTTCCGCAAACGGCTTAAAAATATTCCAAGCTAGTAAAATATCCCAGAGGTTTAATTTAGAAACACAAAAATTATTTAATATTTCAGATGGGTCTGATGCACCGTTGACTTTCTCGTTAAATCAGCGAGGCGCTGATGGCTCAAGCATAGTTTTAAATCCCGCAGACACAGTAGCCAATAAAAAATATGCTTACCTTTCTCCTAGCGTAGTGCGATTCCCAAATCAGGGGTCTTTTGACTCTTTAGCTAATTCATCTATGAATAATAGTAAACTATATGCACTTTTGATGACTGACTTGTATGGAACCAAACAACAAGGCACGGCGTATCAAAATGCGACAAAAGAAAATACCTACATAAACAATGATGCGATTGATGATGATATGGACAAAAACGAGCAAATGCATCGGATGGAGCTAATATCTATCCTCGAAGCTAAAGGCGGATCAATCGAAACCAAAGAGGGCGTTATAAAAGCTAGTTATTCTGATGAAGCATCAGATAGTCAAAACAAAACAACGCCTTTTAGCAATGGCACAAAATTTGGCTTTATAGATTCTGAAACTTTTGTAAATCCACTCGCTTCGGGAGATAAAGATACGTTACCAATTGACTTAATTGCCTCCACTCTTGCTAACTATAAAACTGGAGTAAAAGATCTGCTTAATACAGGCATAAATACAAATAGGCTCGTTAATTCACTTATTATGGTTGATGATTTTGGGATGCTGAATAGATACAGAACCAGTCTGGGAACTATTTTTAATGGCATAGAGTTTTATAGGTTACATACTCCCGATGGGGGCTTGACCTTCAAGCAGGAATATTATAATGCTTATGATTTATCAGATATGATATATGATACAAGGGGATTAACAACACCAGCTGGTCAAATGTATAGCGATGGTCAAAAAGCCGCAGTCCTTAATGTCTCAATGGGTCTTTTGGGTAGTGCCCCAAGAAGCCAAACTGCACAAGCACCACCAACACGATACGGAACTCGCGGCGCGACATCGACGACCAGAACATCTCCGGGAAACAGACAGGGTGTTGATATGACAAGATTGAAGGACCCACCAACCAGCCGAACATCTGATGCCCCTGCCCCGAACCAAGCCCCAAGAATCGGGGTCACTGGTGTAACCTCGCCAGTGCGTGGAGGGTTTAACACAGCAGGGGGAATTAGTAATATAGCCCAAATCATAGGAGGGTCTTATGGGTCAAAACAAGAGCAAATATTTTATCCTTTAAAAAATGCACCAAATCATGTTAAAGCTTTATTATTGTATGGCACTAGCGGGAGAAATACAAATATTTTAGCAAAGACTAATCCAATTCTTGAGTCATTACAGAATGATCAAGACCCTTTTAGGGCGTCTGACATTTATTCTTACATCCTTATGAACTATAAGGTTATAAACAAAATTGAGGTTTTTAGGGGCTTTGGATACTCGAACTGTGTCCAAGCGAGTCAATTTAGTGAATTAACGAGAGATGATCTGTACGAGATATCATATGACGTTGGCGAATTAATATTGTGCAGGCAAACAAAATATCTCAAAAAAGCATACAACGTTTTAGATATTGATGCAGTAAATATACCTTTGTTGGACGAGTACTTTTTAATTAAGCCAGAAAACACCAACACTGAATTAGTCGCACCTCAGTTACCATCGGGACTAATTGATGCTCTACTGAACAATAAGGATATCATATCAAACTATTTGGGCGCAAACAGAGGCTCGGCGGGTTATCTGGGGACATTTATAACACAAGAAACGATTCCGGGGTCGTACAATCCCGGATCTTTAGGCTCCAACCCAGATCGTGTGCCTCATGAAAGGTTTGAGGATAGGAATAGGGCTAGGGCAGCGAGTGTTGTCGCAAGGTTAACTGGGAATCCGAAACCACATGCCCCCCGAAAAGAATCTAAGTATGATTCTGCTTTAGATCCCATAAGCACAGACAGGAGGGACGAAATGGGAAGGTCTAGGAGAAGTGAACCCAATGTGTCAGACAGAAGAAGGGTACCCCGCGTACCCCGCCCGAGAGGCGGATACTAGAGGATTTATAAATGTCTTATTTTAAAAATTTATACAAAACAGCAATAGATTCTCTCATAAAAGGTTATGCAGATGCTGCTGTCATAAAACAACAACAGCAGAGACCAGTGCCCGAGGATCTGGTGCTAGCGACATTATCCGATGTGTATAATTCGGCATTTATCAGTGGCACACCCGATTCTATTCTTAGACTCAAAAATGAACACTCTCTCGTTTCTTCTCAAGGATTTGCAGAAAATGACGATTATGAAACCGTAGCAGACGCCCGCCTTTACGGTGGTAATGATGGGCTTATGTTTGAGGACCCCTTGCTGTCATGTTTGGGATCTTTTTACAAGTATAGTAGAAGCATTGGACCATACAAGGCAATGCAGGAAGTAACACTTGAAAAAGGGTATTTAACAGAAGGGACAGGAGAATTTGCAGTAATACAAGGCATTAATTTTGACAATGGCGTATATACATTTGATGTACAGGGGTTTGGTAAAAATTTACTCCAAGATTATTTTGTACCCACATTTGGACAGCCCGAAGCTTTTTCTATCGCGGCAAAAATCCAAAATATGAAAACATTTGACTCAAATTATGAGCCAAATAAAATATATCGTTTCAGTAAGCATTATTTTGAGCACGGCATTCAGTTTTTCGAATTTAGCCAACCCTTACAAAAAGTCCAGATTTCATATGTCGATCCAGTGTATGAGCTGGGCTTTAGGCAGAATTTTGCTGTCCACTTTGACTTTAGTGTTTATGATATAAAGGGATCAACCGCTTATAATTCTGCCATTGTCGAGTATATGCTCGCCGACCAAGTGACCATGGAAGACGGCAATGTTGTTACCTTCACAGGCGAAGACCTAGTTTTATTTAAAGATGCAATTTTTAATTCTTTGCCATTAACGCTCTTGTCAAACCTCAAGTTAAAGAACGAGGGAACTGGGGAACCTATTGCGATTGACCCCTCAATTGGATATGAAGATGAGTTTTTACAACCCAGAGTGGTAAAGGATCCAATTGGGTGGGACGGAATTTACTTGGACAAGTATAACGTATACACGCCGGATGCAAGAGGAAAGCTGCTTTACGATTCATTTTTGTTATCAAAGCCATGGTTTAAAGGATATAGATATGATGCTACTCGCTCTAGGGCGGCAATAACAGAGGAGGCTATAGGCTTATATGGTGACGAGCTATTGCAAAACGACCCTTTTGCAGATATTAAGCCTGTGTACAATTTTGCATCCCCTAATTGGGAAAAAAACATGCCTAATAGTGAGCTTATGATAGGCAATATTTATACATACGCTAAGGGACTTGATTTTTCTTTGCAAAATCAATTAAAATTTAATTTTGATGAATACGGAATTAAATTAAAAAACTGTTCTTTAGAAGATTTATCGAATTATAAAAACTCAGCAAGACAATATAGTAATATTGTATTTTTGGAATCGATTCAGCAATTAAATGTAAAAGCTGAAACTGCGAAAAGTCAATTCCCAATGTATAATGAGGTGACTTTTAATCCTGAAACAGCGGGTCCAGTGTATAATTTAATGAAAGAGTGTAATATGGACATGGCTTTCTTGAAGTTTTATATGAATGCAGACTCAGCCGATTGGTACACATTGGACCAAGGAAGACCATCTGTTAAGGAAAATTATATCTCATACAAAGAGTCTAAAATTAATTATGTGTTTAATATCCCTTACTTGCTGGAAGAACAAAGATTAGAAATCATATCAAAATTAAAAATACCCGCAGTTTATCCTGTTACACACGAGGAATTTTCTGAAGGTATTCCAAAATACATCACTACGCAGGATTCTTTTGAGGGAGAACCGAATGTAAATGTAGGTTTCTTGAACTGGCTAAGTAGTTATGTTGGCAGAGTTATTCACGATACAGAATACCATCTTTATGATGAGCCGTCACAAATGGCTAAACAAACATATTTTTATAAAAATTCATCAACTAATAAAACGTATGATGGGGGAACAAAAACAGCCAAGCTTGTTGGTTTAATGAAGTTTCTTCCGAGTTTTAAAAAAATGATTCTAGATAAAATGAAGCACCCTCATGATGTGTATTCGGCAGGCAATATCAACGCAGACCTTTGTTACTCAGAAACTTTGTTTTATGAGATAGAAAAAAAGGTAATGAAGTTTGTTGATGTTGAAGTAACAACTGAGGCTCCCAAAGATCCATTGGGGGTTCCCCTTGACCTTGTAGCTCCCGGTATATTTAATACAATAGCACCTAAAATGGTAACAATACAGAAAATATATATTCCTGTTTCTGACATATCTGATTACATAAAGTATATTGACACTCAAGTTAAATACGGAAAAAAATATACCTATACTATAAATGAGGTGAAAATGGTCTTCGGAATGGAATATAGGCATGTTACAGATCCAAAGCATTTTAATAACGGGAGTGCATATTTCCAAGACCTAGCTGAAAACGTCTACAAAAACCCGATTACTGGAAAAGACTATGCTGGACCAAGCAAGGCTTTTTCTTTTGTTGGTAAAGGACCAACTGGAGTTGCAGATTATGGCGTTGGTATTCCACTTTTTTATAAAGACCGCATAGACCCTGCAACGGGAGTTGATTTAAGCAATTATAGATTAATGATAATGCAAATAGAATACAGACCAGATATAAGAATTATGAAAACTCCCCTATATAGAGAGGCAGAAGTGGTTATTGTAGATAAGCCTCCGTTGCCCCCTTTAAGCAACGTTTATCCAATATCGGGAAAGAAAAATAAAATATTGTTAACTTTAGAAAATCAATCTGGCGAAAGAGACATGGAGCCAATACCTCTCACGAGTCAAGACGTTGCTTACTTTGACGCAGCTAGAAAAAACCAAAAGAGAACTTTTACACTTCCTAGTGGAGACTTTTTTAACCCCTCTCTAACGTTTAGTTCTGATGATGCACCATTGTCATACGAAATTTATAGGGTAAAAGGAAAAAAGCCCAAAAGCTACAATGATTTTGTAGACTCGCTACACACAACCTTGGATTTGCAAAATTATGAAACTTCTTTAGAAGATACGATTGAAACAAATGTTAAGTATTATTATACTTTTAGAACCATAGACAGGCACAATAACATATCCAATCCGTCTCCTGTTTATGAAGTTGAGATGGTCGAAAATTCAGATGTCGCGTACCCTATAATCAAATTGTGTGAGTTTGAAGACGAAAAAGAATATTCTGACACAAAAAGGTTTAGAAGATTTTTAATGGTTGATGCGGCAGACCAACAAGTGTTTATAAATGAAAAAGAGACGGAAATAGATGGGTCCACCGCAGTAACAGGAATAAATCCTGTGCTTGGGACTGCGACGAAATCAATATGGAATGGCAAAAGATTTAAATTTAGAATAAGGTCTAGGGATACCGGAAGAGCTTTAGACTTAAATTTAAGTTTTAAGACAGAACATGTTACAACTGAAGATGAAAAAGTAAATTTATGCGATTGATTTGTAAATTTGCACTATTTACAAGTAACTTGCTAATTATTAAGAATATATACAAATTTTATTACATGGAGATAAATAAATGGCTTTCTTAGACAACAGTGGAGACATCATCCTAGATGCCGTACTTACAGATGCGGGACGAGCACGATTAGCTCAGGGCGACGGATCTTTTAAAATTGTAAAATATGCTTTTGCAGATGATGAAATAGATTACTCTAAATATCAAAATGCAAATCATGCTAATGGGGCACACCCAAGTGGATCTGCTTATTATGATATAGAAATTTTAAGGACCCCTGTTTTGGAGTCTTTTACAAATAACGCCTCCTCGATGAAAAGCAAGCTGGTCTCCATCCCAAGAGCCAATCTTTTATTCCTTCCAGTTATGATATTAAATCAAACGTTGAACAATGCAAAAGCGCTAAATGCAACCGCAAATCAAGCAAATGGTTCTTATGTGATTACATGTGATAAAAATACCGATGAAGCATTCTTTGGCACTGGGGGAGACGCCCCGGTAGCCGAAGCAAATAGGGTCGGACTCTTTAGGGGGTTTGATCCTGAACAAGATACTGGAATCATAGTTGATCAAGGACTAAACACAACATCAATTTCATCAAACCAAGTGCTAGACTCTACACTTAGAGAAACACAATACATAGTAGAGCTTGACAACAGGCTGGGAACCTTGGCAACACCCAATGGTCAAGCCGTATCATATAATTTCTTAGACGATGATAATATTGCTACATATAATGTAACAACATCTGGTGTGGGTGCCAATATGATTGGAAACAGGACTGCCACACAGTCTTCTCCAATTCAGGGTCCACGAGGAACATTCTTCAGGTTTCAAGTAACGCCAAGCTTGGAGCTACAAACAAGCACATTCCTCTTCCAAAGGCTAGGCACAACTGGTGGTACATGGGGCGGTGTAGCAGATGCCACTTTTTCCCACATTGATACAACTGTAAGAATTACTGGCGCTACAACAGGATATAGAATAGATATTCCAATTAGATTTCTAAAGAAAGATTAATAGGCAGGACTAAAAATGGCAACAACTTTTAAACAACTTTTAAACAATGATGTAACATCAACCAGAACATTGCTCCACGAAGCAATCCCGGTAACAGGGTCGATTTTGTCTGGTACGTATAACCAAGGATACAGTACTACAGAGACGAACATTAAAAACTACTCGCATGGTTTGTTCCAATCGGTTTATGATTATCCTTACCTTAGCTCGTCGGCAAATCATATCTTGGATATTACTGTAGGATATGGTACTGGGTCTGGAATGTCAGCCTCCTCCGACAGAGTACAACAAGAAGATAAGATTAATGTTTACCAGCAAATGGCTCAAATGCTTGTTGGGCATGATGTTAATGGAAACATTCGACCATTTGATAAGGACGGTAACCTTACTGGCGGCGAAAAAATGACAGAAGTAGTCTTCATTAATTTTGCTAGATTGTTGCAAAAAGACGAAGTTAAGAAAGGTACTTTTGAGATTGTGTTTGGAATGTCGGGCTCTAACGATGGAACCCTTAGCAATACAGCAGACTTCACGGGAAGAAATTTCGGCAAACTACTTTCTGTAAAAGATCTTAGCGGATCATCTCAGTATCATGTAAATTCTCCTGCTGGAGAATATGGTATTCTTTATGCTACTTCATCCAATGACGTTGTAGCGAATGCGACCCTAGAAAATGAACAGGTACCTGTTGGCTTAATCTATTATCAAGCAGGTGTTGCTGTCATCACTGGGTCTTTGTTTAGTGATGTCGCTACGAACCTCAATCCCGGAGGGCCGGGTCTCCTAAAAGACGCAATTGGCACAATGGCTTTAGGAAACCCATTTAACAAAACAGCAGGAGCAACCGGATTTGCTTTCATCACGGGGTCTTCTATTTCTGGCTCCTGTGATGCCATTAGAAACAGAATTTACAATCTTAGTTTTAACAATACGACTGAATTAAATTCTACAATTTATTTCTGTAGAGCAGCACATAACGAATTTAATTATAGCTCGAACCCAACCTATCTCAAGGACAGCCAAATAAGAGTTAAGACAAACACGCTCGAACAACCTGTCTCTTACATAACAAGCGTTGGTTTGTATAGTGCTACAAACGAATTACTGGCAGTTGCAAAGGTGTCAGAGCCACTCAAGAAATCACCAGACACAGAGCTTACTTTAAGAGTAAGACTTGATTACTAGGAGGTATAGTGAATTGTGCCTTACTACAAGTTTGGACAAGATGACTTAATATATAATACGGTAAAAGTTCACCCAAGGGAGAACTTTTTTATATACCAAGGTGCAATTTATTATAACAACAAGCCTGAGTTGTTAGCTGACAGGGGACCAACTACAGTCGATGGTGTCCCGGTTGGATATACAAGCTTGTACGAAATAAACGTTGACAGACCAACGGCAGAGCTTATATACCCTTTTGTGTCAAAGAACGGCA
>MDSZ01060967.1_pt1 | contig 15940 bp, 17 predicted proteins | sample 811201 | NCBI WGS metagenome assembly MDSZ01 (sample SAMN05326647, study PRJNA326480) | marine metagenome | isolation source: seawater | place: Indian Ocean: North | collected 2010
TAAAATTTAATCTTTTATCTTTATTAATTTTTATTTTTAAAACTTTATTTAAAGCTTTTGCTATTTGATTTTCATTTATAGGAATGTTGATGACATTTCCGGCCTGCAATCTCCCATTTTGTCTATCTCCAATGTTTAAAGCTAAGCATCTAAAAAAAGGAGTTTCTTTTATCCCAGAAGAAGAATTTCCAACACATATAACTTTTTGAATATCAAAATAATTCAAAGACATTATTCCCTGATAAAAATATTTACCTAAATTTCTATAAATTTTTAATTTACTTTTTTTTTTAAGTTTTTCATATTCTTTAATTATTTGGAATGAGCCTAAATCATCATTTGGGTATGTTATTATGATATCAGTTATATCTGCAAACTTTTTTAAAGACTTAATACAAATTCGAATATCCCTAAGTGATTGTTCATAATCTAAGGATGAAGGGTGAAATGTAAAAAGAATAACTGGTTTTTTTAATGATAATTTGAATTTTTTTTTTATTTCTAGAGGTTTAGCGTAATTATCATGTTTCAAATTATCAAAAGATGGAGAACCAAAATTTTTTACTCTCCATTTTTCTTCACCAAATTTGATAAGACGTTGTTTTGAATTTTGATTAGTAGCAAATAAAAAATGTGAAAGTCTTGAAATAGCATGTCTAGCTGAGTCATCGTATGTTCCACCATTTGTTAAATCACCTGCCTCTAATTGAATAGTTGGAATATTCATTGATGAACTTGTTATTGTAGCTGCCAAAGCCTCAAATCTATCTCCATGAATAAATAAAAAATCTGGTTTTAACTTTTTGAATTTTATGCTTAATTTAGAAATGATTTCTGAGATAGCTCTTGGATAATATTGCGGACTCATCTCATTAATATTAGATAATTTGATTTTTTCAATATTCTTAATATTTTCTAGAAGCACTTCTTTAAAAGAATTACCAAAATTAGATTTAAAGTGACTTCCTGATAAAAGTAAAGTTGTATGAAATTTTTTTTCTTTTTGAGCTTCTTTAATTATATTAGAGAGTATTCCAAACTCAGATCTACCACCAGAAAAAAAACACAATCTAATTTTTTTTTTTAACATGTCTTTTTTTGATTTGCACATTTATTGGAATTTCAAAAAGAGCTTTTTTTCCTAAAAGATCATAATATTTCTCTGCTAGAAAATTTCCATTACCAGGTCTTTTAACCCATATGTTTTTTTTACTAAATTTTTCACCTTTTTTTATTTTTCTTGTTGAAACAACAGACGCAAAAGCAAATTTCATTGTTTTTTTTTCCTCTTTAACTGATTTTTTTTTTCCAGGCATTGCTAAGAAAACCTTATTTGATGCACTAATCAAATCTTTTAATTGAAATTTATCAATTGATGCTTTTATATCAGGGCCCCTTCTTTTTTTTGTATCTATAAAATGTTTTTCAATTATTTTTGCTCCCATCGCCATTGCTGCAATAGATGTAACATTATCTGGAGTATGGTCAGATAAACCAATCACAGCTTTAGGAAAAGTATTCTTGAGTTCTAATAAAGCATTTAGCCTTATTAAGTTATATGGTGTAGGATATAAGTTGGTTGTATGCATCAAAGCATATTGCAATTTATGTTTTTCAATTATATCTACGCTTTTTTTAATAGACTTAATATTGTTCATCCCAGTACTTAGAATAATTGGTTTTTTAAAACTACAAATGTATTCGACTAAAGGGTAATTATTACATTCTCCTGATCCAATTTTAAACGCTGGTACATTAAATTTTACTAATCTATCAACAGATTTTTTTGAAAAAGGAGTACTAATGAAAATCATTTTTTTTTTTTCAATAAATCTTTTTATCTTAAGTTCATCAGCCTCATTAAGTGAACATTTTTTTATTAAATCATAAATATTGGTGCTAGCATTTGGTGGACATATTTTTTTTGCCTCAATACTCATTTCATCATCAGGAATATGAGTTTGATGTTTAATAATTTCAGCCCCACTTTTTTTTGCTGCAGAAATTATTTTTTTTGCCAGTTTAAAATTACCATTATGGTTAATTCCTAATTCAATTATGATTAGAGGTTTATAATTATCTCCTATTAACCTATTTTTAATTTTTATTAATCTAGTCATTAAAAAAATTAGATTTTTTTAAAATAAAAGAATTATCAAAAACTAGTTTATTAACAGTTCGGTTGTCATAATATTTTTTTAACGAAAATTTTTGTATCACTTTTCTATTGAAATTCTTTTTTTTTGAAAATTTAATTGTATCATTTAAATTTTGTCTAAAACTTAAAGTTTTCTTTTTCAAAATAATGTCTTTTAAACAATAAAATGCTGACTTTACTGTAGACATACTATGTATAAATGGATTTTTGTGAAATTCTGATTTTGCATAAGATATTATTTGTCCATTATCTATACCATTAGACAAGTAATGAATAGTTGATCCGACTAAATGGGAATTTCCATCAAATTGAGCCCAAAAGTTACAATCTGCTCCTCTATAGAAAGGGGCTATACCCATATGAATATTTATTGCTTTTTTTTTTTTAAAAATTTTAACATTTGACCTTTAATGATGCTTGACCCAAATACAATATATAAGTCACTTTTAAAAAAATTTTTGTAATCAGAAATTTTTACATATTTTAAGTCTCCCATTTTGATTGGTAAAATTTTAATTTTATTGCCTAGAGCAAGTGTATTATCTCCAAAAATTTTTTTTTGCGCTAAATTTACTTTTTTAAAGTATGATCGAATTATTCTATTATTTTCATAATCATCAGAATTCAAACCAGGATAGATTGTTTTGGATTCTTGGACAACATAGAGTTCTTTTGTGAACCGAGAGAGAAAATTTATCAAGTAGTTGTGTCTTATATTATTTGATGTGAATAAGGTTATCTTTAACATTATTTTATAAAGATCTTAAAATATTTGCGTGATCTTCTCGGGCAATTTCAAGATTTGAATTATTAATTTTACCAGATTTGCTAATTCCCAAACTACTTCTAAAACCTAATTCTATTTCCATCTTCTTTAAAATTTTTATTGTATTTAAATTATATGATCCACAGGGATGACTCATCGATTTTATATTTTTTTTTGTATGACTAAATAATATTCTTTTATTTTTTTTTAATTCTTTAATTTGAGAGTTGTAAGATAAATTTTCAAATTTTGTGGGATGAGAGTGAGAATGTAAACCAATAATATGATTTTTTTTACTCATTTCCTTGAGATTTTTTTTATTAATATACAATTTTTTAATTATCTTTTTGTAATTAAATTTTTTTAATTTCATTAATTCAAACATGATTTTATGATATTCTTCTTTTTTTAAATATTTATCTCTTAATAATCTGAATAAAATATCATCAGATGAGTAAAAAGGAAAAATTTTTCTTCTTTTTTTTATTTCCTTTTTTTCTAATTTATAAACTTTTGATATATCTATATTTCTTTTCTCAAAACAATATTTGAAAAAAAACTTATAAAAGTAATCAATATTTTTAAAATGAGACATTCTAAAATATCTAAAAATTTCTAATGGATCTGGTTTGTTATCAAAAATAGACGAATAAATAAAAAAAAATGCTTTAATCTTTAGTTTTTCTAATATTGGAAAAATTATATCAAATTGAGATTTAAGACCATCATCAAATGTTAAACAGACGTGATTTTTTTTTAATGTTTTATCTTTTAATTTAATCAAAAATAAATTTGCATCTAAAATATTTTTTTTTCCAATATGATTTAATATTTTTATAAAATTGCTTTTAGAGATTGAGCCCTGACTTTTTATATGTTTTTTATTATCGTGAAAATGATGAAACATAATACCATGATAAAAATTACGTTTCCTAGAAAAATAATTATTCATGAAAATTTATCTATTTTTTTCTTGCAACTATCTTGTAAGAAGTTCCTTTAAGAATATTTTTTTTAATCAAAAATTCATCAAAAAGATCCAAAAATCTAATTATTTTAGACTTATCCTTACCCCTTATTCCACCTAAAATTTTGTCTTTAAAAGAGTCTTCTTCCTCCATAACCTCTATATCAAAGTTTTTACTTATTAATTTAATTACTTTATCTGGATTACTAGTAACATTGTCCATCGGAGATTGATCATATCCCTTTTTTTTTGAAATATATTTATATTCATCTAAGATGATCTTAATATTTTTTTCGATATCAGAGTTTTTTTTGAAATTAAATTTTTTATTTCTACTTAACCAGGTTGGAGAAAGAAGTCTTATCAAAAATGCAAATAATCCAGTAAAGTAAGAGACACTAGATCTAAAAGGTTCCATTACAATTATCTTGCCATTTTTCTTTAATTTACTCTTTATTAGCTTAAATAGTTTTTCTGGATTTGGAATATGATGTAAAGTTCTGAAGAAAATTGCCCGATCAATTGAGTCTCTTTGTAAACTTTTAAAATACTCTTCAACTTTTACTTTTTTAAAATTTATAAGCAAAATCTCTTTTTTGTTTAAACGTTTTTCTGCAGTATTTTTTGCAAATTTCAGAGATTGTTGTGAAATATCTATTGCATCAACTTTTATACCTTTTCTAGCTAACTCAAAAGTCAAAGTTCCGAGCCCACATCCTATATCAACTACTTTTTGATTTTTTTTACAATTTTTTAAAACAAAATCTATTTTTTTTTGAATTGTTAATTTTCTTGTTAATGGGTAACGCCAAGGATTGTTATATAAATTATAATTTATTTTTCTTGATCTTACATCAGAACAAAAGTTTATTTTTTTTTTTGATAACGCAATTTTATCAAAGGCTAAAGCCTCTTCTTGTAATTTTTTTGATAATTTTCTCAAGTATTTTCTCTAGAATTTTTTGGCAAGTACATTGAGTCGAAACTTAAACCAGTGATAACTTTAGAAATTTCTAATGCATGAACGCTCTCTATTACATCTTTAAAAAATAGATTAGATAAAAATTCTTTTCTATCTAAACCAATCGAGTGTATGTCAAATTCTTCCTTTTTTTCTTGGGCGTTCTTAAGAAAATTACCCAAATCTTTAGTAACAGTTATATAATTGCCCCATCTTGGATTAACTAACATCACTTTTTTATCATCCCTAAACCTTACTCTTTCTGGAACAAAAAATTTACCTTTAGATTCTATGTAATCAAAAATTTTATTGTCAGTGACTAAATCAAAATGATTTGTAATTGCATCTTTTCCACAAAACAAAGGATCTTTTGAGGCAGTTTTTCCATTCACAGCATTTGCAGTCATTTGACAACCAGAGTGGCATACTTGTAAATATTCACATCCTTTACAACCATCATAATGCATAGAGCCATCTCGCCATTTCCTCATTGTGGTCTGATATATTTCTTTCAATGAATGTTTAAAAATATTTCCGTAAGTTTCTTCTTCATGTACACAAGTATGCACATCACCACTCGCATTTATATTTACAATTCCCCCTCTTTGTGATGGACACCCCCGACCAACAAAGTCTGAATATTTTTTCAAATCACCTAAAAAACAAAGCGGATAGCTAATCAAAGAGCCAATCGCAATTCCATATTCTTCTTTAATTTTTATTGCATCATCTAAACTTTTTTTTACATCTTCATGACTTAAGACTAATTCGTCGTGCATATCGTTATCACTATCTTTTGCAACTGCAGAGTAAATCGGTGGAACTGCTCTAGTCACAAAAAATTTAGTACACCCTAACTCAGCCATCAATTTGCCTGTCTCGTAAACACGGTGTTTATTTGATTTAGTTACTACCATGTTTGCACTTACTCTAACGTCATTTTTTCTACAAGCTTTTATTCCATTAAGTATTTTTTCTAATGAACCTTTTGATTGCATAATTTCATCGTTTTCATCTGGATCTATTGATGGAATACTTGTTAAACAATGCTCCAAACCAAGGTCTCGTAGTTCAGACATATTATCTTCATTAGCTAAAATTAAATTTGTATTCATACTAAAAGTCATGTTGTGTTCATTAAGTATTGACATTGATTCTTTTAATATTGCATAATTTGACATTGGCTCTCCTCCACTAAGGATTACATGAAAAACACCAATTTCTTTTAAATGTTTAATTATTTTTTTTATTTTTAGAACATTGAGTTTATGCATTCCCATACTTTCGTCTCTCCAAGGATTGTAGCAATGCTTGCATTTAACATTACATATTTCGGTCAACTCGATATTTACTCCTGTCGGAGCATCAATATCGGCAGCAGTATATGATTTTTCAATATCTAATTTCATTACTTTTTTTATATTATCTTTTCATTTTTATAAAAGGTAAATATTCATCATTTCCTTCTTCAAAAACAACATTACTTCTTTCAAAAAAATTGATTATTTCTTGATTTCTCTCATCTAATTTAAGTTCATCTTCAGATCTTTCAAATAGTTGAAGTCGTGCCCAAGGAACACCAGTTTTTTTTGAAAGATCATCAATTCTTAATTTCAATGCAACTCTTGCCATTCTCAGTTGTTTTCCAGTAATTTTTTTCATAAATTTATTTTCTTAAATACAAATTATCTTCGATTAAAATATTAAAATTTATATATTTGTTATTTTTTATTATTTCTTTAATAATATCAATTGGTTTTGTGATAATGGGATATTCATGCATATTTAAAGAGGTATTTAAAACAGCACCGATACCACTCTCTTTAGAAAAAGAAGTAATTAATTTAAAATATTGTGGACATGTTGATTTGTTAACAATTTGCGGTCTGACTGTAAAATCTGATTGGTGAATTGCTGCTCTTAAATGAATTTTTCCTAATTCTGTTGTATCAAGGCATGAGGTCATATAATTCAAATTCAATTTCGAATTCATTTTTATATATTTATTTTTATAACTATCAAGAATTGATGGGGTAAATGGCATCCAAAAGTCCCTCATTTTGATAGTTGAATTTATTTTTTTCACTAATTCTAATTTAGATGGATCGCATATTATTGATCTATGACCCAATGCTCTAGGGCCGAATTCTTGTTTACCCATACAAACAAAAACTATTTCACCTTTGTGTAAAAGTTTAGCAACTTTTTTATAATCTCTATCAATTGTAAAATTAAAATTTTCCTTAATTAAGTTATTTTTTTTAAAAGATGATATGTCTTCATCAAAAACTTTTGGGCCCCAATAAGCATTAGAGGGACTTTTTATATAATGTAAACTTTTATTTGGTCCTAATTTATCGTAAACATATGAATAGACTGCTCCAAGACATAAACTTTCATCCCCAGGTCCAGGTGGAATCCATAAATTTTTAACAAACTTTTGTTCTGCAATTACTTTATTTGCTTTTACATTGTTAGCGACACCACCACTAAATACAAAATTTTTTGTCTTACACTTTTTTTCTATATTCTTAAACCATTCCACCAGTCTTATTTCTACAAATTTTTGTAAAGCTCCTGCAATATTATCAAATCGATAATGCTTAAGATTTTTTCTAAAGTAAAAAAAAGTATCAGTAACTTCTTTATTAATTTTAAAGTCTATACCTGTGACTTTTAAAGTATTGAGAAAAAATTTAAGTATTGATTCGTAATTTTTTTTGTTTGTATAAGGTGCTAGTCCCATTACTTTATAGTGATGCCTAAATGGATTTAATCCCAAAATTAACGTAACAGCTGTATATGCTTTGCCAATCCAGTTATTTCTTGATCTAGACAATAATTTATAGTTTCCATTATTAAATATACTAACAGTATTGTATGCTCCATCCCCTCCCCCGTCAGCTGTAACAACAGCTACAGAATTATTTTTTTTAGGATTTGAGTAGTAACCATAAAATCCGTGACATCTGTGATGATCATAAAAACTTACTTTGTTTGGTTTTATTTTTAATAATTTACAAATAGTATCTAATCTTAAATTATTAATATTTTTATAATCTTTTTTTGTTGCCTCATCGCTGGATATAAATGGGATTTTTTTTATTGAATACCCTAACTTACAGCTTGGTTTATAATTTGGAAATATATTTTTTAATTTTAATCTTTTTTTCTGAAAAATAGTTTTATAATAATATTCCTCTTGAAGTTTGTGCCAATCTTTAATTTTAAAATCACAATTAATATTCCATAAATTCATATGATGTAAGTTTTTATTTGCAATACAAACTTGATCAATATCACTGCTTTCAATTTTATTTTTTTTTAAAATATATTTAATTGATTTAACCGGTAAAGAAGAAATACCTTTTTTTCTTGTAAGTCGTTCTTCTAAAATAACATCAACAATTTTTCCATTTTTTAACAAACAAGCAGAAGCATCATGTGTATCATTAATTCCAAGTAATATCATTTTTAAAATTATCCTATTTTTTTTTAAGTTAGACTATATTTCTTGAACCTGAGATTGGGGTGAATATTTTCTCCAAGAGATTTCTTTTTTATCTAAAGAATAATAATTAACACTTTTAATTAAATTTATAGTTTTTAAATGGTAAGGCATTTTTGTTTCTTTATCATTCTTAGTGGTGTACATTTTATTTAAAACTACTAATTGATTTATTTGTAAATCAGATAAAGAAATATTTACACAATCTGCATTATAAACTTTCTTCAGAGAATCTGATAGCTCAATTTCATTTACTTTTTGATTATAAAAGTTTTCCTCATCTACATTTATGGTATCTAAAAATGATAATTCTAAAATTTGTAGAATTTGATTAATACTTTCTATCTGTTTACTAGAGGGAAGAATTTTTTTGACTGTCTCTTTTATTAGCCTCATTACATCAGACTTATAATATAATAAAGCTTGAGTTGAATATTTATAAAGTTTATTACTCGATAAATCATCTATGTTTTTTTTTTTATCAAAAACCAAATCTTTTTCAGAAAGTTCGGACTCCGTATCAATAATATAATTTTTATATAATTTATTTATTTCGAAACTATTCGTTTCCATTAAATTTGTGATTTCTTTTAACAAAGATGATCTGCTAATATTAATACTATCCAAAAATATATATAAAGGCCTCAACAATCTTGTATTATGAAAAATCATAACCGAAAGAGCAAATTTTCTACATTCTAAATATTCATCATATGGTAAAGTATTAGTTTCATAAACTATCTGTTCAGTTTCTGTAATTCTAGACTCCACGCCAGCTAATTTATAAACACCATCACACTCTGCAATCACTCTATATTTTGTTTTCATGCCATATTTTTTTTTATATTCATCAAATTCCATAGGAGTACCTTTTAGTATGATTGTTTGATGATTTGAAAATTCATCAATTCCTGCATCAATAAGTTCTGATATTCCATCAATATATGTTTTTTTTGATTCACTTGGTAAAGCCAACATAGTTTCAGCATAACTCTCAATACTTTCTTTTGATAATTTTTTAAAAACATCTGTTGGCAAATTTTTTCTATCTATACTTTTTAAAGTTGACTCATTCATACTTTGGACTGCAGCTCTTATATTCATAGAATTTTCTTTTAAAATTTTAGAATTACTTAAAACTCTCTCTGGTTGGCTTTTGCCGCTTGAGCTAAATACATATTTAGGAAAATCATATTTATCCTGAATAGCCCGTATGTGTTCAAATATTTTCGTATCTTGTTTGTACATGCCAAAGTTAGGATCTGCGAACTCCACAATTTCCATATCTAATGACTCTTTTTTGACTTTTTTTGCAATATATTCTAACTCACTTAAAATTCTTATATCGTTGTAATATCTTATTTTAGAAAAATATTTTGTTCCTTGTTGGCAAAATGTGCATCCATATGGACAGCCTCTTGTTGACTCTAATAAAGCTATTGCACCATCCTCAAAAAAAGTATCCATACCCCCTGAGAGATATGGAGAAGGAATATGCTCTAAAGTAGTTTCGCCAACTCCGATTCTAAAATCCTCATTTTCTCCTTTATAGACTTCATCTGAAATTTTAGAGATAGACATCGTATTGGGTATGTTTAATTTTTTTAATTTTTCAATGTTAGAATTAGTTTCAATAAAACCTTTTACTATATGCATTGATGCTATTTCAGCATCACCACGAATTATCATGTCAATAAAAGAGTTTTCTTTTAAAAACTCTATATTTTTATTCTCATCAAGACTTAAATTTGGGCCACCAAAAACTACTAGAGTTTTTGGAAAAAGGGATTTTATTCTTTTTGCATAAAAAAGACTTAATTTTTCAACCCACATGTAATTACCAAACATAACAATATCTGGCTTGTTATCAGTACCTTCAATAAATTTTTTTAATAAACTAGGTCTTTTAAAAAGAAAAGTTTCAACTCCCTCAACATTCGTTTTAATAAATTCTGATATTAACCCAAGAGACAATGGAAAATATCTATTATGCATTCCATTCTCTGTTTCATGGGTTAAGAAATTTAGAATTATTTTCATTTATAATTAAAATTTATTTATTTTAATTATATCTATAACTGATGTAAACAAAATCATAGATAAATTTTCCAAAGCTCCGCCATTAGCTATTCCTAGCTATTTGTAGTTTTCTGATCCAAATATAATCAAACAGATTGATATGAGGACATGCTACAGTCAGAAATTGTAACTTTAAATTTTCCAACATTTACATTTATTTTATTTTTTTCTTTTTTTGCTAATTCAAAAAAATAGTTTGCAAGTGGTCCAGATATAATTTTTCCTTTGTCTTTTATATTTCCCTTGAAAAATGAATTTGAAATGTAACCTTCACTGTCTTCGTTTTTATGACAATATTCTATAAAACTTTTTATATCATTTTGATCTTTTATATTTCCAGATAATAAATAATCTAATCCTTTTATATTTTTAAAATGAGAGTTTTGTATTTTTTCATCAAAGTTTGGATGATAACAAAAGACATAATTAACAAGTAAATTTTTTCTTTTATTAGAATTATTTTTTATTTTAGGAAAATATATATCTAAATTTTGAATTTTTTTTTTGAATTCATTAATAAACGTTTCAATTTCTTTTGAATTAATCTTAGCTATAATCCACATTTTACGTATCTTTCAATTCTTTTTTTAGCTCATCGTATTCTATCATTTTTCTTTTCATAAAATTAAGAGTGAGTTGAGTTTTTTGCGCAATTCCTTTTGGAGTTAATATATAAACATAAGAAATTTTATTTGGGTTTTTTTTAAAGTTAGTTATTTTTACTAAGCCTTTATTTTTCAAAGCTTTCAAACAATAATTAATTTTTCCTAGACTAAAACCCAATTCAGAAGCTAGTTGTCTTTGAGTTAGGTTTGGTTTTGAATTAATTTTTCTTAAAACATTAAAGTGGTCTGTGCTTTTTTTCATTGTACTTGATTTTTGAAAGTATAGCGTTCAAGTTTTGAACAGTAAAGCTTTTTTTAAATTTTTTTTATGATATAAAATCGTATGTTTGTTAAATCATTAATTAAAAATATATTTGGAAAAAAGTATGATAATTACAAAGATTTTTATTCTGCAAAAAGTAAGTGGATAAACATTATTCTTTCATCTCCATTTGGAAGACTTTTAAATATATCTGCAAACCAAAAAACAAAAACAATTTTTTTATATCCAAGTTTCCTAAAACCATTTGAACTTTTTAAAAGAAAAGACAAATTTTGGGATAAAATTAATGGTCCAGTAGAATATCCAGTAAAAGGACCTTATTTTAAAAAGTTAGGAGAAGAGAATCTATCTCAAATTTTAAGTTTGTTAAAAAAACTAAATTTAAAATCTGAAGACGCAATTATGGATATTGGTTGTGCTGGTGGATATCACTTACGGCAGTTAGAAAATAGAGGATGGAATAATTTAATTGGTGTTGAACCAAATCAAGCATATCAATTTTTAAAAGAGAGAACTAAGAATATTAGAGTTTACAACGAATATTTTGGAATAGGAGAACATCTAAAAGAAAAACCTGTTTTATGTATATTTGATGGAGCAATAGATAGAATTCCTTACGGTAATAATTTAAACGGAATCTTAAAACTAGATCCAAAATACATTTATATATCTACTTCAACTTTTATAGAGAATCATCAAAGAGATTGGGGAATGGAATTAACTAAAATGGGATATTATTGTTCTGAAAAAGAAACTTGGTATATTGACGAAAATGACGGACATCTAACAAAAATATACAATAATGATCAAAAGAAACTTGAGTATCTAACTACTAGATATATCTTTTCAAAAATCTCTGAGCCCCCATATACTCTTTCAAGTAAAAAAGAAGATTTTACAATTAATAAGAAATAAATGAAAAAAAACTATTACTTAACGAAGTCCAATAAAAAGGTAATTATAAACTAACATTTAATAAAAATTTTTATTAAAAATAAAATGTTAAATTTAAGAAAAATACAAAATAAATTAAACAATGAAGGAATATGTATTGTAGATAATTTTTTATCTGAAAAAAAATGTAATGAATATGTAAATTTGTTAAAAAAGATTTTAGCTAATAGAATAAAAAAAAAAGAATACGTTGGACAAAAAAATTCTATAATTCTATATAATTTTTTTTTAGAGGATAGAAGACTATTAAAGCTTATTTATAATGAAGATATAGACAAAGTTTTAAAAAAAACAATAGATGAGGACTACGTTTTAACAACAGCTACAGCAAGAAATCAATATCTATCCAATTTAGATAATGTTAACTTAAAAAATTCAAATACTAGTGGACAAAAATGGCATACAGATAATAGATACATCAACAACCAAGCAATTAAACCATCTTTATCATATCTTGTTATCTTTGTTCTAGAAGATTTTACAAAAGATAATGGTTCAACTTTTTATGTAAAAAGATCTCACAAACAAAAAAAGAAAACCAAGATAAATAAGAATTCAAAAATAAATATTCTAACAGCAAAAAAAGGTTCGGTTATATTTATGGACTCTAACTTAAATCATAAAGCAGGTATTCCCTCAAAAAATAGTAGATGGTCAATATTTAACATTTATAGTCCTTGGTTTGTTAAACCATATTTTCAATTCAATAAATTAAATTACAAAATGAAATTAAACAAAAAACTAAAAAAGATATTGCATTTTAATAGTACCCCTCCTTTAAATTATAATTATGGTATCAAAACACTGATAAAAGAAAAAACTTAAATATTTAATGGAAAATCTAAAGTTGAAATTTAGAAATAATAGAAATTATGTCCATGGTACAGATATCTTTAATCTTTTGGTCAAAAAAAAAAGTTATAATTTGATTGATCTAAAATTTAAAAAGCCACTAAGATATATGCCAATTCTAATAGATCCAAAAAAAAATAAAAATATTGCTGTAGATTGTATGTTAAAAAAAAGAAATAAAAAAAAGTTTTTTATTGTAAACTCAAAAAGAAAAATAAAAGAACGATATTTTGTTGATGAAAATATTCCTTCAAATAATATATCATTATCAAAAAATTCTATTAAATGTGATTTTAAAACAAAATTAACTCCTATAGAAGTTTTAGTAAGTTTAACCAATATCTTTCATAAAAAAAAAATAGGAAAAACTAAAAAGTGGTTTTTTACAAGAATAATATTAAATAAAAATTTTAATTATAATTTAAGGAAAAAATTTAAAATAAAAATAGATCAAAACTATAGAAATAAATCTACTGTGAGCAAAGTTTATGAATATAATAGAATTATTGGATTAATTAATTTTACAAGTAAGTGGTAAAAAAATGTTAAGCATAGAAGAAATAAAAAGCTACATCCCAAAGAATAAATTAGATATACAAAAAAAATACAAAAAAATTAACAAAGAATTTTTAATAAATAAAATTGGAACTACAAAAGTTGCAAGAAAAGAAAACGATGAGGATATTGTAAGCATGTGTGTTTCTGCTTTTAAGAAACTTAAAAAAATAAATAAAAAAAAAATTAAACTTGTATTAATTTGTACTCAAAATCCTGAAAAAAATGGTCTTCCACACAATGCAGCAATATTACATAAAAAATTAGGTCTTGGACAAAATATTGCAACTTTTGACTTATCTCAAGGTTGTGCTGGTTATATTTACTCATTAAAAGTCTGTGAAAATTTTTTATCTAATAATGATGCAGCGTTAATTTTTACATGCGACCCCTATTCAAAAATAATAAAAAAAGGAGATTATAATACTGATATTTTATTTGGGGATGCTGCAACAGTTTCTATTGTTAAAATGAAAAAAAAGGGGACAATTGTCAAAGACTATAATTTTTTTTCTGATACATCAGAGTATGGTGCAATTAATAACTTTAATGATAAATTATACATGAATGGAAGATCGGTAATGAAATTTGCTGAGAACTATGTGATTAAACAAATACAAAAACTCTTAAAAAAAAATAAATTAAATATTGATGATGTGGACAAGTACTATCTTCATCAAGGAAGCAAACATATCATTAACACAATAACTAAAAAGCTTAATTTAAGTAAAAAAAAAGTTCCTGTCTCAATTAAAAATATTGGTAATACAGTTTCATCATCTATACCAATTCTCTTAGAAAAAAATTCTTTTAAAAGGAATAAAAATAGTATTTTGTGTGGTTTTGGAGTGGGTTTATCAATTGCAACTTGTTTAATTAAAAAAATATGAAATCAAAAGATTTAACAAAAAAAATAATTAGAATAATTGAAAAAGAAACCGATAAAAAAATAGATATAAAAAAAAATTTTATTGAAAATTCTATGGACTCATTGGATATGATTTCAATTGTTATGGGTATAGAAAAAAACTTTAAATTTAAAATACCTGACAAAAAATTAAAATCATTAAAAAATATAAATGATTTAAAAAAGTTGATAGAAAAAAAATAAAACTTTAAATGAAATATGATTACAGCTTATCTAGTTTAAAAAAATGTATTAATCATCTTAAAATAAATAAAAATGATGTTATATATGTATCAGGTAATTTGTTAAATTTTGGAAGAATAAAATTAAAAAAAATAAAGTATCTACCAAAATTATTTTTTGATAACTTATTAAAGAAAATAGGTTCAGGAGGCACTATAGTTGTTCCAGCTCATTCATTTAATTTAGTTAAAAATAATCAAATTTTTGATTTAAAAAAAACTCCCAGTGAGTCTGGTATATTTTCTCAATTTATTCTAAATAAAAAAAAAACAGTTAGACAATTACATCCATTTTCTTCATCAGCAGCTTATGGTAGAGATGCAAAATATATTTGCACCAAGAATACAATTAATGTTTATGGAAAAAATAGTCCATTTGAAAGACTAATAAAAAAGAATGCCAAGTTTGTAAGTCTTGGAATGGAAATTAATCTAAATTGTTCTCAAGTACATCATGCTGAATATGTAATGAAAGTTCCGTACAGATATAACAAAAATTTCTTATATCAAATCAGAATTAATAACAGAGTTATAAAAAAAAAATTTAATTTGTACGTGTTACGTGAGAAATTTTTAAATATAAAAAGGAATAAAAATAAAAAAATTGTAAAAAATTTTAAAAAGAGAAATAAAGTCGATAAGCAAAAATTAGGTTTAAGTTATATATATACATATAATATAAAAGACTTTTACAACGAAAATATACTGTTGCTCAAAAAAGATGAGTTTTGTTGGCTTGGAAAGAGAGTAAAGATTAATGATTAGAGTTTAAAATTTACGATTTATACTTGTAATTTTTTATATTCAAACTACTTAAACTTAAATTATGATCAAACAAAAAAAAATACTAAAAGAAATTGATAAAGTTGGTTTTATAAAATTATCCAATGTTTTCGATAAAAAAATTTGTAAAGATTTACTAAACCAAATCAAATTAAGAAAGGGTAACAGATTTTTTAAAAGTTTAAACGAATTTAAAAAAAAAGGAAGATTTTATAAGACTAATCCAGATAAAAATTTTAATTATCTAAACAATTTAGATCATAAATATTTTGACCAAAAACTTAAAAAAATTTTACCAGGGACAATACTTAATAAAAAAA
>MDSZ01074029.1_pt1 | contig 15940 bp, 14 predicted proteins | sample 811201 | NCBI WGS metagenome assembly MDSZ01 (sample SAMN05326647, study PRJNA326480) | marine metagenome | isolation source: seawater | place: Indian Ocean: North | collected 2010
ACTAACAAACGGAAACGCATAACCGCTTATCGAGAAACTGCTATTTACATAGCGACCTGCATGGAAACGAAAAAAAGACCAATGAAACCAGCAGAACTGCGAAGCTACGACACGGGCAAAAAAACTACTAGCATCCTGTCAGCCAATCACTATGGCTGGTTCCAACGTGTTGATCGCGGGATCTATCAACTTACCGATCGAGGTAAAACTGAGCTTGCCAACTACCCAGAAATCGTTGCACGCTGTGAACAAAAACTGAGAGAGTTTAACGAACATGCTTGATATCGCCGCGAACCAGCGCTCTTATATTGAAACCTGCAGCGTAACTGCCGAAAAAGACTGTAGGTTACCCGTTGAGCTCATTCGCCGTCTCGCCGGCGAGGGCCTATTCGCCGTTACCATTGGCGAGCGGTATGGTGGTTTGGAGCTACCAGCACTAGATAGCATCAAGGTTCTAGAACAACTGGCATATGCCGATGCCAGCGTTGGCTGGTGTGGCATGATTTTCTGCACCACGGCTCATCTGGGATCATTTCTCCCAGAGGCATGGGGAGAAAAAATATTCGGTGTAACCGGGCAAGCTGGTACATACGATTGTCCACTCGCCGTCGGTGCAGCAGCGCCCATGGGTAGAGGACAAGTCGTCGATGGAGGTATTCGCGTTTCGGGTCGCTGGCCCTGGGGTTCAGGATCACATCACGCCAACTGGATCTGCGGCGGTACGGTCGTCGAAGAAAAAGGAGAGCTAATTAGAAACCCTGGGGGAGATCCGACGGTACATGTTATGTTCTTCGAAAAGTCACAGGTGACGCTGCACGATAATTGGAATCCATCCGGTTTAAGGGGAACGGGTAGTGTAGATTTCGAAGTCAAGGATCAACTGGTACCCGAGGGACGGTGGACAATGCTAGGCACCTCAAGGCGACAGATAGATTCACCACTGTTCCGCTTTCCGTTTTTCGGCTATTTTGCTGCCGCTGTGGCAGCCATACCACTTGGTATCGCTAGAAGAGCAGTTGACGACTTTGACGCGCTAGCGCGGGGAAAGATCCCCTCCGCCAAGCAAAACACCCTTAGCAAATCTTCAATCACTCAACTTGAATTCGGACGTGCGGAGTCACTGGTCGAAGCAGCCCATACCTATTTATATTGCAAAGTCGATGAGGTCTGGAAGATGGTCTCAAATGGAGAGAAGATTTCTCTGGAAGAGAAACGCCAGCTACGGCTAGCTGCCGCTCAGTCGACTATCATGTGCGCCGACGCTGTTGACCTACTGTACAAGGCTGCCGGTGGAACTGCACTTCAGGGTGACTGCTCACTGCAGAAGCATTTCAGAGACATTCATGCAGCGACACAACATCGAATGGTAAGTCCTGAGCTACTTAGACTGTCTGCTGCCGCTCGACTAACTGATGACGCTACAGTGGCCCAACTATGATGAGACAAAAGGCGAGTCCGGCAACGTGTTATAATAAAGACTCAATAAAGAGATAGATCGGCGAAGTGAATGTAGTATCAGTCAATGACTTTGTTCTTAAATTTGACGGTGATACCCCTATATTAATAGGAGGCCGCTGCAAGGATTGCGGCAACTATACTTTTCCTTTTCTATCAGGCTGCGCGAAATGCGCGGGCACCAATATGGAATCTGTAACTCTTGGTAAAAAAGGCACTCTGTGGGGCTGGACTGTGCAGGGTTTCCCACCAAAGTCACCACCATATCTGGGCGATAGCGACCCGGATACATTCCAACCCTTCGGCGTGGGTTATATAGAACTGCCAGAATTGATTATCGAAGCTAGACTCACCGAATCCGAACCAGCAAAATTGAGCGAGGGCATGGCCATGCATCTGGTCGCCGAACCGCTTTTTAAAGATGACGAAGGTAATACCGTCATGACTTATGCCTTCGCACCCCTCTAAGGAGCAGCATTCATGAGTGACGTAGCAATAGTAGGCATTGGGATGCATCCCTTTGGTCGACATTCTATTACCGGTATGGAGCAAGGGGCTCATGCCGTTCGAGAGGCCTGTCAGGATGCAGGTATTAGCTGGCATGATCTGCAATTCGCCGTGGGTGGCAGCCACTCTGCTGGCAATCCCGATCGCATGGTTTCGATGCTTGGTCTGACTGGACTTCAATTTGTTAACGTCGCCAATGGCTGCGCAACTGGTGGAACGGCTTTGGGGACCGCTTACAACATGATCACTGCCGGTATCTACGATCTCGGCATTGCAATCGGCTACGATAAACATGATCGCGGTGCTTTTGCCAGTGACGAGCCCGTGCATCCGGTTAATGGTGGATTAGACTGGTACGGCGGCAGCGGCATGGCGATTAACCCGCAGTTCTTCGCGATCAAAATCAATCGATACATGCAGAAATACGGAATCAGTAATCAAGCACTGGCAAAAGTAGCAGCGAAGGCAACCAGAAACGGCGCCATGAACCCGATGGCTTGGCGACAACAAGCATTTTCAGAAGACGAGGTGCTGCAATCGCGCATGCTGGCTTACCCTCTGACCCAGTATATGTTCTGCTCACCAGGTGAAGGCGGAGTTGCCTTGATTCTCTGCAGAGCAAATCAGGCCCACAGATACACGTCAAAACCGATCTATCTCAAGTCTGCCGTGATGCGATCTCGCCGTTTCGGTAGTTTCGAAGTAAAAGCCAGCTGGTTACCCAAAGAGGAAAATGTTGGCCCCACAGTAGATGCTGCAGAGGCAGCCTTTGAACAAGCGGGGATAGGTCCCAACGATATTGATCTCGCACAACTTCAGGATACAGAATCAGGAGCCGAAATCATGCACATGGCTGAAAACGGTTTCTGCAAGGACGGCGAACAGGAACAGATGCTAGCTGATGGAGACACCGAAATAAATGGACGCTTTCCTATCAATACCGACGGCGGCTGCATCGCAAATGGCGAACCTATTGGGGCCTCTGGTTTACGCCAGGTCTATGAAAACGTTCTGCAGCTACGCGGAGATGCCGGACCACGTCAAGTCCAGGACGACCCAAAAGTCGCTTATACGCATGTCTACGGTGCTCCTGGTATCAGCGGCGTGACCATACTTAGTCGCTAGGCTTTCTCCGTTCTGAATTAAAATAAAGAATTCCTGCGTGATTGTAAGCGAAGGGAATGTCATGGTAATACTTCGACAAATACGCTTAGAGCAATTAGGGTATGCGAATATAACCCATTAAGCTAAAGTCCGAGTCAAACCATAAACCAACGACGCATGAACAAAATTAAGCAAAAACCTGCGTACCCGGTCGCAAAGTATCTAGAGGGTTCTTTCGCACCAATTTTCGATGAACAAGTTGTCGAAATGAGCAACATGACGGTAATAGGCGAAGTTCCTTTTGATTTGAACGGCATCTATGTCAGAAACGGCCCTAACCAGAGACACGAACCGGTTAGCCAATATCATCGCTACGACGGCGATGGAATGCTGCATGCTCTCGAGTTCCACCAAGGTCAAGTAACCTATCGCAATCGCTGGATAAGGACCTCGAGCTTTTGCGAAGAAGAAAATGCGGGCCACGGTATTTATCATGGGATGTTGGGCGATGGCAGAAATCTTCACCCGCAAATGCCAGTTAAAGATACATCCAACACGGATGTAGTTCTACATGCGGGGAAAATCCTGACGATGTGGTACCTTTCCGGCGAAGTGTATCAGGTTGACCCAAAGAGCTTGGAAACGCTCTCCAATTTTGATTTCAACGGGCAGCGGTGTTCTAAGGTCTCGGCTCACGGTAAAACCGACGAGAACACTGATGAATTTGTGTTCTTTGATTACAACCGGGAAGCGCCCTACATGCACTGCGGCGTGGTCAATTCAAAAGGTGACATGACCAACTTTATCCCTGTAGAACTTCCTGGACCCAGGATGCCCCACGATATGTGGATGTCGGCCAAATATACAGTGCTGCATGATCTGCCATTGATATGGGATGAGGAAGCGTACAAGGCTGGTCGAACTAAATTGAAGTTCGAGTCGGACTGGGCAACCCGATTTGCCGTCGTTCCCAGACACGGTAAACCCGAAGATATTCGCTGGGTTGAGTTCGAACCATGTTATATCCTCCACACAATAAACGCCTGGGAAGAAGGCCATTGGTTGCACATGACAGGCCATCGTATCGAGCCCTTCAAAGACAAATCAGGTAACCCCGAACTCTCCAGTATCACCACTATTATGGGTCGCCATAAGCTGAATGCCAGGCTGTACCGTTGGTCAGTAAACCTGACTACAGGCGATACCCGGGAAGGAAAGCTGGACGATCAGTGGAACGCTGAGTTTCCGACCTGGAACAACTCAAAAATGGGCTCTCCCATGAAGTACGCCTACTGCACGCACATCGTCACCGAGCCGCTTATGCACTTCGCCGGCTTAATCAAGTTCGACCTGGAAACCGGCAGCAGCGAGTACTACACAGAAGGCGACCATTTCACCTACTCAGAGTCACCCTTTGCCCCAGCCGACAACGCTGCAAGCGAAGATCACGGCTACCTGATCAGCTTTGTTCGCAATAAGCAAGTTGATCGGTCGGAAGTTCATATTTTCGATGCCCAGGCTTTACAGACGGGGCCTATCTGTAAACTGATCCTACCTTGCAGAGTGCCTGAAGGCTTCCACGCAACCTGGGCTCGCGGTGACCTGCTTGGCCTGTCGGCCTGATTTCAAATGGCTTTGACTAGGAAGCCATGTTTAAAGGAAGACAACGGAGATTACGATGCAATTTGATCTAATGACTGGCAACCTTACCTGGGCTCGCAGCGCTGAATTAGCTAAGAGTCTCGAAACAGCAGGTTTTTCCGGAATGCTGTTCACAGAAGCAGGCAGTGTACCCTGGATGCAAATCAGTTCCGCTGCTCAGGTGGCATCAAAGCTCGATTTTTCTACCGGTATTGCTGTCGCGTTTCCTCGCAGCCCAATGATTTCGGCTCAAATCGCTTGGGAACTGGCTGAAAACACAGAAGGTAGGTTTCGCATGGGTCTGGGCAGCCAGGTCAAAGGACACATCCAGCGGCGCTACAGTGCCGAGTGGGATAAACCTGCGCCGCAAATGCGAGACTATGTCAGTGCTTTCAAAGCCTGTATACGCGCATTTCGTCGCGAAGAGAAACTAAACTACGAAGGGAAGTATTATTCGATGAATCTGCTTCCAGCTCAATGGCAACCAACGCGACACGATTTCGAAAACATCAAGATCGACATATCTGCGGTCGGCCCCTTGATGTGCAGGGTCGCTGGCGAACTTTGCGACGGCGTTCATGTTCACCCTATGCACTCTATGCACTACATTACAAATCGCCTCCTGCCTCAGGTCGCGAAAGGAGCATCGGATGCTAATAGAAATGCCAGCGAAATTGACCTGATGATTCCTGTCTTCGCGGTTGCTGGCGATTCAGAGGAAGAACGTGACGCAATGAAAGCGCGGGCCAAAACTCAGATCGCTTTTTATGGTTCAACGCCAAATTACGCATTCCAGTTTGATGATCTGGGGTTCGAGAATATCGGACCAACGTTAAATAAGCTGATGCGAGAAGGAGACCTAAACGCGTTACAGGCAACGATCACTGACGAGATCCTCGAGGAGTTCGCTATAGTGGCCAACTGGGATGATATGGCAGATAAGCTAATAGCACGTTATCAAGGCGTTGCCAGCCGAATAATCACCTACCTTACGGCGGAGGATATCGGCAGGAATCCTAAAAACCTGCCACGGTGGGGTGAAATCGCCCGCGCTGTCACTTCTTAAAAATTTTTCTGCAATAACTATTATGCTGAATGAAACTCAGGCAATCAGCTTGACGGGCATACGAGTGTACCCATTGACAAAATTACTAGGGACTCTCTCTATTGGTCCAACGATGTCGACGCGCTGCCATCTTTTCAAGATCTCCGTCCAAAGTATCTTCAACTGCATTTCGGCAAGGCGCATTCCTAGACAACGATGAATCCCAAAACCAAAAGCCAAGTGTTGCCTAGCATTTCTTCTTCCTATATCAAACTGATTAGGATTAGCAAAAATAGTTTCATCACGATTACCCGCGAGATACCACATCACCACCTTGTCTCCAGCTTTAATTTTATAACCAGAAACATCAACATCTTCTGACGCTGTACGCCTCATATGGGCTAAGGGCGTCTGCCAGCGGATAATTTCTGAAACTGCATTGTCAATCAGTTCAGGATTAGCCTTCAGTCTCTCGAGTTGATTGGGAAACTGAGAAAACGCATTTACGCTCCCACTCATAGAATTACGTGTCGTATCATTACCACCAACGATCAACAACAAGAGATTGCCCAAAAATTCATGAGGAGGCTGATCTTTTGTAACAGTATCCCTCGCCATCATCGTTAGCAGATCAAGATTTTCCGGACCTTGATCACGTCCCTGCTTTAAGTGCGTGAAATACTCCAAGCACTCCATCAGTTCAGCGACCCGTTGTTCCTGACTACCGACTATGGGTGAGCCGGGTTCTGCCGCAGCCACATCAGACCAACGTGTCAATTTAGCCCGATCCTCAAGCGGGAAATCGAACAAGGTAGCCAACATCAGCGTCGTCAACTCAATCGACACATCTGACACCCAGTCGAAACTCTCTCCAGTCGGCAATCCATCAAGCAAGCTCTGAGTGCGCTCCGTTATAAGCTCTCTGAAATTAGCGAGCGAAGGTTGACTAACAATTTGGTTGACGGCCTTACGCTGAGGTCCGTGTTGAGGCGGATCCATACTGATAAAATTCTGTAGGAAAAAACCAGCGTCGTCGTCTTTAAAAATCGCATCGTCGATAATGATGCCGCCAAGACCTGCATCTGACGAGAATTGCGCATGGTTTTTATCGATCGCCATAATCTCAGGGTAGTTCAGAACAGACCAGTAAGGACCATAATTACTCGTCTCACAATAATGTAGCGGACCTTGTGAACGCATCGCTTCGAACAGCGGCAAAATAGTTTCATTTTGAAAATGACTAGCATCACCTGGATTAAATTCAATCATCATCAGCCCTCTTATATTTCTTCTAAGTCACGATTAATCTGACACCAGCTTTGCGCCGAACCGATAAGATGATTATGACTGGGCTGAAAGTGGTCTAGGTCATCTAGGCAGCGGCCATTGACACTTGCGACACCTGAATCAAGTTCCGCCCAGAGCCTGGAACCACAGCTGGAACAGAACCGGCGAGAATTTCGCCGGCCGCTGTCAGCGACCACATCATAACGCGCAGGTTCCCCCTGCTGCAGAGAAACAGTGTCGAGAGGAACCAGATAAGCACAATAGTACGCGGCACCACTGATTATCTGGCAATCCGTACAGTGACAAAGTACTTGCATCAAAGGCAAGTCGGCAACGCTAAACCTGATCTCGCCACATAAACATCCAGCCATTACTGAGCCCGACATTCACCCCTCCGTTTCATCTCAGTTGCTCTGTATAGTAAGCACTATAGACTTGGAAAAACATAAATGCATCTAGTTATCGGCGCTAATGGCCGTGTCGGCAGGCACGTGACAGAGCAACTTATCAGCGCAGGAGAGAAACCCAGAATCCTAGTTCGCGACGCTAAAAAGGCAATCAATAGATTTGGCGATCAGGTGACTATCCTGGTCGGCGATCTAGACAACAGGACCTCATTAGAGCTAGCGATGCGCAATGTCCAAAGCGTATTCCTATGTACTCCCGTAAACCCGGGGCAGGTGAAACAGCATAACCTTGTCGCGGATTCTGTTGCCGAGGCAAACGCTTATCTTGTAAAGGTTTCGGGACTCGCCACCTTTCCAGACTCATTTGTAGACAGTGGGCGCTGGCACGCCGAAACAGAGGCCTACATTCGTAGCAAAGAAATCGCTAGCGCCTTTCTTCACCCTTTCTTTTTTATGCAAAACATGGACCTACAGATTGCCGACATTCGGTCGAATGGCATTTTGAGAAGCCCTGTAACCAAAGCCGCTATTGCAATGGTCGACATCATTGATATTGCGGCTGTTGCCACTAATTTAATGCTCTGCCCAAATGACGTGATTGGAAAGACGCTGCCGCTGACTACCAATCAGGCACTAACATATGAAGAAATGGCCGAAGAAATGACACTCGTGTTTGGTCGATCTGTAAGCTTTCAAGAGCAAGTTGATGATGAAGTCACGATGACTTTAAGAAATTCAGGCATGCCCGAATGGCACGCCCGGATCATCCTCCAATTTAATCGAGCCTTCAATGAAGGCTACGGCAGCGAGGTCCATTCGTCGGTCGAAGATATTCTTAACCGACCACCCAAATCTTTCCGGGACTATCTTAAAACTGCTTCAGCATCTTTAAGAGACAACCACCTTTTCCCTAACTAGGAAGTAGATAGAACTCTTCTATATACTCAGAGTGCCGGACAATCATCAAGATTGCACGACGCACTCTGTATAGAACCGAAAAAGATATGCAAACAATAAAGAGGGAGACATATGAGCGAGCAAGTTCAGGAAGAAGCATTCTGGCTAAAAGATAATTTCGCCCCAGTTTTTGATGAGATAACGGAGACTGACTTGAAGGTCACTGGTGAGATTCCAAAGGAACTCAATGGTCGCTTACTGCGAAATGGTGCGAACCCGCAAAGCGGCTGGTCCGCTCACTGGTTTCTTGGCAACGGCATGCTGCATGGTGTTGAGATTCAGGAAGGGCAAGCGAATTGGTATCGAAATCGCTACGTCAAAACACCTCTTTATCTAAACCCTGATGCCGATGTAATGGACTCTCTGGGAGACATGACAAAATCTGCGGCCAATACTCATGTGATCCATCATGCTGGAAAGATCCTGGCTTTAGAAGAAGGTCATTGGCCCTTCGAAATCTCCGATGAGCTCGAGACTATCGGACCACACAATTTCAACGACAAGTTGACCACACCAATGACCGCACATCCTAAAACCTGCGGGGAGACCGGCGAGCTTATCTCATTTGCATACGGAATGGCCGAACCCTACGTAACTTACCATCGGACATCACCGACAGGTGAAATGCTGCAGGTGGAACCAATCACTGTGAAAGGCGCGACCATGGTGCATGATTTCAATATCACGCGTAACTATGTTGTCTTTATGGATTTACCTGTCGTGTGGAATCTTGAAGGGATAGCGACTAGCGGACTCCCAGTAGTTTGGGACGAAAATTATGGCGCCCGACTTGGTGTCATGCCACGCAACGGAACAGATGCCGATGTGAAATGGTTCGACATAGACCCCTGTTATGTTTTCCATCCGATGAATGCTTTTGAGGATGGAAAAAAGATTGTCGTCGATGTCTGCCGAATGGCTACTGCCATGAAACCGGGGACCAGTTCACCACCGATGCTCTATCGCTGGTCGATAGATCTAGATACAGGAAGCGTCACGGAGACTCAGCTTGACGATCGGTCCGTTGAATTCCCCCGAATTTGTGACACTAAAGTCGGCGTGAAAAATCGATACGGTTATGCAGCAGCTTTCGCAGATGGATTACCTGCTGCGGGTGGATACGTCAAATATGATATGGATAACGGTACCAGTGCCATTCATGATCTAAAAGGCGGAATGGGCAGTGAACCCGTTTTTGTTAAAGACCCTAACGGAAAGGAAGAGGACGATGGCTGGGTGTTGAGTTACGTCTATCAACCCGAATTTGACAAGAGCGAAGTGTCGATTATTGACTCCAGAGCATTCGACGATGGGCCCATTGCGCGAATTCATTTGCCTGTCCGAGTCCCCTATGGTTTCCACGGCAACTGGATACCGGATGGCTATTGATGGATTACGAGGATTTACTGTATGAAATCAGAGAAGATATTGCAGTTATAACTCTGAATCGCCCGGAACGGCTTAATGCTCTGACCCCGGCGATGCGCGAAGGTATCCTGCAAGCTATGTTAGCGGCCGACAGCGATCCCGAAGTTCGTGTCATCGTTTTAACAGGGGCGGGCCGAGGCTTCTGCTCGGGAGGCGATGTCAAAGCGATGAACGAGGCACGGAGCTCCGGTGCCGTCAATATCTTGGAAGACAAAATTTCACCCGTCAGGGACAAGGCCGTAATGGCTATGCGCAATGCGAAGAAACCGTTGATAGCCGCGATCAACGGGCCAGCCGCTGGCGCAGGCATGAACATCGCGCTTGCCTGCGACATCCGCATCATGTCCAAAGCAGCCAAGATGGGTCAAACTTTCTCTCGGCGTGGCCTTCATCCGGATTGGGGCGGAACCTACTTTTTACCAAGAATGATCGGAATCGCAAGAGCTGCTGAGATGATTTGGTCAGGTCGCATGGTCTCAGCAGAAGAGTGCCTTGAACTCGGTATCGTATCGAAATTAAGTGAACCTGAAGATTTGATGAATGATGTTCTTGCCATGGCGAAAACTTTTGCTGAAGGCCCTCCAATCGCGATAAGACTAGCGAAAAGAGCAATGTACCGAAATGTGGATTCCAGCTTACAGGAGGCCCTCGAGTTTGAAACATTCGCACAGAATGTCGCTGCCGCAACCCGGGACGCCAAAGAAGGCATAGCTGCTTTCGTTGAAAAAAGGGATCCTAAATTTAAAGGAGAGTAACCATGACCTGGGAAGATGAACTCTCAGAGCTCAAACTACGCAGCCAATTAGCAGAGAAAATGGGCGGCGAGGAAAAAGTCGCGCGCCAGCACGAATTCGGCAAGCTCACGATCCGCGAGAGAATAGATACTTTCGTTGATTCAGAGAGTTTCCACGAGATCGGCAAGCTTGCGGGCGTTGCGCAGTACGACGATGATGGTCTACTACAGGAATTCACTCCGTCAAACTTTGTCTTTGGTACCGCAGAGGTGGAAGGCCAACCCATTATCGTCTCAGGTGATGATTTCACTGTACGCGGTGGATCAGCCGACGCCTCTATCGCTGGTAAACGCCACCAAGCCGAAGGACTAGCAGTTGAGTTGAAGCTGCCACATGTTCGTTTGATTGATGGCATGGGTGGTGGAGGCAGCGTCAAGACTATTGAGATGGCAGGCCGCACCTATATCCCCGCAGTCGCCGGCTGGGAAACTGTGGTAAATCAACTGGCAACCGCTCCATCCGTAGCACTTGCACTTGGTAGTGTCGCAGGTATAGGTGCAGCCAGGGTCGCTACAGCCCACTATTCTGTCATTGTTAAGGATACCGCCCAGATGATGATTGCAGGCCCCGCACTCGTAGACTGGGCTAGCCAAGGCGACGTTTCGAAGGAAGAACTGGGCGCCAGTAAGATACATACCCGAAATGGCGCAATTGACGACGAGGCAGCCACAGAACATGAGGCCTTCGATATGGCGAAAAAATTCTTATCTTATATGCCTGAAAACGTCGATCAATTACCAACGCGGCATTCCTGCGATGACCCTCAAAATAGGCGTGAGGATTTTCTCATGCAAGCTGTGCCTAAAGATCCTCGCAAAGTCTACAAAATGCGACCGGTCATAGAAGCAGTCATGGATAAGGGGTCATTTTTTGAAATTGGCCGTAAGTGGGGCCGTTCTATCATTACCGGCCTCGCACGACTGGACGGTGTCCCTGTCGCAGTTTTTGCTGAAGATCCTATGATCTATGGAGGAGCTTGGACAAGCGATTCTTGTCGAAAGCTTATTCGTCATTGCGATCTGGCATCGACATTTCATCTGCCCTTGGTACACCTGGTCGATTGCCCAGGATTCCTGATTGGCAAACAATCAGAAGAAAATGCCACCATCCGATATGGTGCTCAGGCGCTAGCTGCGTTCGGCCAGGCCTCGGTGCCTTTCTGCAGCGTTGTGGTAAGAAAGGCGTTTGGCGTTGCCGGCGCCGCCAACACAAAACCAGGTAATCATCATTTTCGTTTCGCCTGGCCCTCCGGAGACTGGGGTTCCTTGCCCATAGAAGGAGGCATCGAAGTAGCCTATAAAGCCGAATTAGCTGAATCAGACGACTACGATGGAGACCTTGCAAAAATCAAAGAGAGACTTAACCGTGTTCGCTCGCCTTTCAGGTCGGCGGAATACTTTGAAATAGAAGAAATCATCGATCCCAGAGACACCCGCCCGAACCTCTGTCGTTGGGCTAATCTGGCCTACGGCGCATTGAAGCCTGTTCCTGCCAGTTTTACATATCGCCCCTGAAAGGCCTATTTTTTGGCATAACTTTTTCAATGATTTTTTCAAAGATTTACGGTCACCAATAGCGGGCAGGTAGATCAGGGACCAAATAGTTATACTCAGGCAGCTTGCTCTGCTGTGTACTTCGCTCGCAACTCTGTTAATTGAGCAAGAATAGCAATGGCGATTTCGGCCGGCGTCTTACTGCCAATGGATAGTCCCACAGGACCGTGTAATCTGTCGATTTCTTGGTCACTGAGTTCTAACAATTTGAGACGTTCACGGCGTTTGGCCGATGTACGAGTAGAGCCCATCGCACCGACGAAATACGCCTCAGTCTTGAGTGCCTCCATTAAACCCATATCGTCTATCCTTGGATCGTGAGTAAGAGCGACAATCGCGGTTGCGGGATCATTAGCATGAACTCTCACAGCATCATCTGGCATATCATTTATCAACTGTACACCTTCAACGCTCCATTGCTCGATCATTTCTTCCCTGGGGTCACATACCATTACTTGATAATCAAGCATCTGCGCCATTTGCGCCAAATAAAGTGAGACATTGCCAGCGCCTATCAAGAAAAGCTGGAATCTCGGCCCATAGGTCTGCGTTAGCGTTTTTCCCTCTGTCTGCAAATCTTCAAACTCTCCGTCGAACTCTAAATGCCGATAGCGATCAACAGGTTTGATCACAAATTCTCCAGTGCTCAAATCCAGTCTTCGTTCAACACAGTTTCGACTAGCCAATCTATCTGTCATCCCTTGTAAGTTAGCTAGATTATGCTTGTCCAACATGGGTTCAATGACCACATGTAATTGTCCGCCACATGGTAATTGGAATCTTTCGACTTCTTCCTGCGTCGCACCATAAATTAGCAACTCTGGCGCATGACTAGCCAATTTGCCCTCATGTAAACGTTCCAACAGATCTTCTTCGATGCATCCACCCGACAATGAACCAACAACCTCACCTGACGAATTGCAGCAAAGCAAGGAGCCGATTGGCCTTGGGGAAGAACCCCAAGTCTTTACGACTGTACATAGCCAGGATTTTTCGCCTGCCGCTATCCATCTAGTGAGGTGTGAAAGCACCTCCAGATCCGCGTATTCCATAGTTACTCTTTACTTTTTTGAACCAAAGCCAGCGATGCGATCATGCATATCCGGACCAACACCTACACCGTTATAAACTTCAAAAGCAAGGCCCTCATCAAGGCTCATACCGTCGGTCTTCGATAACAACATCTTGTAACCGCGTAGCGAATGCCAAGAGTTCGCAAGAATTTCGTTACAGTAATCTGCCACCGCAGATTCAAACTCATCGTCGGGAAAAACTCGGCATACCAGATCCATGTAAAGAGCCTCAGATGCAGTATAAGTTCTTCCGGTCAGCATCATCTCGGTCGCGCGCGCCCTACCAACCTTTCGCGGCAGCCTCTGACTGATCCCCCAGACTGGCTGCAATGCCCACTTACCGTGAGTATCAGCAAATCGTCCGTTCTCGCTGGCAACAATCAAATCACCTGCTAAAGCTAATTCAAGAGCACCAGTATAACAATGGCTATGGACCGCTGAAATTACTGGCTGCGGTAATTCCGCAAGACCCTCGATTACTTTCGCCTGAAAATTCGGCCGCGGCAATTTTTCTCCTGTTGATATATCACTGAGGTCATGCCCCGCTGAAAAGCATCGACCCGAACCTTTCAAAACAACGCAGCCTATGGAGTCAATCTGGTGGGCAATGTCCTTTACATGGGCATCTAATTCGCTGAAAAGCGGGACATTAAGTGCGTTTAATTTATCGGGACGATTCAACGTTAACCAGGCAACACCATCCCTATCTTCACGTAAAACTAAATCGGTCACATTAATTGCTCTAAATACTAAACGGAACGAAAGTTTATCAGATCTTTACCCCGTGCTTTGAAAAGACTTTGGCAACAGGCTAATGCCCCAGGGCAGCCTGGCTACTAGAGAGCCACAAACTAAATATGATTTAATCCTACGAAAGTCTAGAGAGCAAAATTATGCCACGCATTAAATTCGGCGGTTTTGTCGCACCACATCATCCCATCGGCGAAAACCCAACACTACAACTCCAGCGCGACCTCGAACTAGCTGCACATCTAGACCGACTTGGTTTTGACGAATTCTGGGTAGGGGAACACCATTCCACCGGCTGGGAGATTATTGCGAGCCCGGAGTTGTTTCTTGCAGCAGCAGCTGAACGAACGCATAACATTAAACTCGGCACAGGCGTCATTTCCTTACCCTATCACCACCCCTTCAATGTCGCGCAACGCCTAACGCAACTTGATCATATGACGCGTGGTCGAGTGATCTTTGGTTCCGGCCCTGGCGCACTGCCCTCTGACGCCTATACACTGGGCATTGACCCTATGCTCCAACGGGATAGGCAGGATGAAGCTATCGGTATCATCCGTCGGTTGCTTCGCGGCGAAGACCGTTTTACTCATGAGAGTGATTGGTTCACATTAAAAGATGCCCGACTGCAACTCTTGCCCCTACAAGAGAATTTACCCTTCGCTGTCGCGTCAATGGTGAGTCCTTCTGGTATGACACTCGCAGGCAAATACGAAACTGGCGTTCTATCTATCGGCTCTATGTCAACTGCAGGTCTTCAAGCACTACCTACCCAATGGCAATTTGCAGAGGATAGCGCTAAGCAACACGGTAACAAAGTTGATCGAAAAAACTGGCGTGTCTTACTCAACTGGCACATTGCTGAATCACGCGAACAGGCAATTCAAGAGGCCAAAGATGGGCTATTACACTGGCACAATGAGTACACTGTAGGCACACTTATGCGGCCTGGTGCTGAAGCGTACGAGACATCCGAGGCCGCCGTCGAGGCGATGGCTGCAGACGGCGCAGGGGCTGCTATTATCGGCACTCCTGACGATCTTATTAAGGCAATCCGCGAAATGCAGACTCTCACAGGAGGGTTCGGAACAGTTATCGGTTTTGCCAACGACTGGGCCAATCGCGACGCCCAGCTACGCAGCTGGGACCTTGTCGCCAGGTACGTCATCCCTGAGCTAAACGGAATGCTGGATGGTTATCGGGAGTCTCAACAATATGTGATCGAAAACCGTGAAGTTTTCGATCGCGCAGGAGACGCAATCATGGCCAAGATAATGGAAAACAAGAAAGCAGTAGCCGCAATGAGCGACGAGGCTGATAGCCAGACGGCCATACCGGCTCATCATGCCCCAGACCTTTCAGAGAGTCGCTAATAAATTGGAGTAATATATGAATGTATCTGAGGCCGTTGCGGCCAGAACGACTATCCGACGCTTCACTGACCAGAAAGTCGAAGATGCGCTTGTGAAAAAACTGCTCGAGAAGTCTGCTCGCGCTCCTTCGGGAGGCAACCTGCAACCTTGGCGAATTTTCGTAATAACAAGTGATACGATGCCGGTCTTTCTCAAACACGTTGATCAATCTGAGTTTCAGAGCGAGCCTGAGTACAACATCTATCCCGCAGACCTCAAGTCTCCTTATCGTGACTCTCGATTTAAAGTCGGCGAGGACATGTATGGACTCCTTGGCATCCCACGCGATGACAAGGCAGGTAGATTGGGAAATCTAGCTAAGAACTTCGAATTTTTCGGCGCACCAACTGGATTTTTCTGCTTTGTTGATCGGTGCATGGGGCCACCACAGTGGTCGGACTTGGGAATGTTCCTGCAGACCTTCATGCTACTTGCCCAGGAAGCTGGGCTCTCCACCTGCCCACAAGAAGCCTGGGCAGCGCGCTCAAACTCGGTAAAGAGTTTTATTAACCCTGACGATAATCTTA